>Ga0123337_10002427_pt1 | contig 21278 bp, 8 predicted proteins | sample frozenSSSSmetaG_FD_89792 | JGI IMG/M metagenome (GOLD analysis project Ga0123337, IMG submission 89792) | Glacier valley bacterial and archeal communities from Borup Fiord, Nunavut, Canada, to study Microbial Dark Matter (Phase II) -... | ecosystem: Environmental > Aquatic > Freshwater > Ice >...
AAAGTTATCCGGATTTAAATTTTGGAAATTGGAAAGTTACGGATTTTGAAACGATACATAATTTGCATGTTTTTGTAGATCGGATTTCATCAAAAGACTTAAGAGTGTCTGAGGGTGATCTAACCCTAACGATACCACGCGAAAAATCATCGAAGCTTAAAATTCGTATCTCAACGAAACCTTTTCCAAAGGACTTTAAAGATTTAAAGAATTTTCGTATTGTGCTGATGGCTATTGATGGCTGGTATCACGTAGCCGATGTAAAAAAAACCAAAGTCACCGAAAATGCCAGAAATTATCGGGAAGTGACAATGGATTTTTCAGAATCTATGTTCGACCAAGGATCCTATTTTCTTCGGGTATTGGCCGAAGATGAAAATGGTGGCATTTTAAACACTCAAGATGCCTTTATCTCTGAAGAATGGGAAGAACAATGGAAAGCTGAAAAGGAACAGAATCCGGAACTTACAAGAGACCAGTTTGGTGAAGCGAACCGAGTTAAATATACAAGCGATTCCGAAGATTTCTATCTTCATTTCGGCGAGGTAGAAGATGGTACCGAGACTTTCTTTCAACGTAAGAACAAACTCGATAATGTCCTGCAAGCCTTTTTCCGTTTTCGTGTTGAGCAATTACGGACAAATGAAGAATTGAGCCTGCCGGCTCCAATTGAGGAATCTGCCGTATGGCTGAAAGGTAGCCAAACAGGCCTTGTTGGCACATTTCATATCAAATATTCAAGTACCCATAATTACCAGATTAATCTATCCAATAAACTGCAAAAACTTCAGGCCTGCTTTCTTATGCACACTGATGCTTTAGGTAGCATAGATGCTACATTAAGCAGTAATCCAATGGATGGTAGTTTTCAATCTCTCCGATTCAATTCAGTTAATTTATCTGGATTACTTTCCTTGGATTTGATCAATGCCCGAAAGGATTTATTTACTGTAATTGCACAATCAGCTCCAGGGAATACGGGCGTTTTCGAAACTTTTGATGCGTTTAACCACATTGAATTAATTCGTAATTATGTATCGGAATATGAGAAATGGACCAAGCAACTTAAGATGGAAATTGAGACTGATTCAATTAAATCAGATAATCTGCAAAAATTATTGGTTGAATTACAGAACCTTGAAGTTATTTCCATAAAAACAGACATGCCAGACGGGCAAATTATTTATCTAAAGCTCATTTCTCCTCTGCATCCGTTACGGTTAGCATGGTTTATCAATCTATTTGACCTATATACCAATTGGGAGGAAGAAACCAGGATTTACCCACAGTATAGAAGCGTATGGTATAAAAATCTTGAAAATCTATTCATTGGTGATCTTATTCCAGATGCGGCTTTACCTGTGATGGCGGATATGGCGATGTCTGAATACTTTCAGTATGTTGGGGAATTGACTTTTGGCTGGGGTTTGTATTCCAAACCATTACAGAAAAATAACGATGCCTTTTCATCGGTATCACGACAAATCAAGATTTACTTATCTTCTCTGCTCAATATTTCGAATGAGTATCGCATTGACACTGATGTTAATAAGGCATTAGTCGGAAGGCACATCACGAACTATTTGTCGCAGCACCCATATACGGACAAGCTGATTATCAACCTTTTTAATGCCGGTGATGCATTCGTATTTGCAGATGCAATGGTTGAAATTGAACGGCTCAACGAATACAAATCTCTGAAATATGAAATTCGATTGTTTGCTGATGATAAAATTATTATACCTGGAGAGGCGTTTAGGAGTCTTATAAATCCTGAAAGTAATATTTCGGAAGATGCCGAAGCTTTTTCCCAGGCTTCAGGCAACCGCTTGTTTCCAAAATTGCGCTTTTCTATCAATAGCATAGCTGATTTTATTCAGAATCCCAATGATTATTATGCGCATATCAGTTTTCTTATAAGTCCATTCCCAGTTAGAACGGCGTTAACCCGTCCAGATGACAGAAAACAATCCTTCTATTTTAATGGTCTGATAAGTCGCGATGTGATCAGTGTTACCCAAAAATCAAATGCAATAATATGGAACAAATATCTTTCTGAAAATCCTGTTCCAAACAGTGTGAATGAGTTTTGCAATACCGGAATTTCTTTGTTTGCCAACATGCAATCTTTTGTTGCAAATTCGCTTTCAACCAATAGGGAGCAATCCGTACCTGCAACCCGTTTGGAGTTAAATGAATCAGATAAAGTGTTGCTTTCTTTTATTCACGACATCTCTGATTGGGTAGTTACTTTTGATAAAAACATGGGGCCTGAGGTATATGATTTACCAAGTACTGAAGGAGAAATACCTTTTTTACTCGACTATGTTCCCGGCCAGGAAGTTTCCGGCATTTCGTCATATCTCACTACTCGTCCGACTTCTGAAATCGTTGGTTTACTTGGGCCACATTTTGCGGAATTTGGTATTGATCTTCGAAGCGATGCTGCAAAACTGAAAATCATGCTCGAAGACATTCGCTCTATAAGTAGCTCACTCATTTTGCAATTTAACTCTACAAGCAATAAGGCATTTGAAGTCCTGGGAACGGCCTTCACGAAAAGGGTACTAGAGAAAAAAAATATTCTTGAGGATGCTTTCCTGATACCAATTGATTTACATCGAGAGTTGTTTGAGAATCTTCCATCTGAAGTTAAGGAGAGGGCCGACACGCTATTGGTTAAAATTAATCCAACAAACAAGGAAATTTGCTTTACAGTGATCGAGATCAAGTGCCGAACTTCATTAGGTGAGTCAGAACGTCTTGATTTAATCTGTAAAATGGAAAGCCAAATAGAAAATACGATTGAAGCTTTACGATTCCATTTTGACAATACCTACTCAGTCTCCAACGACAGGTTGGACAGGGAATTAAAAACTCTTCAGTTAAAATCGCTGCTCGAATTTTACGTTAACAGAGCATCACGATACAATCAACTATCACCTATCGTTCAGGAAGGCTATATCAGTTTGCTTGATAATTTGAATTATGGATATTCGCTAACTTTTAAGCGGTTGGGTATTATTTACGATTTTTCTGCTGTTCAAAGGTATAAAAAGGAAAATTTTGCGAATGATAGTACATTCTTCACATTTGGTCGAAATATGATTGAAGAGATTCTGGATCCAGATTCCGATTTGAATACTCGACGTTTGGAGCATATTACTGAAGATTCAAATATTATATCCTTTTTTGGCGAATCTTCGGTAGAGGCTTTTAACCAAATTGGGAAGAAGAAATTTTCAGTTGGGAAATTGGAAATCCCTATTGATAAACCAGTGGATATAGCAGCAGAGCCATTGGTTAAACAAAAACAACAGGTGTCTAAATTGGCGTCACAAGAACCGGTAATCCCTATTGTCATTATTGATCTGGTGGCTCAAGAAATCCCCTTAAAGTCAGGAGTTGAAGACACATCAGATTACGAAGCACCAAGTTATGACATTATTGTTGGAAAATCGTCAAACAGCCCGCAGTATGGGATCTTAGGTAAGATAGTGTCCAGTAAGAAGTCCATTGCACTCGATCTGAGCGAAACTAACACAATAAGCCTGTTTGGTGTGCAGGGTGGTGGAAAGAGTTATACTATTGGTACGATCGCTGAAATGGTATTAAAGCAATTTAGTCATATCAATGAACTTCCAGCTCCTTTGGCAGGAGTAATCTTCCATTATAGCGAAAGCATGGATTATGAGCCGGAATTTACCTCTATGATCTATCCTAATGACAAACAGGACGAACTTCAGAAACTAAAAGATGAATTTAGTGCAAATCCTGGCAGTCTTTCAGACGTGGTTATTCTAACTCCACAATCCAAAGTGAAAGAAAGGCGTGAGCAATACCCTTCAATTGATGTTTTCCCAATCAGCTTTAATTCCAATGAATTGAATGTTCAGGATTGGATGTTTTTATTGGGAGCCATAGGAAACGATTCAACATACATCAGGCAGCTGAAAGCTATTATGCGGAACATCCGCGATAACATTAGCTTACAAGCTTTGCGAACGAATGTGGCTAATTCTGTATTGTTGACTAACACACAAAAAACCCTTGCAGAACAGCGGATACAATTCGCAAGTGAATATATTGAGGACAATTCATCAATTCGCGATTTGTTGCGTCCTGGAAGATTGATTATTGTTGATTTACGTGATGAATTCATTGAGAAAGATGAAGCCTTAGGATTATTCGTAGTGATATTGAACATCTTTTCAGGAATTAAAACCTATGATTCAAAACCATTCAACAAATTCATTGTTTTCGATGAAGCTCACAAGTATATGGATAACAAAGATTTGACTAGTAGTATTGTAACCGCAATTAGAGAAATGAGACACAAGGGTGTTTCTATAATGATAGCAAGTCAGGATCCGTTAAGCTTGCCCAATGAGATTATAGAATTGAGTTCCATGGTCCTTCTACACAAATTCAACAGTCCACAGTGGGTCAAACATATTCAAAAGTCAATTACTCAAATGGCATCGTTAACTCCATCTTATTTGTCTTCGTTAGTTCCCGGCGAAGGATACCTTTGGGCATCTAAATCAACCGATAAAAGCTTGATGAATCGTCCAGTTAAGATTTTTACGCGCCCACGTGTTACCAAGCACGGAGGTGAAACTATTAAAGCAATTTGATGATAGAGGTAAATTCATTTACTGGTAAAGGAAAAAGGGAAAACAACGAAGACTATATACTGAGTCATCAGCTTTCACCTGATTGTTCATTCTTTCTCGTTGCTGATGGAATGGGAGGATATTCATTTGGCGAAATTGCTTCCTCTTTGGCCTGTGAATCTATTGCAGAATACTTAATCGTAAACTATGAGAAATCAAAAATAAAATGGTTGCTCTCTAATTCTTTGAGTATTGCCAATGAAAATATCAATAAAAAGCGGAAAGAGCTTGCTGTAAAAATGGGTACGACCATTGCTGGGGTCATAATAGAAGGAAGTAGAGCCTATCTTTTCTGGGTGGGGGATGTGCGTATCTATCAATTTCGGAATAATGAGATTCTTTTCCAATCAGAAGATCATTCTCTCATAAGCGAAATGAAGAAGAAAGGAAATGTATCAGCTAAAGAAATTGAACGTTATGGAAATATTGTTACTAGGTCTCTTTCTGGAATTCTGATGGAAGAAGCTACGGAAATTATTGAGTTATCTTTAATACCTGAAGATATTATAATACTTTGTACTGATGGCTTTTGGCAAAATGTGAATGTTTCATCCGTCATTAATTTACCTATAGAAGATATTCAAAATAAGATAAATACAAATGGAAAGAATATGGATGATAATTATTCGTTTTTAAAAATATGCTATTAAACAATACTTAGTTAAATTTTAAGAGGCAATTTTGCCGTAATCCAATAGTTCTTTGACAATTTTTTGATTTTTTGGTATGTTTGGGTTTATGGCAAACACGCACATAAATCGTTCGAGCATCAAAGTGTTGTTATACAATGTTTTGTAATCGGACATCGAGAATGGGTTATCCACTTTTCTATTGGTTGCAAACCAGTCTTGCTTTGCTATATTTACTGCTGTAAGTGCGGCATTGAAATGAAAATCCAATTTGTTTTTATTTCTTGCCTGGCAGTTATTCAGACCAGTAAACTGTTTTGCATCACGATATAGGAATTCAATCTGGAATCGTGCCCGATAATATTGAACAATTTTTTCTCCAGCTTGCTTCAAATCAGTAGAGAAGAATAATTTTCTTGCGGTTTCTCTTCCCTCATTGTAAAAGATCGCAATGGCCAACTTGATGTCCATTTTGAATGCCTTAGAATAAACAACCAATGAGTAGATTGTAATCTTCTGGGTAGACAGGTCTAATGAGAATTGATTGGGATTAAAATTGTAAACGTCTACCAAACCGGCAAATTTCTTTGGAGCTCCCTTTTTACCCGTTCTATCACCTGTATACTTGTACTTCAATACACTGTCATCTCTTAAACGGCTAATGAACTCAAGACTTGTTGATTTTACAACTTCCACAAATGGTCTCTTTGAAAAATAGGCATCGGCTACAATATAGTTTGAGAAAGCTTTAAACTGCTTGACATTTTCAGTTAAAAGACCTGCATAGTGTGTCAATAGATTCAATCCATTTTCAGCCAATTCATTAGCAGATGGGGTTTGCCATGCTTTTAAATGTAGGGCTGTGTTATTCACAATATCAACCACCGCAAAACCACATATATCTAAACCCCATTTTGCTTTACCCGCTACACCAGACCAATATCTCCCTCTGCCGTAAGTTGACTTACCTGCCTTGGGAATATAACTTGGATCAAAAGCTACAATTCTTTCATCACAAACTACTTGATTGATCAACTCCTTATTAAAGGACAGGAAGTCAAACTCTATCTCAAACTGATTCCTGAACGTTTGTTCACAAAGAGGACTGAATCGTCCAAGTTGGAGGAAATTAATCCTACCTTTGATACTCAAAATATGCCAAAGAACGCTAACAATAAAGTCTTTACGAGACTTATTCAGTACATCGAAAACTTTGTTTTCTAATACGCTGACAATAAGATGTTTAACCGAATTACTGACCTTAGGAATCATATTTAAAATATTACGGAATAATCTTTTAAATTACTTATTCCTAGGGTCTTATCCTAATTATTTCATACTTATTATTTGTTTATTTTGTTGATAATCAAATATTTACATTAATATTTACCGAACCATTGATTAAATACAGTAATCTCATTAATGAAAAATGTGGATGATATTTTCTAATATGATGAAAATAATGGCGAGTCAACAGTATATAATGATTCCAAAGCTATATTTGTAAATATAATAAATAAAGTATCATAAAGTTATGTTTGAAAAAGTAAACCAAATAGATCCCCAAGAACTGCCAATCTATAAAAAGGGAAAGGAAATCTATGATCTTATTGACCAAATTTGTCAAGTCATTGAAAATAATGAACTGTCTTTAGGAAAGATTAAGGATGATATGCTAAATACGACCAGATTACTTTCAATAAAAGTGGTGGATGTAGAGTGTGACCGAAATTTTGATAGTAAAATTGAGAGTGCAGCCATTATTCGAAGAGCAGCCCGCGAATTGTCATTTTATATTGATTCCATTAAGGCTTTAGGTTTTGAAAATGTAGAATATCTAGAGAACGTCCGGCCTTTAATAAAGGAATACCGGTTTTTATTCAATGATTGGGTGATCTCTTTTGGCAAATGGGATAATAAGAATGATCCTTGGGAGCTTCTCAGACCTTCCGGATCTGGGCCAGCTAATATATATTAGGTGGATAATATTTCTTTTAAATGCTTGAGGATTTGAAATTCTTAAAGCAGCCGATAGGCACCATTGATCATATAGTATTTTTTTAAGTTCTATTGCTACCTAACTTATTCTAATTATATAATCAGTTACATGTGTTGCTTTTTGATTTGTATTTTGTATCAATTTTAGCATATATTTATCACAAAAATTTAATGTGTTATTACAACTCATTCTTGTAAATGAGATATTATGCAACCATTTTCTTAAATGATGGAACTTTAGTACAGATAGTTTTATAGAAGTTTCCTATAAGGACTATATAGGAACCATTTATAAATTTCGGTACTTTCTACAAGAAGGATAACACTACACTTGATATGGTTGTAAGTTATATCCGCTACAAAAATTGTTTGTATTGTGTGGGTGTGAAGGCACTATACCTGTTTAAAAAATCTCGAGAATGGGAAACACTCCCCCAGGTCTTCTATATATGAATGAATAGATCGTCTTCTTTTTGAATATATATATATATATTGAAATATAGAATAAGAAATCACTTCGGCAGATTCAGTATTTAAAATGATCAGTCCTAAACAGTGAATAGACTCAGACAATATCAAGAGTGAATGATTTTTAATATAATCCTTCCTACAAAATAAAAAGGTATATGATTATTATAGCTTATTAATTTGCCAATATATAATTATTATTAAATATTATTTTCTACTTTTAGAAAGCTTTTAGAAAAATTAGAGACTGAAATTTTTATTATAAGAATTCTAAAATTAAGTAGAGTAGATTATCTATTTGTTGATTTCGAAAACTAAAGATAATACTTATGAAGGCTTTCATTCCTAACTTGTTCAATAGGCGTCGTATCAGTGTCTTTTTGAATTTACGATAATGGAATCAATTGATGTTCACAAGGTTTTTGCAGAATACTTTAAGGGAGTTGAAACCCTTGCCTATGCCCTTTCGACTAAATTAGGTGAAGGAAATATCTGCCTGGATATGGAGGGATACAAAGGGGAACTCCCGCTCCGCCTGAAAGAACAAAAAGCCAAAGAGCATTTCCAGGAAGAACATGTTCGTTATTGGGTAAGTCCGCGTGATTTTGATTTGCAATGCATGGATGGAACTTATGTAACTCATTCCGATACTGAATTAAAGCCTTTTGTGATCCAGCATGGACAGGCTTATCTGCACCGCTATTTTCAATATGAAACCCAGATCATTGAAAACATTTGGCGCCTTGGAAATCATTTTTACATCATCACCGGCGGACCTGGAACGGGTAAAACACATGGGGTATCGAACAAGCTGGTTGAGCTATTCAATGAAAACAACCACCTGAAAGTGGCACTGGCAGCCCCAACAGGGAAAGCGGCTGCAAGGATGAATGAGTCGATCAGGAAGTTTGCCGAAGATCCTGTAAACAGGCTGACGGAAGTCATACAGGCGAAACTCACAGGACTAAAGGCACAGACCCTTCACCGTTTGCTTGGATGGGTGTCGGACAGTGTATTTTTCAGGTACAATGAAAAGAATCGTTTGCCTTATGATGTGCTGATCGTTGATGAGTGTTCAATGGTTGACGGGGCATTGATGGCCAAATTGCTCAATGCGGTTGATGATCATACGAGGCTCTACCTGCTGGGAGATAAAGACCAGCTGGCCTCGGTGGAAGCAGGATCAGTGTTTGGAGACCTGTGCCGTGCCAAAGACGAGGCACTTTTAAAAGGCAAGGTAGAGGTAAAAACAAAAAGCTGGCGGTTTACACCTGATGAGGGCATTGGAAAATTCAGCCGGGAAGTAATCTCGGGAACTTTCAATGATAAGGACAGCTATAACAAGGATGAACAAATTACCATTGATACCAGCTACTCAAAAGAATTGTTTGAGCAGTATGTACTGCTTTACAAAGATTACATCCTGGAGGATGACATCCGGATCGCGCTTGAAAAGCTAAACCGCATCCGTTTTCTTTGTGTCACAAGGGAACTTAACTACAGCGTTACAGAAACAAATAAAAGGATTCAAAGACTTTTGACAACTGTGATCAATGATAAATCTCGGTTTGATCCACAGGCAGGTTTTTACCACAACCAGCCCATCATCATTACCCGGAATGATGACAAACTGGGCATTTTCAACGGCGATGTGGGATTGATCCGACGGGAGGCAGAATCACTTTTTGCTTGGTTCCCTGGAACTGATGGAGAGATTAAAAAGATACAGGCAGGTTATCTCAACTACTTTGAACCGGTTTTTGCCATGACCATCCACAAGAGCCAGGGCTCAGAATTTGAGAACGTGGTGGTGATGCTGCCTGAAAAGCAGGGAGAAAAGCTTTTGACAAGAGAATTGCTGTACACGGCAGTCACCCGGGCCAAAAGCAAGGTCCTAGTACAGGCTTCTGAGAAGGTTCTGATGAAATGCATTGATAGGACAGTTTCGCGTGCTTCGGGCCTTGAGAAACGCTTAAAACAGGTAAAATAATGGAAACAGTCTATACCTCGAATCTTTTGGAAAGTTTGTGCCACAGGTTGGCAGAGAGCATCCGTCAGCCTGGACAGGATGTCTTTGGCAAAGAAGTGATCATTACCCAAACCCCGGGGATGAATGTCTGGCTAAAAACTGAACTTGCACAGCGCAACGGCGTATTTGCAAATTTCGAATTTCAGAACCAAGATGGCTTTTTTGGAGCAATGTACCAGTTGTTGCTGGGCGAAAGAATTCCAAATAACTTTGACACGATCAAGTACAAAATCTATCATCTGCTTGACAATGCTGAATTTAAAGTTCAATTTCCAGAAGTTGCCACTTACTATCGGGAAAATGAAATGAGAAGATTCCAGCTCTCGGCAAAGATCGCGGACCTGTTTGACCAATACCAGCTGTACCGGCCCGAAATGATCGAAGGCTGGGAGAGTGGAAAGCTGGCTACACAAAACTCGGGCGAAAGATGGCAGCAGTGGCTTTGGAAGCAACTAAAAACCCATTCAAAGGCCAGTATCAAAACCCGGTTCATCGGCCTGATGCAGGTGAACCAGGAACTGATCAAAAAAACGTATCCCAAGATCTCCTTATTTGGTCTATCGGTTTATACCCAATTCCATCTTGGTTTTTTCATGGAACTGGCCCAATATACGCGGGTTGATTTTTACCTCTGCCTGCCTACCAATGAAGCTGAATATAAAAATGAATTGCTGGTTAGTTACGGATACAAAGCCGCAGAACTGGCAAAAATGTTTAATCCTATAGATTTCACTCCTTACGAAAATAAAGCGGATACTTTACTTTCGAGGATTCAACACCAGGTGGTGAACAATGCTCCCTATTTTGAAGGAGCGGAAGATGATTCGCTGCAAATCAATTCGTGCTACACCCCTGTCAGGGAAGCTGAATGCCTGTACAATTACCTGCTGGACCTGTTTGAAAAGGACACTTCGCTCAGGCCTCGAGATGTATTGGTCATGTGCACCGACATCAATAAACAGGCACCTTATATCAAGGCGGTATTTAAAAATGCACCCGTCAATCTGCCCTTCCAGGTTTCGGGTACGGAAAACAACAGTGATAATACCATGGCTGGGGCCCTGGATCAGTTGCTGAACTTTTCGGAAGCGGATTTGACTTCTGAAAAGGTCATCAGTTTACTGGAACAGAAGCGCATCCAACAACGATTCGGCATTCAGAACTGCAATTACATCCGTGCGGTGGTGCGCAAGGCCAACATCCGTTTTGGCCGTGAGAATCGGGCAGAAGATGATACGCAGTATGTGAGCTGGAAGGCAGGCCTTGATAAGATCATCTTGGGCTATGCGATGCTGACGGAGAAAGAATTTGAGGATTACTATCCATTCAGGGATGCCGAAGCAACTGGAAGTTACGATCTGCTGCGACTGAAGGCTTTTGTTTCAGCTCTTGAGTCGGTAATTGATGCACAGAAAGAGCGGAAGACTTTTACCCGATGGAAAGTGTTTCTGCTGGAGGAAGTCCTGGAAAAAATGGTGTACCATGATGATTTTAATAAGGATGACAGGGCTGAATTATCCTTTGTTCACAGGGCCATTTCGTTTGCAGACGCCCTTGAATATATCGAAGAAGTGCCCTTTGCACTTTTCCTGGAGGAATTGAAAACAAAGCTTTTTACCGAATCCAGGGTATCAAGACTCAACACGGGAAGCATCACAGTTTCGTCGCCCATCCCGGTAAGGGGATTGCCCTATCAGGTGATCTGCTTTCTTGGTCTTAACAACGATGTATTCCCCCGAAAAGACCGGTTCATGGGATTTGATTTACTTGGGGAAGAATACACAGAGGGCGACCGCAGCAAGAAGGAAACCGACAAGTACCTGTTCTTGGACACCCTGCTGGCGGCCCGTAAGAATCTTTACCTGAGCTACACTGGGCAAAGCATCAAAGACAATACAAGGATCCCGCCTTCAATTGTGGTGGATACCTTACTGGATTATTTAGGGAAGGAAGACTTGGTGTCAGAGCATCCGCTGCATGGGTTCAGCGGACGGTATGGAAAAGAGGAGGGGGGACTGTTTACGTATTTATACGCTGAAAAAGCTATTGAATTTACACCCAAAGAACAGGAACTGGAGGAATTAAAGGAAGTTTCTGTTTACTCCTTTGTAAAGTTTTTTGAGCATCCCATGGAATGGTATTTTAATACGATCCTTGGGATTAAGTATGAGGACAACTCTGAATCATTGCCTGAAAGTGAGTTGTTTGAATTGGATGGTCTTCAAAAATGGCAGATAAAAGATGAGCTTTTGCGATTGGAAGAGAGTGGGTTTGAATCGTATCTGCAAAAAGGGATCAAGGAAGGGTTGCTGCCTTTAAAGAATTTAGGCAGGGTGACGCTGGAGGAACTGTTTGAAGAAACCGCTGCCATCCGGTTAAGCTTCAAGGCATTGACCAGGGGCAAAAAGGAGCAGAATATCGTAATTGACCTGGTCCTGGATCAACTGCGGATTACAGGTGCCATTAACGGAGTTTATGACCGGCAGTATATAGCATGTTCGTTTTCAAAATCTCCAGAAAAGAATATTGTGAAAGCTTATTTAAAAACTCTGCTGCTTTGTGCTCAGGGTAAGATTGATTCTGCAATATTAATTGGTGCAGACGGTCAGTGTAAAAATTTTACCTGCTTGTCACCGGATGAAGGCAAAGCGAAAATTGGGGAGCTTCTGTGTTATTTCAGGAAGGGAATCCAGTCACCCTTGAAATTCACAATTAAGGCTACCCAGTCAGAATTAAGTATCCTTGGGATTCAGAAATCTTTCCAAGATGAAACAAATGGCAATTTTTATTCAAAGTTACCGTCCAACATGTACATGCTAAATTTATCGCAGGAAGGCTATTTTGAAGAATTTAACGAGGATGATTTGGAGGAATTCAAGACACTTGCCGAACTGTTAACCCTTAAAACTGCACAATAATGGCCCAGGATTTTAATGTATTGATGGTTGAACTGACAGGTTCTAATTTGATAGAGGCCAGTGCTGGAACGGGGAAAACTTACTCCATTGCGATCCTGGTCATACGCATGATCATTGAAAAGAAGATTCCTGTTGAGAAGATACTAATGGTCACTTTTACAAAAGCTGCCGTTGCAGAACTGGAAGCCAGGATCCGCAAGTTTGTACGTTTGGCTTACAAATATGCCTCCGGAAAGCCAATTGAGGAGCCAACGATCAAAGAAGTGATAGGGGAACTAAATGAAGGGAAAACTGAGCTTCTCAGAAAGGCGGTTCAGAGCCTGGACAATCTGTCGGTGATGACCATTCATAGTTTCTGTCAGAAAACAATTGACGAATTTACCTTCGAAACCAACCAGTCGTTTGACAATGAAGTTGTTCAGGACGATGCATTGATTCTCAGTGAATTGGTTCATGCTTACAGAAGGGAAGTTGTCAATACAATTGAAGATTATAAATGGTTTAAGAAAATCAATTCGTATCTGAATTATGCGAAAATGGCTGATATTCTAAAGAAATGTCTGGAAGGGAAAACTTTTTTAGACATCGATTTAAGCCAAGTGCAAAATATTAATGAAACAATTCAACAATCCATTGAAGCCTTTCGGATATTAAATGAACAGATAGTATTAAATTTCAACATCGTAAAAACGACTAAAGTTCATGGCGGTTCGAAATTGGCCAAAAACAGGATGACCCGTGAACAATTTTTACCTGTCTTTATTCAGGAATGCTGTTTTGCTAAAAAATATACGACTGAATTTGCATTTTTATATGACATCTATGGGAAAAACTATGCGGATGCTTACCAAAAGGTTGAACATTGTTATTATACCACTTTTCTTAATTCAGGCAAAACCACGATTCATAAAATCAAGGAAGAAAAAGGGTATATTACATACGATGACCTGATAAAAGCGATCCACCGGACCATCGACCTTAGTTCTTTTAAAGAAAAACTGGCTAAAAAATATGAAGCCGTATTCATTGATGAATTTCAGGATACGGACAAACATCAATATGAAATATTTAACGGCGTATTTTCAGAAAATTCAATTGTATTCTATATTGGGGATCCCAAGCAGTCTATTTACGGATGGCGAAGTGCTGACTTGGATACCTATAAACTGGCCAAAAGTAAAGTGGGCGAATCGGTTTTTTCAATGAACAAAAATTACCGTTCTACCGAAAAGATGATCCAGGCTTTGAATGTTCTTTTGAATCCGGATGCAGGCTTTAATGTGTTTATGGATGATGAAATCAGATACCTCAATGTGGGTCAGGGTGCTGCAGATCTGGGAGGGATGGAAGATCTGGAGCAGGAAGTAAAACCCATTACCATCTGGAGATTTGATGAGAATGATTCTGATACCAATTACAGGGCCGTTGCAAAGGAAATATACCGGATTCTTACAGGTGATGTAAAAATCAAAGACAGGAAAATTACACCAAAAGATATTGGCGTCCTTGTCAGGGGCCACAAGGAAGGAGATACCATTAAAAAAATGTTGTCCGATTTAAATATTCCTTCTGTGAAGAGAGATGAAGCAAAGGTTTTGAATTCTGATGAATCGGTGTTGATCAAATACCTGCTTAAGGCGGTCATTTCGCCCAATCGGGGAGATATCAACCGTGCCTTGTATTCCACTTACTTCGGATATACAACAGAGGTATTGAAAACCATTGACAACGAAAAGCACATTGAGATTTTCATTGGGCTGAGGAAAACACTGACGGAAGAGGGGATTTATAATATGATATCTTCTTTCCTGAACAGCTATGGTTTTCGTACCCACTGTATGAATGATATTTTAGGTCAGCGTATTCTGACCAATATCAACCAGATTGCAGAAATTCTGCATAAGGTTGAAAAAAAGTCCAGGTACACGCCCGAGGAATTGCTTTTATGGATGGAGCGCAGTTCAGAAGAAGCAGATGAAGAATTTGAACAGCGCGTGGAGAGCGACGAGGAAGCGGTACAGATTTCAACCATTCACAAGGCAAAGGGATTGGAGTACAACATTGTCTTTGCTCCCTGTTTATCAATGATTCCTAAATATAAATTCCAGGAAAAAGGAAATGTAAATGATTTTAAAAAAGAGGGGGAATACTTTTTTACCTTGAATGTCCCCGGTTTAGGTGAGGAGGATAAAGAAAGATTCAATTACCAGAACGAACAGGAAAACAGACGATTGGTGTATGTAACCTTAACAAGAGCAGTCTACAAATGCTATATTTCCCTTGTTCCAAGAGCCTATTATAAGGTTCCAAAACCATCTTCCTTGTCTGTCATTATCGATCAGTATAAAAATGATTCAGAATTGATTGAGATAAAGGATTTACCCAAGGAGGATTTTGAAATTATCCGAGGACGATACGAGCCACCAAATGGAGAGATTGTATTCTCTCCAAGAGCAAAACCGACAATTGAAATCATAAACACTTTTGGCATTCACAGCTTCAGTGCTTGGAGTAATGCCCATCATTCTTTTTCTTTTGAAAAAGCCATGCTGGGTGAACAGAACAATTACGACCAGTTCATTTTCCAGGACCTGGGACGAGGCGCCAATGTGGGAACGGCACTTCACAGTATTTTCGAACGCCTGGATTTTGCAAATCCTGCCAGCTGGGAACATACCCTGATGGCTGCCTCGAAATATTACCCTACCATTATCAAAAAAGAGAGCCTGCATCATTTTCAACAATTGATAAGCCATGTGATGAATGCTGCATTTGCGGGTGATGGAGAAGAGTTTGCCCTCAGTTCGGTGACCGGCGAACACAAACTTACCGAACTGGAGTTCTGCTTTTCAATGAACAAGGCCAACAGGAAAACCATAAATGAATTGCTTGGAGATGAAGCCGAACTTGTTGGTGAAGCGGACATAGAGGGACTTATGATGGGTTTTATAGACCTGGTTTTTAAGCACAAGGGCAAATACTATATCTTGGATTGGAAATCAAACTACCTGGGCAATTCAACTGGAAACTATAACAAGGATTGCATGAATGAAGCCATTAAGTCAAGCAACTACGACCTTCAGTACATGATCTATACACTTGCCGTCAAACGCTGGCTGGAGACCAGAATAGAAGATTTTAGCTACGATCAACATTTTGGCGGAGTTATCTACGTTTTTCTTAGAGGAGTTCGTGAAGGGCAAAAAACAGGCATCTATACAACCAAACCTTCTAAGGAAATCATTGAAGGACTGGAAAGGGTTTTTTTATCTGGCAATTGATATCGGTCCACTCGTACAATGATAGGATTCATCTGGCTCTGATCAAATTTGTCGCTGTTCAATTGAATGGCAATAACAGTAAAACATCAAAAGGTATTTGCGTGGGCAAGTTTTAGAGTTGAACATGACTCAAACCCTGTTTCTATAAGTGGAATTCTTTAAACAGCCGTTAGGCAAATTAAAAAAGTAGCTCAATAACTATACTAATCACTTTTGAAATGAAATTATGCGACAACCTTCCGGGGTAGACTCATTAAGGAGAAAGACCCCAGCAAGTACAGACTGGCAACAAAGGAAAACCGGAGCGTACCAAAGGACGAAACTTGTGGGAGCGGTAACAAAAGTTTAACCCTCCATTTTTAGCCTTGCCTTCAATGCCGAGGTTTCTTTTACTAATAGCCAAGCAGAAGGGAATATCCGCCTCCAGAAAAGTGAAACAAAAAATATCAGTTTGATTTCGCACTTTTATAGGGGCTGAACAATATAACCGTATTGCATACTTTATTTCAATTACACGTAAACACAAACTCAATGTTTTTAAAGAACTCTGTAACGCTTTTTTAATGGTTACATTTTTTTAACCTTTGAACAACTACCAAAATAAGTAATAAATATTTACCAAATCACCTTCGCTGTCTCAATACCCTTTTTGGAAAATGCTTTCACTAAATATACACCCCGAGAAGGTAATAAAATTTTTATTAATCCATTAATAGTTCTATTATTTGCAACTAAAACACCTTTAATATCAAAGACTTGTACCTTTTCAAAGTTGTTTGTATTTTCAACATTTAGGATCCCATCATAGATGTAGTACTTTACTTTTTCTTCACTTACTAAATTAACATCAGTCATCAGCCCAACAGTATCAACTATGATGTTGTCAAGTTCCCACTTCTCTATTCTATTTGTATTTTCACCTTTGGCAGTAAACCGTAGAAAGAATATTTTGCCTACAACTCTTGTACCAAATTCATGCAAGTATGTTTTATTTGGTATCGTTCCTTTCTCATTTGAATAGCTTTCAATTGGGTACCATATTATAAAATCAGTAGAGTATTCAACTGTCAAATGCTCTGTACCCAAAGGAGTTATGTTACTTGCATAAGCTTCAAAGTACATATCGTATTTAAGAAATACTTTCGACGCTTTTATCGCATCAATCTGATATGTATAAAAAGTATTTGAATAAGTTGAAGTTAGATTTGCCTTCCAATTAAATACTGCTTTTTTATTATCAATAGTCCATTTTATATCATTTACAGTGTTTAATTTGATTGTACTAAAAATTTTGCTACTTGTATTAAAATCTATTAATGAATTAAAATCCTCAATAAAAGGCAATGAAATTGTTGACATTTGATATTCATAGGCTCCAATATCATGAATACCATAAAAGATCCTTGAATTACCCAATAGATCATAAGTAGATTGTGTAAGATATGGTATAAAAATACCAGTATTAATTGAAGGTGAACCTTTTTTAAGTTTCCAATTAGCAACTAGTAATTCAGACTTTTGAGCAACAGACTCGGCAATTCCTATATACGAAGTAGGTTTTACGTAGGTAATGAGAATATCTGGGGAAATAACTGATATTTGTTTACCTCCAACTATATTAGAGCTACCATTATTGCTAATTGCACAATTTGTAGCATTTGTAACAGAAGATTTACCAGAAAAAAATATTCCACCTCCTGAATCGGAAGCTAAGCAGTTACATACAGCACAATTTACAACAGAATATAAGTAATCAGTGTTATCAAACGAATATATTCCAGCTCCAGAAATTGCAGAGCAGTTATTTATTGTGCAATTATAAATAATATGATCATAAGAATATATTCCACCTCCTAGTGTGGATGCTGAACAATTACTTACCAAACAATTATTAATCAAAAATCGTGAAAATATTCCTCCTCCAGAAGATGCTGCACAGCTAGTTACTGTGCAATATTCGACAGAAGAAACAATATCTTTATCTTGTAAATATGCATATATACCACCTCCATCCAAATAAGCAGAACAGTTACTAACTATGCAATTTAAAACTGAAGCAGCATAAATACCACCACCTGATTGGGAAGAAGCAGAGCAGTTATTTACTAAACAATTTGTAACTGAAGATGAAGAATATATACCACCACCTGAAGCAGCTATACAAATACTTACTATACACGAATCAACTTTATTTGCAATAATCCCACCTCCATCAACTACAGCGTAACAGTTACTTATGACACACTTCATAACAGAAGCTGAAGATATTCCTCCACCTGATCGTGCAGAGCAATTACTAACTGAACAATATTTAACAGTAGCAGCGGAAATTCCCCCTGATCCATTTAAAGCGGAACAGTTACTTACTACACAATTCGCAACAGACGAATCTGAAATGATTCCACCACCCGAAGATGCAGAACAATCACTTACTTTACAATATTCTACTTTAGAATAGTATATTCCGCCCCCATAATCATAAGCAGTGCAATTTGACACTTTACAATTAACAACATGATTAACATGATATGTTCCGCCTCCATAACTATAGGAGTACCCACTAACTGAATTTAATAATAAATTAGCATTGCCTCCTTTTATAGAAAATCCATCTAAAGTGGAATCAAAATTAGAAACAACATGATAGCAATTATTTTCATTACCCTTAATTGTCCAATTCCAGGTTTTTCCATCGGTATCGAACTTTTTCGTCCAAACATCGGTTACTCCATCTATATCTCCACTCAAAAGGGTTGTATTTAAAAACTCAAAAGGATCAATTTTTCCATCTACATCCAAATCAGATAATGCTCTTTTATTAACAGATGTTTCATTACCAGCAAATCCACCATAAAGACTAACTCCAAATTTTCCAAGAAAAGTTCTTGAGCGGGCATCTCTTGCAATGGTTTCGGTGGTTGGGTAATAAATTCCTTTCGCAATCCAAACTTCGTCACCTGATTTTGCTTTATCAATTATTGTCTGGATATTTCCAGAAGCTGTAGTCCATGAAGTTCCAGTTCCAGTTCCATTTTGAGTAACGTAATAAATGGTTTTGGCATTTGTATGCTGTGCAAGTAGTAAAAACAGTGTAATTACATGTAAGGTAAAAATGATTTTCATAATTTAGAGTATGATATTTATTTATTTTTCAAATGTAGTTTATTAATCATTAATAAATACTCATTCCAATTAAAATAGTGTAGAGTATGGTCATGAGATTAAAGAGGATAAAAGCAGCAGAAGACCTACTCTCAAAGGCTGCTTTTTACCTCAGACAACCTTCTAAGCATTTATTTAATTGATTAATTGAAAAAACAGATATCTATCCAGCCAACAAGTTAAAATCACAAAAGGATTACTTGAGCATTCGTCTTCACTTTTTCATCTTTAGTAATCTCTACTTACCAAAACTGATCTTTTGAAGTTCCATTCAAGGTTATTCCACATACGCATACATCGCGAAGTGGTAAGTTATGTTCTAGACTTGAATATGATCTAAACCCAATTCTTAAACAGCCGTTAGGCGTTATTCATAGTATTGCTGGAACCAAACCCTCTACATATGATATGAGATTTTTTAAACAGCCGTTAGACTTCTTTAATTTTATTCAATTAATTTGGCCAATCAAATGAATTCTATCATGAATAACCCCAAGCAAAAGTAGAACTCTGATGCATTATTTGGGTAATTATTTCAATTCGGGCTATAAAAGAGCTTAGGTTCAATCAAATATTCCAGAACTATATTGTAATTTAATATTAGTTGCTCATATATAATACGAGGCCGATTTTCATATTCGATTATTTATGATTATTTATGTTTTTACTGTCTGACTTAATATCTTCAAAAATCTCAATGGAAGTATATTACAAAATGAGAGATATAAAAATTAAATTTTTTATTTGATTAAATTCAAAAGAAAATTGTTATGATCGCTGAATTATTTGCGGATAAAATCTGAGAATACATATATACCTAATTATTCAGGTAAGTAGCTACTTAGGGACATACTAACCAGCATACATAACTTACAGACGTACTTATTTATTTAATTACGTATTTACGTGCTTATTTATTTGCCTAAATACTTATTTTTTCAATTTATTTCTTCCGCGCGTCAAGGTAGCCATCAGAGGCCATTTTTCACCATAAAACCATACCTATATAAAAACATCATTCCTCGTTAATACGAGGCCGATTTTCATTATTTTCAAACATCAAAAAATTACCCTTAAACACGCGTTTTTTGCACAATATTCATAGGATTTCTCTCCTTTTGCAAACTATTTTGAATTTTTTGACACACCTATAATGGGAAGCATTATATAAACCGAGTGAGTAAAATTCAACTTGAACTGAAATAATAAGTTGTTATAAAAGATCTGCGCTAAATCAAGGCTAGAAAAAGATGATGTTCATCTAGTGGACACCCATAGGAGTTGCCTAAGTTAAACTTAGGGGTCACCATTTTAATGATCCCTAACAAGGTTCCAACTCCAGTAGGATATATGAGGTAGGTATGACGGAGTAAGTTAGACTTACCTCGCTTAGGTTCAGAATAAACATTCCCCGGCGGGTCCTCCCAGAGATGACCTCAATAGTACTTAGGCCATCACCTTTTGCCTAACAAAGGGTAGGGTTCGTATGTAATTAGGGTAGGGTTCGAGCGTTCCAACTCTAGTATAGTGCAGTTGGTAGTTGCAAAGGGTACGCTGTTTTAGCGTCCCCTTCTAGGTTTTAACTTCAGGGGGAATATACACCGGTCTTTCTAATCGAAGGGTGTACTTCTTCACAAACCCAATCCTGAAACTTTTCTGCATCTGGAAGTTTTGAACGCATAACCAAGCGGTAAACTTCTGATTCTGGAATAAACTGCATATTAACACCACCAGCACTCTTTACATGGGGAACATAGCATTTCTCTATGTAGCCTGATTTGCAATGGGTTGTGATTGCTTCGGCAGGATTTCCATATCCTAAAGATTTAGCAATGTCAGTAGCGTGAAATAATGCCTTATCAGATTCATATAGAATAGTCCTGATTTTCCCAAACTGAGGATTGTTAATGTGTAAATCAAAGACTTGTGGATGATGTGATTTTAAATCACCCCATCATTCACTCCCTTAAAAAACTACAACTAACTGATATCCAGATAGGGGTTAAAACGCCCCCTCAGAATCTAAGGGAGTAACTCCTAGTGACACCCTTTAAGGGAGTATATCCACTCAGATTGGTAATACGCCCTATAAAAAGTGACGGTTTTTCTAAATAGCT
>Ga0123337_10002429_pt1 | contig 21263 bp, 17 predicted proteins | sample frozenSSSSmetaG_FD_89792 | JGI IMG/M metagenome (GOLD analysis project Ga0123337, IMG submission 89792) | Glacier valley bacterial and archeal communities from Borup Fiord, Nunavut, Canada, to study Microbial Dark Matter (Phase II) -... | ecosystem: Environmental > Aquatic > Freshwater > Ice >...
GAATGGCATCTGGTGAACGTTGGTGCTGCTGAGATTGATGCCCCAGGCAATGATGAACTTCGAGTTCGCGAAATCTTCCGGGTCCATGCCGCCCGACCTGCCGTTGACATAGCCATAGCCCGCTTCTGCCGCCGACGAGCATATTGTCCGCAGGAGCTGCGATGCTCCCATGCGGCTCCAGATTCTGCCGTCGCAGGCACTCATATTCACCACGCCCATCGTACCGGCGTAGGAGTAGGGCAGTATCGCTTCGGGTCCGCTCTCGGCGATGATCTGCCGCCAGCGCGTCGTGATCTCGTCGATCGCCGCTTCCCAGGAAATGCGCTCGAACTTGCCCTCACCCTTTTTTCCGATCCTCCGCAGCGGGGTCAGCAGGCGGTCGGGGCTATAGACGCGCTCCTCATAGTGCGCTACCTTGCGGCACAAATTGCCGCGTGTGTAGGGGTTGTCGGGGTTGCCGGCGACCGACAGCAGCCGCTCCGTCCCGTCCGGGGACTGCTCGACTGTCGCGAGCATCGAGCAGGTGTCGGGACAGTCGTGCGGGCAGGCAGTTTTCACAACACGAATATTTTTCGCGATCACTCGTTCAGAAATCAATCGATCGTCGCTCCTTCGTTTCTTGCCTGCACTGTACTTCCTGCCCGCATGACTCTCGCGAACTATGGACAGGATCCGACTTTTATTTACTCGTTCATTATACTTGCTCAAAACGAATTCAGACACAAAATCGCCACCCTATTTCTAGGGCAGCGATTTTTGATCTTCTTACTTCGATTGTCTTACTGCGTATAACGGCGGGATCAAAATGCGAGCGAGAAGAGCGTTTATCCTGCAGAGGGCGTTACATTCGCCGCCTGACGACCTTTGTCCGTGTCGATCGAATCGTAATTGACGGTTTGACCCTCGCGCAGGGTCTTGAAACCCTCCGCAGTGATCGCCGAATAGTGAACGAACACATCGACGCCGTCTTCCGCTTCGATGAAACCAAAACCCTTCGCATCATTGAACCATTTGACTTTTCCTATTGCCATATCTAACACTACAATCTCCTACTCCGCCCCGATAAAGGGACTTACTACGTAAGCTACATCTACAAAAGCGCCAACATATAAGGTTGAATTGCTTCCCCGCTCATGGATGATAGAGAATTTAGCGGTTCAGGCAAACATGCTCGACACATCAGGCAGGCACCTGACTTTCTAATTGCATAAAGTGTGCCAAAAGAGCGTTTTAGGAAATATTTATTTGAAAACAGGTAATAATTATTGTATCAAAACCACTTTGTCGCGTTTAAGGGCGTATTTGTCGCTAATAAATCCGCCCTTGCTGGCATTCAGACCGATTCGACGCCGGGGAATCTAGCAGTGTGCGAGCACTAATTCATAAATTCATTTACAATTTCTTCTACAACCGGAATCGAGTGCCCCTCTATTTGGTATCAACAGGATTACATTGGCGAGCATTCTCGTCGATCGCTCACTGAGCCTCAATTGCGGGTAGACTCATTGCTGGTAGAATCTTCGAAGAGTACAAAAAAGAGCACACGCTGCGGCAAACCGAGTGAGCGTAAGCCTTCAGTCCGCGCGATTCCAGACGACGGCAACAGCCCTCTGGCTGAGTGAAAAGCCTGATGATTCAACAAATTGGCGATCAGATAGATTGGACAGAAACGAAACCGATGAATGAGGAAGAACGCTACCTTTTCGACCTGCAGGGTTATCTTGTGATTCCTAACGCGATCGAACCGGAAACAGTGACCGCGATGAACGCATGGATCGATACGCAGGCTGAGCGCGATGAGAAGTGGCGGGGGCAGACAGGAAACGCGCATATCGACAGCCCGATACTATGGGGACCTCTGTTCCGAAACCTGATCGACAATCCACGCATTCTGCCCTGCCTCAAAGAGACGCTCGGGGCGAAACTGCGCCTCGATCACGACTATGCCATTTTCCTGCAGCCGGGGCACACGGGGCTGAAACTCCATGGACCGAACACGACGCCCTTCGATCCCTGCCACTACTATCGCTGCTATAATGGACAGATATACTGTGGCTTGACTGTCGCAACTTACGCGCTGACCGATACGCCTCCGGGGACCGGTGGACTGGCGATCGTGCCCGGCAGCCACAAAAGCAACTTCGAATGCCCTGCCGACATCAAACGCCTCGAACGCGCCTCCTCGATCGTACAGCAGATATCTGCTAAAGCGGGCGACTGCATCCTGTTCACCGAGGCGCTGGTCCATGGCACTCTGCCCTGGCAGGGACCGGGCGTCCGCCGTACGCTGTTCTTCAAGTATGCGCCCTGCAGTATCGCCTGGTCGAATCAAACCTATTTCCCGAGCGGCGGCACGCCCGGCGCAATAGGGCTGGAGAGCGAACTCACGGAAGCGCAAAGAATCCTGCTCTCTCCGCCCGGCGCGGTCGATTTCGCAAAGAAGTTGTAAGTCGATGAGATGTCAGGGGAACTAGAAATCGACATAAAAGCGCTCCGGTGAAATTGTCTCACCGGAGCGCTTTTATGTCGTTATGGGTCTATGCTATCGAGTCTATTTTAGAGTCGGGTCGGTGTTACGCGGGTTCAGGGCGCAGTCGGCTCTGGATACGTGGTGGCTCAGGCTGCTCGGTCGGGACCGACAGCCCGGTCGTCGGCGGCGTCGGCGGCGTAATCATCGAATTGCGGATGCTTTCCGCGTTCGCGGTGCCATCGAGCAGCGCCAGAAACTCTTCACGTGTCAGCGTCTCTTTTTCGAGCAGTATCTCAGCGACCTCATCTATCTTGGCGCGATTCTCGAGCAGAATGTGCCGCGCACGCTCGTAACCCTGATCGATGAAGGCGCGCACCTCCTCGTCGATTGCGCGAGCGATCTCTTCACTGTAGTCGCGATCTTCCATCAGATCGCGTCCGAGGAACGGATTGCCATGTCGTCTGCCGAGCCGCACCATACCGAGCCGATCGCTCATACCGTAATCGCAAACCATTGCCCGCGCCAGATCGGTCGCATGGTTCAGGTCGCCGGAAGCGCCCGTCGTCACGTCACCGAATATGATCTCTTCTGCAACTCGTCCGCCCAGGGAAGACGTGATGTCGTCGAGCATATCTTGTTTGGTGCGCAGTCCCTCTTCTTTCGGCAGGAACCAGGTAGCGCCGCCGCTCATGCCGCGCGGAATGACGGTGATCTTGTAGACCGGATCGGCATTCGGTATCTTCGCAGCAACAATCGCGTGACCGAGTTCGTGATAGGCGACGACGCGCAGTGTGCGCTCCGAGTTCATGCGCGTCTTGCGCTCCGGACCCATCAGGACACGGTCGCGCGATTCATCGAACTCGCTCATGCCGATTTTGGTTTTGTCGCGCCGCGCCGCCAGAATTGCCGCCTCGTTGACTACGTTCATAATGTCCGCGCCGGTGAACCCCGGCGTCAGTTTCGCCAGCGTGTCGACGTTGATGTCGTCTTCGATCGGCTTGCCGCGCAGATGAACCTGAAAGATCGCCTTGCGTCCGGTCACATCCGGCGCATCGACGACTACACGGCGGTCGAAGCGACCCGGTCGGAGAAGTGCAGGATCGAGGACGTCGGGGCGGTTGGTCGCGGCGATCATGATGACGCCCGCGTTCGGATCGAACCCGTCCATTTCGACGAGCAGTTGGTTCAGCGTCTGTTCGCGCTCATCGTGTCCGCCGCCGAGCCCGGCGCCACGCTGACGCCCAACCGCGTCGATCTCATCGATGAAGATCAGCGAGGGACGGTTGCTTTTGGCGGTATCGAACAGGTCGCGAACGCGGCTCGCGCCGACGCCGACGAACATTTCGACGAAGTCGGAACCAGAAATATGGAAGAAGGGAACCCCCGCTTCACCGGCGACGGCGCGTGCCAGCATCGTCTTGCCGCAGCCAGGAGGTCCGAGCAGCAGTACGCCCTTCGGTATCTTCGCGCCGAGCGCCTGAAACTTCTTGGCATTCTTGAGGAATTCGACGATCTCTGCGAGTTCCTGCTTTGCCTCTTCGACGCCCGCAACTTCGTCAAAAGTAACTTTCGGCACCGAGTCGGTCATGCGGCGCGCACGGCTTCGCCCGAAGTTCATCGCCTGGTTGCCGCCCGACTGCGCCTGGCGCAGGAAGAGAAACCAGAACAGCCCGATCAGCAGGATCGGCAGGAGCAGCATCGAGAGCGCTGTTGACATGAATTCGTTCAGTATCGGCGGCTTGAACTCGTAGTTAACGCCCTTTTCGGTTAGTTTTCGGTGGAGTTGGCTGCGCGATTGTTCCGCGTCGGGCAGACGGACGGACAACTGCTTCTCGCCGCTGACCAGCGGAGTTCGCAGTGTCGCGACAGCAGAATCTTTATCGAAATTCACGATATCGATAGACTCGGGGAATTTGTCGATTTTGACGAGGAAGTTCTGATAAGACTCGTTCTTGACCCCGCCATTCGCGCCGGACTGGAGGAAAAACTTGAACATCACTCCGACCAAAACTAGGATTACGATCGCAAATATCCAGCGCGTTCCATTATTGCCAGTCTTCAAATCAACCTCCTCCGACGCCATGTAATATGGCGAAGGGTGTTTCACGGATTACATTATAGCATACTGTCGACAGCATCCAATATCGCAAGGAAGCTGTTCCATGGACGAATCGTCTATCTTCTTTGTGATAAAGCTGCTTCGTGTTCGTCTTCATCGGATGAATCGGAACTCAATTCTGATTAGTTCTTCTGAATTTGGTTCAGATAGGTGTGTCAGAGGTTTCGTTATCGCGCTTATGTCAGCGCGCAGCCAGCCCGCGATCAAAATTCTGCCTTTGCCATTCGCTTCTACGATCAGCGGGAACCGATCGCGCTCAGGTGCGGGAATCTTTGCATCCACAAGCAAATCCTGGATTTTTTTACTGCCACCGTGCAGATGAATACGGTCGCCGGGCCGTCGCGAGCGCACCACCAGCGGCATTACAAGGTCTTGCAAACGAAACAAGGTCCTTCGTCCCGCCTGGCAGTTCTCTTTTGACCGGGTGCGGGCGGGGATTTCATCGGCTTCACTGCCAGATACGTACTCGGGCGTCGCTATATCACCCGCTTCGGTATCGCCTTTGATTCCTGGCGTAACTCTGATCGCAACAGTACCTTTGATCTGCGGAACACGGGTGATACCCGGCACGGCGAGTTCGATCTGCCAGGGCAGAACACTTTGTGCCGCCGGGACACGGGAAATTGTCAGTGTCCCGCTGTTGCCCTTCATGCGAACCGAAATTGTATCTGCGCAGGGAAGCTGACAGTCGATGGTTCCGCCGGATGCCAGCGTTTCGAGCGTGTGTTCGATCAGGGAAAATTCTATGTCGCGCAGGCTGCCGCGCTTCGTGTATATCGCCTGTCTCAATACCCGTCTTTGCAATGCTATCGGCAGTGCGAGCAGTTCAGCGGTATCAACCGTGAGGCTGTCGGAATGAGAAGACTGTGTGATTTTCGCGAGCGCTTCCGCCGCGATTGCTTCGAGTAGTTGATTATCGGCAGAAGCGAGTTCCGCCGTTCGCAGCAGCGCGTCTCCCACCCTTTCATTATAGTACGACATCAGGTAGGGAAGCAGTTCCGCGCGTATGCGGTTGCGGGAATAGTCTGTATGCTCGTTAGAGGAGTCGCGGCGAGGCTTGAGGTCATGGGCGGCGCAGTAGGCTTCGATCTGTGCGCGGCCAGCATCATAGAGTGGACGGACAAGCAGCGGGCGCGCTATTCGGGTAACGACTGGAGTTGCGGGGACGACAGGCGAATCGGCGGCGGTCGAGTCGATCGGCGGGAAACCGGCTAGACCTTCCAGCCCTGTGCCACGCAGGAGGTTGAGCAGGATCGTTTCGATTCGATCGTCGCGATTATGTCCGAGCGCAATCCTGTCAGCGCTATGTTCTGCGGCGGCGCGGCGCAGGAATGCGTGACGCGCTTCGCGGGCGGCTGCTTGTGCGGACAGCCGACGACGGCGCTGGAGCGCGGGAACATCGATGCGTTCGCTGATACAGAGAACATCGAGTGCGCGGCAGAGGTCTGTGACGTAATCGGCATCGGCATCGGCTTCCGCGCCCCGAAACCCATGATTGAGATGCGCGGCGACGAGCGTCAGTCCCCATTCGTTCCGGAGACCCACCAGCAGATGCAGCAGCGCGGTCGAATCGGGTCCGCCGGATACCCCGACGAGTATGGTGTCTCCCGGTGTAAATAGCGCGTATCGCTCGACCGTTCGCCACACCGCCGCTTCGAGGCTCTCTTGCTGAGGACTATCCTGTGGCAGACTTTTTTTCTTCATTGGCAGAGAACTGTCAATATACGGGGGTTTCTGCCCCATGTCCAAAACCAGTCCGCTGCCAAAAATATGAACTTACCCACCGCTGTTGTTCATTGCGGCGAGGACTTTCTGGTTGGCAGGGTCGAGGGAAGGAATCGCGCTGAGCAGTCGGCGCGTGTAGGCTTCCTGCGGACTGTCGAAAATCTGGTCGACCGTGCCGCGCTCTACGATGCGCCCGCGCTCCATCACCGCTACCTCGTCCGCCAGATACCCCACAACATCCAGGTTGTGCGTGATGAACAGATACGTCAGGTTCCGTTCGCGCTGCAGCCGCCGCAGGAGGTTCAGTACCTGGCTCTGCACCGAGACGTCGAGGGCGCTTGTCGGCTCGTCCAGCACGATGAAATTAGGCTCGACCGAGAGCGCACGGGCGATCGCGATGCGCTGCCGCTGTCCGCCGGAAAACTCGTGCGGGTAACGGTCGAGGGCGTCGGCGGGCATACTGACCTGCTTCAGCAGTTCGATCGCGCGCACCTCACGCTCGGCGGCATTCCCGACCATTTTATGGACGATCATCCCCTCAGTCAGCGTTTCGCGAACGTTCATGCGCGCGTTCAGCGACGCATACGGGTCCTGAAAGACAACCTGCATTTCGCGGCGCAGATCGAGCCGCTCTTTGCCTCGTCGGTAGGAAAAGGGTCGTCCGTCGTAGATGATTTCGCCGCCGGTCGGCTCCAGCAGATCGAGCAGCATCAGTCCGACGGTGCTTTTGCCGGAACCGCTCTCGCCGACGAGCGCGAGCGTTCTGCCGCGCCGCACATCGAAACTGATGTCATCGACCGCTTTTTTGTAGGTTTTCGGTCCGAAAAGTCCACCACGCTGCGGAAAGTATTTCTTCAGCCCCTGCACGATCAGCAGCGGAACTTCATTGGCATCGGCAGATTTGTTGGTTTCGCCTGCGGCACTGTTCCGGTCAATCATTGGGCGCTCCCGTCTTCGCGGCGTGCTGTGGGACAGAGCCGATCGTTTCTTTTACGGTCGTTTCTTTTGCTACAGTCTCTTTGGCGACCGTGGCTTTGATCTCGGGCAGGCTATCGAGAGGCGGGCGAGTAGTGATATTCGGATCGTAGAGGTGGCAGCGCACCGGTCGATCCGAACCGTTCGTCTTGTAGCGGGGCGCGACTGTGCGGCAGGTCTCCCAGTGGTAGCGGCAGCGCGGCTCGAAGCGGCAGGCGGCGGGCCAGTTCGTCGAGTGCGGCACGATCCCCTCCAGCGTCATCAGGTCCTGCCCGCGCCGGTTGCGGGTCGGCAGGCTCGCGAACAGCCCCTTCGTGTACGGATGCATCGGGTTTTGATAGAGGTCGAAAGTAGCCGCATTTTCGACGACCTGTCCGGCGTACATCACCGCGACATTGTCCGCCATTTTCGCTACAATGCCCAGATCGTGCGTGATGAGCAGCACCGACATGCCCGTCTCCTTCTGCAGATCGCGAAGCAGGTCGAGTATCTGCGCCTGAATTGTGACGTCGAGCGCGGTCGTCGGCTCGTCGGCGATCAGCAGTTTCGGTTCGTTCGCCAGCGCCATCGCGATCATCACACGCTGACGCATCCCGCCCGAGAGTTCGTGTGGATACTGCCGAAGGGTCTGTGCCGGTTCCGGCAGCCCGACACGCGCCAGCAGATCAGCAGCGCGTGTCGCGGCGGACTGTTTATTGTATTTGCCGTGCAGCAGCATCGCCTCGGTAAGCTGTCTGCCGATCGTGAAAACAGCGTTCAGGCTCGTCATCGGCTCCTGAAAGATCATCGCGATATCTTTGCCGCGTACGCCCCGCATCTGCTCCCAGGTCAGATCGAGCAGGTCTTTGCCCTGAAAGACGATGCGACCGCCTTCGATATAGCCCGCCGGTTCCGGCACGAGCTGCAGGATCGAAAGCGCGGTCATCGACTTGCCGCAGCCGGACTCGCCGACGATCGCGAGCGTCTCGCCCTGATTGACGGTGAAACTGACGCCGTCGACCGCCTTCGCGGTTCCGCTCGGAGTGCTGAAATAGGTACGCAGGTTCTCGACCTGCAGCAGCGGTTCGCTCAAAATGTCAACTCCGCAAACGGGGGTCGATCGCGTCGCGTATCGCGTCCCCAAAAATATTGATTGCAAGCACGAGTATAAATAGTGCGCTCGAAGCGGCGACCAGGTTCCACCAGATGATCGGGTCACGCGCCAGTTCAATACGCGCCGCGTCGATCATGTTGCCCCAACTGCCCGTTCCCGCCTCGACTCCCAGCCCCAGATATGAGAGGATCGACTCGGACAGCACCAGCCCGCTGAACCCGAGCGTCACGGAAATTATCACGATCGGCAGCAGGTTCGGCAGGATGTGTCGCATCATGATGCGCGTATTGCTCATGCCGAGCGATTTGGCTGCGCGGACGTATTCCCGATCACGGTGCTTGAGCGTTTCGCCGCGTATCAAGCGGCACAGCCCTACCCAGGAGGTGATGCCGAGCGCAATGCAGAGCTTGTCCAGACCCTTGCCGAGCACCAGCAGGAGCGAAATCAGCAGCAGAATGTTAGGTATCGAATCGAGAACGGTGTAGAGATACTGCACGGCGTCATCGACCTTTTTGCCGTAGTAGCCCGCCATCATGCCGAAGAGCAGCGCGAGTGGCGTTACGATCAGCGACGCGACTCCGCCGATAATCACCGCCGTGCGACATCCGCGCAGCGTCTGGAAAAGAACGTCTGAGCCTGTTCCGTCCGTGCCAAGGAGGTGCCTGCCTTTCAGCATACTCGGCTTCGGTTCGCCGGTCGTGTAGGAGGCGAGCGGCGCAGAGTAGGTCTTTTCGGTCTTGACGCCGGAGAACATTCTTTCCAGCACGGTCTGGCGCAACGCATTTTTGTTGTCCTGCCAGCCGACGCTGTCGAGGAATGCGACGCCCGCATACAGACCGATCACAAAAAGAGCGATCAGCGCGACACGATTCCTCATCAGACGTCGGTAGGCTTCGTGCCAGAGCGGCTGTGCGTTCGACCGCCGCACCACGAGCACCGCCAGAAGAATTGCAGCGAAAGGAATCAGATTATTCAGGATCGGTGACAGTTTGGTCATAGGTTTGGCTTCGGAACACCTTTGGAATGCTTACGAACGTAGTTTAATATTCCGGTGGAACACGGGGCTAAAGCCCCAGTCTGGAGATGCAAGAGCCCTCACCCCCGCCCCCTCTCCCTACCACTCGTTCCTCGTTAGGGAGAGGGGGGAAAATACATGCACCGCCGACCTTCGCCTTCGGAAAGAGATATTCAGCGTTACAGGCATCGCGTCCGAAGGACGCTGGGCGGAACGCCAGTTAGACCCTGGTTTTAACCGGGGGTACTTGGGCAGTCAGACCGGGGCTGCAACTCCAGAACTCCTCGTCTGCATGACGTCTGCACTTCGGATACAGGGGGTTTGAACCTCATGGTGACGAATCGATGACGCTCTCATTTCTACTCGAACCGGACGCGCGGATCGACGAGCGCATAGCAAATGTCGGTGAGCATTGCGCCGATGATGTAGAGGATCGTCCCGATGAAGACCATTGCGCGCACGATCGCGAAGTCCTGGTTCGTGATCGCGTCTACGGTGAGACCGCCCAGACCAGGAATGCCGAAAAACGATTCCAGCAGCAGGCTGCCGAGGAAAATCAGCGGGATGCCCAGCACGACGGAGGTAATGATCGGGATCGCGGCGTTTTTTAATACATGGCTGAACAGCACGGCGCGTTCCCCAACTCCTTTGGCGCGCGCGGTACGCACGTAATCTTGCCCCATCTCTTCTAAGAGGAAGGTGCGATAGAGGCGCATACTGCCGCCGAGACCGCTGATGACTGCGACGATCACCGGCAGCAACAGGAACTTCCAGGCGCTCGTGCCACTGGTATAGCCTGCGAGCGGCGCGTATTTGAGTATCTTGCCGAGTATGAACTGCCCGGCGATAATATACACCATATACACGACGCTCATCAGAAACACGCTGAGGAAAGTCAGGAATCCATCGACATACGTGCCGCGATAGTAGGCGGCGATCAGGGCGAACGTGACCGTCGTGACCAGCGAAAGCGCAAAGGCGGCGAGACCGAGCATTCCGGAAGGTCCTGCACCCTTGATCAGACGCTCGCGGATATCCTCGCCGTTGACATCTGACTTGCCGAACCGAAACAGAAACAGTTCTGTCATATGTTTCTTGAACTGCTCCGATCGCGGCTTATCATAGCCGTGCTTCACGATCCATGTCGTGATCTGCTTTGGCGATGGATTCTTAGCCGACAGGTTCTTACGCGCCATCTGCTCCGGTGACGACGTCATATAGAACAGCACGAAGGTCAGCAGCGAGACGCCGATCAGGATCGGAATCGAATACAGCAGGCGGCGCAGCAGATAGAAGAGCATCAGTCCAGACCTCCGGAACTGCGTCGTACGTGACGATTGCGGCGCTTGTTGATGACGCTGGCGGCGGGCGCGGAGCCGAATATCAGCAGCATGAAGAAGAGGATCGCGGGCACGTAGTTCGGATGATTCCACTCATGCTGCCGTTTATCGCGCAGCGGGGCATCCACGCGCAGATACTTCGCGGACTCGTTGGAGACCGGGTGCGGTTTGACGTTGTGCAGCCAGGACTGGCTGAGGGTGAGCGCCTCATCGTGATTGATATAGATCCACGGACAGTCCTCGACAGCGATCGTCCGCATTTTTGCGATTATCGCCAGCCGCTCCGGTCCGTCGTTCATCGCCTGCATCTGCTCGAACAGTTTATCGTACTCGGGGTTCGCGTAATTGGATGCGTTGGGTCCCGGTCGCTTGTTCGGTCCGTAGAGCAGGAACACGAAGTTCTCGGGATCCGGGTAATCGGCGAACCAGCCGTAGCGCATGAACTGATACTCGCCTTTGTCGATTTTTCCCTGCCAGATGTTGGGGAGCGAAACTCTGGATTCGACATGAATTCCGATGTCGTCGAGGTTCTTTACGCAGAGTGCGACCGACTGCCGCCCTGCCGCCGTAACGCCCGCGTTTTCATAATAGATCGTCAGCCGCTCGCCCGTTTTCGAGTCGATGCCGCCGGGATAGCCCGCTTCCGTCAGAAGCTGTTTCGCCTTTTCGACATTATGCTCGCGATAGGGATTGACGTAGTTCGGGTCATAGCCATTGATGCCTTTGGCGATGATGAACTGCGCCGGAATCCCGAGACCCTGATGAAACAGGTCGATGTCCGCCTGCGAGTCGATCGCCATTGACATTGCCTGCCGCAGTTTGCGGTGTTCGGGAGTATAGCCCCCGACGACCGGATCGTTCATGTTGAACCCGTAGTAGTAGACGTTCGCCGCAGCCGTTTTGAGCAGTTGTATGCCGCGTGAAGACATCTCCGGCGAGAGCTTGTTCGAGGAGCTGATCACCTGCTGGAAGTTCGTCTGCGTGACGGCTGCCTGATCTTCATAGCCCTGCTGAAACAGATTCCAGCTCGTGACACCCTCACGGATGATGTTGTACTGCACCTTATCGACGAGCGGCAGACGCTTGCCTGCGTCTTCCAGCAGACCCGCTTCGCGGTCGCCGGGCGCGCCCTCGATCGGGTAGTAATCCTCGCGATAGTTGTCGTTTTTGACCAGCACGATGCGCTGTTTGGGCGAGAGTTCTGCCAGCTTGAACGCACCACAGCCGACGGGATGGCGGGCGAGATCTTTGCCGTACATCTCGACCGCCTCGTGCGCGAGCGGTGTCGTGAAGTGCATCGCCATCAGGTAGCGCAGCTGCGGATAGGGCTGGTTCAGCACAATGCGGAATGTGTACGGATCGTTCGGGTCGAGCTGCAGTCCTTCGATCGGTGCGTTGTAGTCGGGCTGCTGCTTCTGCTTCTCTACCTCGTCCAGATGTGCGCTGTACTCGGCCATCCCGAGCACTTTCTCGCCGAAGAAACTGAGTACCGGGCAGGCGATCGCCGGGTCCCCCATGCGCCGGAACGAATAGAGGACATCCGCCGCCTTAATATTGCGCCCTTTGCCGCCCGGGAAACAGGGATCGTCCTGAAAGCGCAGATTGGGTTTGAGGCGGAACGTCCAGCGTTCGCCCTGCTTCGTGACGGTCTTGCCTTTTTCGATGACGCTGACGGGAATGGTTTCGCGTTTCGCCTCTTCCCCGCCGAGCGAAAGTTCCATCACGAAGGGGTCGCGTTTCAGATAGTGGTACTGGTAGTACGTAGGATAGATCGTGTCGATCACGACACCTTCATCGACCGTGTAGGAAATGCTCGGGTCCAGCGTCTTAAGATCGTCGGTCAGTACGCGGTAGAGGACGGGCTTTGCGGTGTCGCCAGCGGGATACGGGTTGTTGCTGCAGCCTGCGAGGACGAGCAGCAAAGCTGCGGCTGACAGCAGTCTATAGCGCTTCAGAGCAATCTTTGCAACTGCTTTCGAAGCAGAATCGGATGAGTGTAGTGGAGAGGACATATTCGGCAGATTTCGGGACATAATTTGAAAATAGGTTTGGTAAGAGGATGGCATGAGCGTGGGCAACTCCTGAGCATGAGTGCGGCTCGACGGTCACCGTCGTAAATCGGGCTGGCGAGTTGGAAATGTGACCATTACTACCCCGCCGAAGAAGAAAATGCCGCAGGGAAACATTGTACCGCAGGAAGAGAGTTTCGACACTCCTTATCCAACGTCAAGCCACCGAAAGTGTGACAGGGAAGCCCTCACCCCAACCCCTGCCAGAGGCGGCTCATTCCGCTTCGCTTTGAATGTGCATTCTGCCACTCATTCTTCATTAGGGAGAGGGGCGAATACAACACTGTCAGCTTTGTCTCCCCTCTCTCGACTGGAGTGTATTCGAAGCGGAGAGTGTATTTTCTCCCCCTCCTTACGAAGGAGGGGGTTGGGGGTGGTTAGCCAGTCGCAATCCTATCAATACGCGATGAACTGTTCCAGATACTTTTTGCCGATCAGGAAGCCCTCTTCGCGCTCGACCGCATCGTCCTCATGCTCGATCGAGATCACGCCATTATATCCGTTGCGGCGCAGCGCGGCGATGTACTCGCCCCAACGAACTTGACCGAGACCCGGTATCACATAGCGCCACCAGCCGCTGCCCTGATTGCCAACGATGCGCTTGACATGATCTTTGATCTCGGTATCTTTGCCGTGCGAGTGGAAAATGCGGTCGCCGAATTTGTCCACCGCTTCGATGTAGTCGATGTCCTGCCAGAGCAGGTGCGACGGATCGAAGTTTAGCCCGAAGTTCTTGTGTGGAAGCACCTCGAAGATGCGCTTCCAGTGGGCGAGGTTCTGGATATTGGTCGCTGTCCAGTTCTCCATCGCGAGCCGGATGCCTTTGCTCTGCGCGTATTCGAGCAGCGGCGGGAAGACGACGGTGCAGTCCTCTTCAATCGTCTTGATACGATCCTTACCGGCGGGCGGCAGTCCGGCGAGCACGCAAACGACATCGACCTGCAACAGTGAGGCGGCATCTATCGCATTGTGTACGGTCTGAATATTAGTGGCGCGATGTTCTGGATTGCCTGCCGTGAGGTCGCAGTAGGCGGAAACGGCGGAAATCTGAAGCGAGCGTTTCAGCATCAGATCGCTGACCGTCTGCGCCGTCTCTGCGGTGAAATTGTTCGTATCGATGTGCTTGCTGCCAGGTCCGGCGACGACTTCCAGACCGCCGAATCCGTACTGTCCGGCGAAAGCGGCGACGTGTTCGAGGGGCTGCCCGCTGAAGGGGCCGGTCAAAATGCCAACATACATGAGAATCAGACTCCTCGCCCGCAGCAGCGCAGCAATCGTGGGATGCTCTTCGCTGGTACCGGGTCAACGACGGTGTTTTGAGACAATGTTTCAGGACAATGTTTCAGCACAATGTTTTGCGAAAGTTTTGTGACGGTATTTCGGGATCGACTTCCGGCGTTCGCGTTCGAGACGAGAGTACGGTGCGTACCCACGCTCGAAACGAATATCTCTGCTTTATCTCCCTCTATTTCCCGATCGCCTGACCATTTTCCTGCTCGCGATGATAAATTATCAGTCGAACTAAAAATCCGTTACACGATGTGCACTTATCCCCACCCCCTCTTCGGCGAACATCAGAGAGTCGTCGGCAGAGCCCGTGCGTAGGTGCCCGGGTCGATATAGCCATAAGCCCGGTCGACGGGTATGGGAAGCATCTGGACGACGTGGGAGAGTGAGTACTTTCTTATATCGTTGTGGGTCATGCGGCCAGCCAGGTCCAGAGCAATCAGTACAGTAGGCTTTCTCTGCGCGTGTCACAAGCATTCGACTCTGCGACGGCCCGGCAGAACAAAGATCAGCCCCGTTCGGGGCTGATCTTGCGTTGCAAAATCTCGCGTACTATTTGTCGTAAATTGCGCGATAAACCGCGCAACGGAAACTCCACCCCCGCCAATCACCCGATAAACTCAGGCTTCTTCCGGCAAAACAAGATGATTTAGATCTTCGATAAGCGAGGGACCCGTCGGCTCCCAGCCTAGTCGCTCACGGCTCTTAGTATTCGAAGTCGGCGAGTCCAGCATCATGAAATGGCCGAGAAAACCGAAGTGCGCAGGAGCCTCTTCCGGAGAAATCGAAACCACCGGCAGGTTCAAACGTCTGCCAAGCGCTTCGGCGATGTCCCTCGCAGATACGCCCTGCTCGCCAACGGCGTGCCATTTCGAACCTGCGACGCCCTTTTCCAGAGCCAGCCGATAGAGCCGTGCGGTGTCGCTGACGTGTGCGGCTGCCCATCGGCAACTGCCATCGCCAACATAGGCCGATACCTTTTTCGCCAGGGCAATCTGGATCAAGAAACTCACCAGTCCTTGCTGATGCGTGTCATGAATCTGGGATAAGCGCATCACGATCCCTCGCACACCTTTTTCGAGGGTTCCCAGGGTCGCTTCCTCCGATACCCGGGGGAAATGGGAGGCGGGCTTCGTATCGTCCTCATCGAAGGGCTTTCCGGTGGTCAGGTTATCGACCAAAACCCCTGACGTTCCGATGAACGGTCGCCCCGAACCAGCCAGCGCTTCACCTATCGCCACGATTGCGCGTCGATCCTCCTCGCAGTTTGCCTGGATCTTCGAAAAGTCGTGATTGAAAGCCAGATGGATGACCGCATCGACCTGCGAGGCTCCTGCCTTCAGGCTCTCGATATCCTCAAGAGTGCCGTAATGAACGTCGGCCCCGGCCTTCGTCAGCTTTTCAGCGCCTTCCTCCGACCTCGTCATACCCAGAACCGTGTGTCCCGCCTGAATCAACTCAGGAACCAGGGCAGAACCAACGAATCCGGTTGCTCCCGTTATAAATACTCTCATCGCTTTCTTCTTTCTATCACATTCGATTCAATCACTCCCGATAGTCACCTACGTCCGAGTTCCCGCGCCCGGTTGACTCGAGCAGCCGGGGACAGGTATAATGGAGACTGTCTCCTTTTAACATATTACCGGAGGCACCCTCCGTTTGTCAAGTGGAATTCTGCCATAGTCTCATGAAAATCGAAAAAACATCCTCCTCTGCCGAAAAGCCACTTGCATCCCGGAAGCCTAGATCCGACGGACAGCGCAATCGGGAGTTGATCCTTCGTATCGCGAAAGTGGCTTTCACCCGGAATGGCGCTGGGGCAAGCCTCGATGACATCGCGAAGCAGGCAGGCGTCGGAGCCGGCACCCTTTACCGTCACTTCCCTTCACGAGAGGCACTCCTCGGCGCTGTTTACCGGGCCGAGGTAGAGAAGCTCGCGGATGCTGCCGAGCACTTCTCTCGTGCGTTGTCTCCAGAGGAAGCGATTCGGGCCTGGCTGCATCTCTTCATCGAGTACCTTGCCACCAAAAAGATTATTGCGGCCGCATTGAACGGTCTTGTGGGCAGCAGCTCTGTGTTCGAGGAGAGCATGTCGAAAGTGCGAGGAGCGGCCGCGACGATCTATGAACGGGCTATCCAATCGGGCGATATTCGACCGGATATCAACCCTGTGGATCATATTCTGGCTATCGTCGGCGTCACGTTCTTTGGAGCGAGCGAGGACTGGAAAGAAAGCGCCACCCGACTGGTGGACATCCTGATCAGGGGGTCACGCCCCTCTAGCTCTCGATGAGCCCCCTCCGTCGGTCTCGAGAGTCTGGATTTAGGGGGCAAGGCACCGAAAAGTTTTGCGTGTTGCGAAATCTGCGAAAAGTTTTGATACAAGCGGTTTCGCCCTTTGGACGACGGACAATACGTTACTTGACTGACGATTAGAGGGCAAGGCACGAAAAGGGGCGGAGACAGCGTCTTCGGCATTATGGTCGGTGTGGGCATTACGATCCTCACCCCCGGTGCCTCTCCCGAAGTTTCGGGAGAGGCACCGGGGGTGAGGATGCATGGAGTGACGGGGACGCGAGCAAATACCTCTACGATCGTGTCAGGAACCGAGACCGCAGAACTGGCGGTACAGCTTCTCGATGCGCTTCACGTAACCCTGAGTTTCGCGGTAGGGCGGGATGCCATGATACTTTTTGACGGCGCCGACGCCTGCATTGTAGGCGGCAAGCGCGAGTCGTATCTGCTCGAAAGAGAGCGCACCGCCCGGGGCGGCAGAGCTGGAGAAGTTGTCGAGTCGCGCCCGCAGAAAGTGCACTGATCCCTTGAGGTTCTGCTGAATGTCGTAAGGATTGTTCAGCCCGAGTTCCTTCGCTTCGTTGGGCATCAACTGACCGAGACCCATTGCGCCGGCGCTCGAGGTGGAGCGAGGATCGAAGTCGGACTCCGCGACGATCATCGCCGTGACCAGACGCGGATCCACATCGTATTTGTCGGCGAATGCCAGCAGGTAGTAGGCGATCTGCGCGGCGCTATGTCCGTCGAGCTTGCGATTGTGGCGCGCGATGAAATCATAATAGTAGGGGAAGCAGTCGCGGACTCGGGCTCCCAATGCACGCTGATAGTCAGCGATCTGTCCGGTAATCGGCGGGATCGAAACGTCCGGCCTTGACAGTCCGCCGCGTGAGGAGAGTTTGGAGCCATTTCGCGGACCCGAGCGCAGGACTTCCTGATGCCAGCGCTCGTTCGCTCTGCGTGTCTGTTCGGCTCGTCGCTGCGCGGTACGGTCTTTCGCCGTCGACTGCGCGTCATACGCTTCGATCTCATCGGTTCGCACCGCCGACAGCACTTTGAGCGAAACCTGGTTGCCGATATTGCTGGAAGCTACCTGCACGAGCAGGCTAATGCGTGGGAGTGTCGTATCGCGCAACAGAGTCGCTTCACTGAGAGGAAGATCGAGCGTCGGGGTCTGTTTATCGGGGAGTGTAAGAATGATCGTGACCGATTTGTCGGTCTCGGAAACGCCGTTTACGGTTCCGCGCAGTTCCAGAACTTTGTCTGCGTTCGTCTCGGGATCGGACTGCACGGCAGTATAGCTAAGGTGGCGATTACAATGCAGCTTTTGCCGCAGGGCAGCGTATTGAGAGGCGGAGGAAGCTCCGGCGGTCTGTGCTGCCATCAGAGGGAGAGACACGATCGCAAGCAGTAGGAATGAACGTAACATAGGCGGACCCTTTCACGAAGACGCGGGCTCGATCAGCGCAACGAGGCGGCAGCGGACGTCGACGTATGGTTGGGCAGTTCGTCAGGCAGGATACACGAAGCAAGGGAAGGACGGGGAGTACAGAGGACCCATCAGACATGCTTCTCGGCAGCAACGGAACTGGTATATCGGGCTGACGATCTACGCGATGGAGTCACACAAGAAACAAAACATAAACAGGAAATCGAACAACGATGTATGTTTTGTGTGACGATAAAAAAACGGAGAGGCCGGGATTCGAACCCGGGGTAGCGCTTATTAGCGCTACAACTGATTAGCAGTCAGCCGCTTTCGACCACTCAGCCACCTCTCCCCGTCGAAACTATTGTAACACAGGACTCCGCCAATTGCAAACAAACGGCGAAATTTGTTACTGTTTCACTCGAAAATGCCTGAAAAATACTCGTCGAATTACGGGGTTTCTGCGGGCAAGCCATGCCTGACCACGGGAATTTTATCTTCGAGAACCTCACCCGTTCGAGCATCCTTCAGCCCCGCATGGGAGTACTGAACGATGTAAGCTTTGCGAATCCCGCACGTTCGATTGACGCCGCTCTTGTGCATCGTCAGCGAAGAAAAGACGCCGATCGATCCGGCGGGAACTGGCAATTGAACACCCTGATCCGGGTCGTCGGCAGAATGGCAGACGAGACCGATCGGGCTGGGCACATGCGGCATCAGCCCTTTTTTATGCGAACCCGGCAGCACGGAGATGCATCCGTTTTCTGTGGTGGCGTCGTTGAGGGCGAGCCAGAGCGTCAGGTAGGGCGAGGGCTCGACCGGTGTGTAACCGTCGTCCTGGTGCCAGGGAAACTCTTTAGTGCCGTCGGGACCTTTGAAGACCGACTGGTTCCAGTAGAGATCGACATCCTGCCCGAGCAGTTGAGTCGTAATGGCGACGAACTCGGGTCGCAGTATGAAGGCGCGTACATGTTCGTCCATTTCGGCGATATGCGACGTGAAGGAAATCTCACCGACGCGGGAAATGCCTTCGGCTCCCACCTGTGCCAGACGCTCTTCGTGCCGCCGCTGATAGGTCTCGATCTGCTCTGCAAGCGCGTCCATCTCTGCCTTCGTGAAAACGTTTTCCAGCAGAAAGTAACCTTCTTCCGCAAACTGGCGACGCTGCGCTTCCATAATTGTTGGTATCATCGCTCTTCGAATTCCTTTCCTGAAATTTCGCATCTGTCTGTTTTTCGCGAGTATCCTGCTCTGCAGTTCTTCGCTCCCGTTCATTATAAACCGCTCGCCCTTATTCCGGCAATGTCGGCAGATAACTTTCACTTGACGTTTTTGCACTCTGACGGTACTGACCGGGCGATTGCCCGAATTGCGCGCGGAAGACGTGGCTGAAATGAACCGCCTCACCGAGACCGCAGGCGGCAGCGATCGCTTCGAGCGTGTCCTCTGTCGTCGCAAGCAGTTCCTGTGCGCGGCGCAGACGCATTTCGCGCAGCATACGTGTCGGAGAAACACCGTAGGCGGCGCGAAAAGCGCGATCGAAATAGCCGGGATGCAGAAAAACACGCTTCGCCAGTTCTTCGCGATGAATAGGACGCTGAAGCTGCGCTGCCATGTAGACGAGAATCTCCTGGAAGCGATCGGGCGCAGTGAGGAGGGCAGGCGGGCGTGGAGGAAAGCCCATCGTCTGCCAGCTCTCCAGGACCAGGGAGAACAGGGAGAAAGCGCAGGAAAGTATCTGAATTTCGCGAACAGGCAGGGGCTTGGTAGAGGATGCAGGTTCATCGGTGGATAGGACTGACGAGGGTTCGAGGGAGGAGACCGGGCGTTCCGATGACAAAAAAGCACGCTCGAGAGAAGTGAAGTGCTCACTATAGGCGGCAGGGTCCTCGAGCGTTACAACCGGGCTGACTGCATGGAGGCGAAACAGTTCCTGGTGGAGACCGACGGTGCAGGAAAAGGCGATCCATTCGTGTATGCCCGCGCCGCTGGCATATTCGGAAAATGGTACGTGCGGGAGATGCAGCATCACATCTCCGCTGCGAGCAGTCGCACGAATGCCGCGTGTGTTTGTCTGAACCGTCCCCTGCCGGACATGACTCAATACCCATTCAGGGCGAACCATGTCCGAGATCGCGAGCGATGTATAGGGAGCCGTCTGAACGACAGAGATCGACAGCGCACAGTTTTGCCGGAAGCGGGGGGGGGGAGCCACGGCTTCAGTGCGCGCCTTTTGCAGCGAGGTGTGGATAGCTCGCGCCAGTGTGCACCTTAATAGTGACAGGCGGCTGGCAGCAGGATTTTTTCATTCCCGACTCATTTATTACAGAGGCAGTTCGCACAGTCGCAGGTCCACGGCGCGAGTTTGCGCTGGCAGTCAGCCTTCCGGATAGTGAAAACTCACCGAGGTTGGCGTTCACGCCATCGAGATGCAGGCGGTTGCCCACCGCGTCTTTGTAATCGAACGCTGTGGTCTTGCCTTTGATAAAGCGGTGTACGGGCCAGGTGGTGTTATTCTCGACGATGATCGGATTTGTGCCGTCCGCGCCGATAAGAATATCCGCCGTGAAGCCTCCGACGCCCGCAAAGTCGAGTTTGAACCGTAAGGCGGTGTTTTCAACAGTGATTTTCGTAGGTACGAACCGCCGATTCCCCGCGGATGCTCCGCCCTTACTGAATACAAGCAGCGCGAGTTTCTCAAGCGCCCGGCGTTGTACAGATGTGGCGCGCGAGTCGACGAAAGTCGCCGCGCCTTTATCGGCTTCACCGCCGCCGAAGATCAGTCCATCGAGCGCGATTCCATTATAGCTCGCGCTCTTCAGGCGATAGGCATAGATCGTGTGGCAGTAGCCATGTGTCGGGTTTTGCCCAAAGTTGCAGGGGCAGGGCACACTGCACGAGCAGGCTTCAAACAGCGTTCCCGTCGCCTTCCAGCCAGCGGACTCAGCAGGCGGCTTCGTTTGCGCCGACCCCGTTGGCACTCCTGTCGATACCGCCAGCAGTCCAACGCCAGCGTTTAGAATCATCTTCAGAATCATTGGCTTCATGATTCGCTTCCTTGATCGCTTCTGTGTTATTAATTTGTCAGGCAATGAAAACTCTCATCTGAGAAGAGCGAGTGTCTTCGAGCCCTCACCCCCTCCCCTGCCAGAGGCGGCACGCTCCGCTTCGCTTTGAATGTGCGTTATGCCACTCATTCTTCGTTATGGAGAAGGGCGAATATGGGTTTTATTGTATTTCTCCCCTCTCCGTAATGAGGTACGAATTGTAGGGGGAGGGGCCGGGGTAAGGGCTCTTAGCCCGCGCAGGCGGGCTTCGCTATTCCAGACGGGGACTTCAGTCCCATGTCAAATATCGTCTACGGTATCTTCCGGCCTGCATCCCACGCGGCGTAGTCGTCGGCGATCTTTTGACCTGCAGGCGTCAATACGAGGTGGGCGGTCGCCCCA
>Ga0123337_10002430_pt1 | contig 21261 bp, 11 predicted proteins | sample frozenSSSSmetaG_FD_89792 | JGI IMG/M metagenome (GOLD analysis project Ga0123337, IMG submission 89792) | Glacier valley bacterial and archeal communities from Borup Fiord, Nunavut, Canada, to study Microbial Dark Matter (Phase II) -... | ecosystem: Environmental > Aquatic > Freshwater > Ice >...
CCTTTTGCTAGGGGAACGGGAGACCGCCATCGCCGAGTGCGTGCAGGCCAGCCAGCTACCGGCAGAGACCGCCGCCGACCTCAACGGACGTGCGGGGGCGCAACTGCTGCTCAACCGGCGCGGCTTGGCCCTCAACGACCTCAAACGGGCTATTGCCCTTGACCCCACCTATGCGCGTGCTTACGTGAATCGCGCTGCTGTCTACCTGCACTTCAAGGAGTACGCCAAAGCGATTGCTGACTGCGACCAGGCTCTCGAACTCGCACCCGACTTCAACGCTGCTTACGTCAATCGTGGCCTTGTCCACATGATGATGAGGAACTACGACGCGGCGATCCGCGACTACGAACTGTATGCCGCCAGCTACCCCAAGCGGGCCGATGTGCTGGCGACCATCGGCACGGTCTACCTGTTCAAGGGTGACTACCCCGCTGCCGTCAGCAGCCTGAGCAAGGCTATCGCCGCCGCGCCTGAGTATGCGGTCGCTTACCACAATCGTGGTTATGCCCACGCGCTGGCGGGCGACAAGGGGTTGGCAGTCGCCGACCTCGAACGAGTAGCCACGCTCAAGGCGCGCACCCGCACCAGGCTGAGCGCGCGCGCCCTGCTCATCTCGCTGCGCTGGGGCTACTTCCCGCTCTACGCTGCCCTCTTTCGCTTCCGCCGCCCACGGGTGAACCTCAAGATATGAGGAGGGGGCGTGCCGCCTGGACACTCCCCCTTTGCAGACACCATGCGTCGCTGGCCTACGGCTCCTGCGGGTCGCCACTGGTGTAGCGGCGGCGTTCGTCGCGGGTGTAGATGTCCTGACCGAGGCTGGGCCGCCCACCGGGGGAGCCGTCGGCAAGACCCTGGCCGCCGTGCGAACGGTGGTCTACGATGTGGTCATGGACAGGCTTGCCGGGGTGGTCGAAGGTGTAGCCAGTGCCATATTGCTCGTTGGGCAGGTTGCGAAGCTCCTCGCTGAAGGTCGTTACCGCGTTCGCGTCGCGCGACTGGCCGTAGATCTTGTAGGGGATCAGCGCACCGCTCTCGGCTGGGCTGTCAATGCGGCGGGTGGGCGTTTCATCGGCGTAGAGTACGCCGCTCAGTTCGACCGCCGAACTGGTGGGCTGGCGTTGCTGGGCGGCGATCAGGTCGTCCACTGGCACAGCCCCCTCTGGGCGGAGGGTCTGCTTGAACTCCTTACCCTCGGCGGTGACGGGCTGGCGGCTGACGGCGCGGCCCACACCCTGCGGCTGCTCCAGGCTCGCGCCACCCTGCTGCGCGTACTGCGGCGTGCTATTGCCGTGTTCCTCGTTCTCGGCCATCACTAACCTCCTCTTTGACGCTTGTGTTAGAATAAGCTCCAACAGAGCGTAATAACAATATGTCTCTACATCTACAACCACAGCACCAGCCAGACCCACTTAGGAGCTAACCATGATCGCTGCCGTCAGCGGCAAACTCGAAGGGCGCGGGGCCGACCATCTGATCGTCGGCGTTGGCGGCTTCAGCCTGCGTATCTTCACCCCCACCAGCGTGATCAGCGAAGCTGGCAACCTCGGCGACGAAATCCGCCTGCACACCTACCTGCTGCTGCGCCAGGACTTGATCGCCCTCTACGGCTTCAACGCTACCGCTCAGTTGCAGATGTTTGAAACGCTGCTGGGCGTAAGCGGGATCGGCCCGAAGGCTGCCCTCGGTATCATCGCTGCCGCCCCGGTCGAAACCTTGCAGAAGGCTATCGCCGAGGGGGACACCGACCTGCTCACTCGCGTACCGGGCATTGGCAAGAAGACGGCGGCGCGCCTGGTTGTCGAACTGAAGGGCAAGCTGGACATCGCGGCCTTCCTGGGCGACATCCCCAGCGGTGCCGCTGCCGTCCCCACCCTCTACAGCGAGACCCTGGATGCCCTGCAAGCCCTGGGCTACACGCCAGCCGAGGCCCGTCAAGCTCTAGTCGGCCTGCCTACTGGCGACGAAGCCCCTTCGAAGGTTGAGGACGCGCTGTTGTTCGCCCTCCGCAGGCTCTCATCCTAAGCAAAAAGCGCGCCTCCCGACTGCTGTGTGCAAATTATAACATATTTCGGCGCGCCCAGGGGGGTAGTTCCTCCTGCGGATTGCTGTCCAGGTAGGCCTGGAGGATGACAGCGGCGGCCACCTGGTCGATCTTCTCTTTGCGCTTACGCATAGGAATGCCGAGGGCTTCCATCGTGTTGTGGGCCTCCACTGTCGTCAGCCGCTCGTCCCAGTAGGTGATTGGGGTGGTGGTGGCGGCGGCCAGGGTGGCACCAAAGGCTTTTGCCTTCAACGCCTCCGGCCCTTCGTCCCCGTTGAGGCTGAGGGGCAAGCCGAGAACGATCAGGCCAACATCTTCTTTGAGGGCGAGGCGGGCGAGGTTATCCACATCCTGGCGGGGGCCAATCCGCAGGTAGGTGAGCAGCGGGCGGGCCAACCAGCCCTTCTCGTCGCTGATCGCCACCCCCACCCGCTTGCTACCGAGATCGAAACAAAGGACACGCATCGCTACTGGGCCGGGGTCGCACTGGCTTCGGCGGCGGGCAGGGCGAGCGGGGTCGGGCTAGCCGCTGCCGCTCCGCTCTGGCCCTCCACCTGCACGCGCACGCGATCCTGTTGGTCGAGGCGGTTGTCAGGATTGAAGCCACCCTGCCCTGGGGTGACGCTGAAGCGCAGGTCGCTGAGGTAGGCAGCATAGGTGGTCATGATTTGCTGCTTGAGGGCGGCCTGGTTGAACTCCTTGGCGTTCTGCGCCTGCATGATCCGCAGGATTGCGGTTTGCATATCGGGGCTGATCTGGTAGGTGACGCTGGCCTGGGCTGCCGCGCGGTAGAGGTACTGCTTTTTGCCTGCTGCATCCTGCTCCACCGCCATGCCGCCATCCTGCACGGTCAGGCTGCCCTGGTTGAGGCTGAAGGCAGCAGCGGTGAGGCTCTGGGTGGCAGCGTCTTGGGCGGCGCGCTTGGCCTCGTCGAGACGGAAGGCGTTGGCGTGGGCGCGTACTGCTACTGCCAGGGTCAGGCTGGTTGCGTCTTCACCCGGCTTGTGGTCGGCAGTAGCGGCGGGTGGGTCAGCGGTGATCGTATCTTCCAACAACTGCTGGCCCGGCTGCACCTGGGCCTTGAGGGCGAGGGGTGCGTCACGGTTGGCCTGCTCGCTCAAGCTCTTGAGCAGATTATCGTAGTCACCCTGGCTAACCTGGGCGATGCGCTCGCTGCTGCCGCCTGCTGCGTTGGTAATATTGCGGTAGCGGAGCGCGCCGATTGAGCCAGCCAGCGCATAGGCCTTCACCCCGCTCGGCCCCAGGGCAGCAGCGCGCACGTCGGCCAGCGCAGTGCCAAAGGTGAGAGTATCGTAGTTGGTGCCTGGTACATAGACGGCGGCGACGAAGCTGAAGGTCGCCCCATTGGCCGTTTGTAGCTGTGTACCAGCGGGGATGCTTGCGCCCTGGCCGCTGGTATTAGTTAGTTGCAGGCGGGTAACATCGTTCCCGCGTAGCTCGTCACGGAAGCCAGTGGTTTGCACCGTGCCAGACGCGCTAACCGTCACCTCTAGCGGTGCCGCCTGGATTGGTACGGCGGCGACGCTGACTGGCAGCACGGGTGCTGGCATGGGGGCGGCTAGCACGGGGGTGACAGTCTCACTAGGGTTGGCAGGGGGGGTGTCATTGACTGGCACGGATGGGCTGGCGAGGGGCGCAGGGGTACCGCTAGCTGGGGCGATGGTCGGTTGGGCAGGGGGGATGTCGCTGGGCAAGGTGGCGGTTGGCACTTCCTGGGCAGCGGGGGCAAGCAGGAGGCCGCCCGTAGGCTGTTGGCCGAGAATAGCGACCTGGATTGGTACGGTAATGGCCTGGCTGACCACAGTGCTGCGCGGCACGAGGGTGACGATTGCGCTGGCGGGCTGCCCCTGGTTGAAGAACCACAATCCAGCCGCCCCAACCAGCAAGCAGAGGAAGATGAGGATGAAGCTAGTGTAGAGCAGCCGCCGCGAACTGGCCCGCTGCTGGCGAAGAACCACTGGGTTGCGGCTGGGTAGCAGGCGGCCCGTGCTGGTTGGTGCAGCCATTGTTGCAGCGGCCACCGACTTGCCGTTGGCAGCACCCTGCTCCTCCTGCTTGCGGCTGGGGACGCTGACTGGTACGGTGGCCGCTTGCGCTTCGGGGGTGCGCCCACCCAGCTTGCGCTTCTGGGCAATGCGCTCCTGGGCCGAGTTGCGCGGAGCCTGATCCACAGTGCGGCTGGCAGTACTGCCCAGCACTCGTGGGCGGCTACCGGCCTCTGCGCTCTGGCGGCTGGTAGGGATGTCCAGGTCGGGGTCACCAAAGGCCGCGTTCAGTTCCTCAATGTCGGCGGGGACTGCTGCCCTACCCATCGCCTGATCGGGGGTGCTGGCGAGGGCCGCAGCGGGTGGGGTGAAGGCGAAGTCAGCGGCGAAGGGCGCGTCGCGCACGTCAACATCCTTGCTCAGAATGGGCATGGGTGGAGGCGCAGGAGGAGTTGCAGCGGTGGGCGCGGCAGCGGGCCGGGGGATTGCGCCGCTGGTATTGCGTGGTGGCGGTGGGCTGGCAGGGGCTGGCTCATCGGTGAGGGCGGCCAGGCGATTGCTATTGGTGCTGCCTGCCTCCTTCAGTACGTTGAAGCCGAGGATTTTGGCGAGGCCGCTGCGCGTCTTGTCGTTTGCGTCGGGGGCGATGCTCAAGCGCACTCCGCTGCTGCGCTCCAATACGCGAAGCTGCTCGAAGTCGGGCAGGCTGGTGAGGACGGAGACGCTCTGCGGCAGGCGCAGGGTGACATTGCGCGCTCCACTCTCGCTGATGCGTTTGACTAGCGTCTCAATAGTATCGCTCGCGCTCGCCTCAATCAGGGTTGCTTGTTCCTGCGCCATGCTACCTACCCCTTCCAGTCATCTGCCACTACTAACCGCTGCCGCCTCGCTACTATGTACACCCCTGCTACTTCAGTTGAGCAGCAACGATTGTGCCAACCTGTTGCAGGGCTGCATCCAGGCCCTCTGCCTCGCTGCCGCCACCCATCGCCATCTGCGGGCGACCGCCGCCCTTGCCGCCAACCAGCGGCGTGATCTCCTTGACGATATTGCCAGCGTGGATACCACGGCCTACAAGGTCATCGGTTGCCATCAGCAGCAGCCGGGGCTTGCCGTCCAGCACGGTGCCGAGGGCGATTACTGCGCTGCCGAGCTTGCTGCGGGCAAAGTCGCCCAGTTCGCGCAACGCATCATCACTGGAAGCCTCGACGCGAGCAGCCAACACTTTGATGCCGCTGACTTCCTGCACCTGATCTAGCAGCCCACTGCCGCTGCCACCGCTGGTCGCCAGCTTGCGCTCCAGTTCGCCAATCTTGCGCTCTTGCGTCCGCACCTGAGCCGCGATCTGCTCGGCCTGGGCCAGCAGCCGCTCCGGGCGGGTCTGCAAGCTGTTTGCCACCTGCTCCAGGGTCGCTAGTTGAGCCTGGATGTACTCCTCGGCCCCTCGCCCGGTGACCGCCACGACCCGACGCAGGCCGCTGCCAATGCTCTGTTCGCTGATGATGCGGAGGAAGCCGACCTCACCGGTATGCCCACAGTGGGTGCCGCCGCACAGTTCGCGGCTATAGCTCTCCATCTGCACCTCACGCACAGTCGCGCCGTACTTCTCGTTGAACAAGGCAATCGCCCCGTCGGCAATCGCCTCCTCGAAGGTGCAATATTTGACCGTAACCGGGTGGTTGCTGCGGATGTGCTGGTTGACCTGCCGCTCTACCTCGCGCAGTTCCTCTGGCAAGACCGCCGCGTAGTGGTTGAAGTCGAAGCGCAGGTAGTCGGCCTCAACCAGCGAGCCGCGTTGGTATAGGTGTGGGCCAAGCACATCACGAAACGCCTGGTGGATCAGGTGGGTAGCACTGTGGTTACGCATCACGTCGCGCCGCCGCTGCTCTGGCACGCTGGCCTGCACGTGGTCGCCGACCGCCAGCTTGCCGCTGAGGAGGCTGCCACGATGAACGTAGACATCCCCTCCCCGCCGCTGGGTATCCAGCACGACGAAGGTGGTGCCGTCTGCGCCATAGAGGTAGCCACGATCCCCCACCTGCCCACCACGCTCGGCGTAGAAGGGGGTGCGGTCGGTGACGACTTCGTACTCGATCAAGAGGGCTGGCTGCTCGTGTGGCGGGGTGTTGAGGTCGGGTTCAGCCAGCCCCCCGCCACCATCCCCAATGAGGGGAGAGGGAGAAGCAAGGGTTTCGCCTGTGGTGGTCGGTACTATAGAGGCTAGCACTTCGCCATGCCTGAGGATCGCCTGCACTACTGCTTCGCTCTCCAGGGTCTCGTAGCCGAGGAACTCGGTGGCTGGCAGGTTGAATTGCTGGGCGTAGTTTACCTTCTTGTCAGCGGTGACGACTGCGGCGTTGCGCTGGGTGCGATCCTCGGCCAACGCTCGCTCGAAGCCGGGTTCGTCAAGCTCAAGCTCGTGTTCGCGAGCCAGTTCGCCCAGCAAGTCCAGGCTGAGGCCGTAGGTGCCATAGAGGCGGAAGGCTTCGTTGCCAGGGAATGCGTGTTCGCCAGCCGCCTTCAGCCTGCCTGCCGCCTCCGCAAAGCGGCTGAAGGCAGACTCGATGGTGCGCTTATAGAGGGTCTCCTCGCTGAGGATCACCTTCTGGATCACGCGCTGGTTGGTGACGATCTCGTGGTAGTGGCCGCCCATCATCTCGATCACCTGGTCGGCAACCTTGCCCAGGAAGGGGCCGTCGAAACCAAGCTGGCGGCCAAAACGGATCGCCCGCCGCATGATTTTGCGTAGCACATAGCTGCGCTCTGCCCCACCAGGGGTCACACCGTCGGCGATCAAGAAGGTCATTGCGCGGGCGTGGTCGGCGACCACCCGGTAGGGGACAGGGTTACTCGCCAGATCTGCCGCGCTGCTGCCCGCCAGGTCGCGGATGTGTTCTAGCAGGGGTACGAACAAGTCGGTCTCGTAGTTGCTATCTACTCCCTGCAAGACCATCGCTACCCGCTCCAGGCCCATGCCAGTGTCCACATTCTTGCGCGGCAGCGGAACATAGCTGCCATCCTTCTGGCGGTCAAACTGGGTGAAGACATGGTTCCAAATCTCGACCCAGCGATCCTCGTCTTCGATCTCCCAGGTAGAGGGGTCGGCGTGACCGCGCTCTGGGTACTTGTCGAAGAAGATTTCGCTGTTTGGCCCACATGGGCCGGTGTCGCCCACCTCCCAGAAGTTGGTCTTCTTGCCCAGGCGGATGATCTGCGACTGGGGCAGGCCACTGATTTCCATCCACAACTCCACCGCCTCGTCGTCCTCCTCGAAGACGGTCGGGCGTAGGCGCGTGGGGTCGATCTTGTAGACCTGGGTCAGCAACTCCCAGCCCCAGGTCAGCGACTCGCGCTTAAAGTAGTCGCCGAAGCTGAAGTTGCCGAGCATCTCGAAGAAGGTCTGATGGCGCAGGGAGGGGCCGACGTTTTCCAGGTCGTTGTGCTTGCCGCCAGCCCGCACGCACTTCTGAGCAGTGGCGGCGCGGCTGTAGCCCCGGTTCTCAACACCGAGGAACATATCCTTGAACTGCACCATGCCAGAGTTGGCAAAGAGCAGAGTGGGGTCGTTGGCTGGCACCAGCGAAGACGACGGCACCACTTGATGCCCCCGCTCGCGGAAGAACTCTAGGAATGAACGCCTGATCTCGCTGCTATCCACTGCTACCCCTCCTGCTTGGCCTGCTTGGATTGTAGGGCAACCGCCTGTTATTGTCAAGTTGCGGTAGTCCCTGAACCAGCGACTTGCAACAAGTATACCAGAACATCTACATATCCGACAATAGCTAACGCGCCAGTGCGAAGCCAATCTCGTCTCGCCCTGCGCTGGCCTGCCGTTCTGTGGCCTATATCTTGCCCTATTGTGCAACTAGCGCAACGTAGCGTAGCTGTTGGCTGCTACAAGCGCTGTAGCCCCACAGTAGCGAGTAGTTAACCCCAATCTATTGGCGACAGGAAGGCAAGCTATGGCAACAAATATCGAGCAGGACGGCAGCGCGAACTTTTCGGCTCTGCGCGGCGTACAGTACATCAACCTGACTACCTTCCGCAAGAGCGGGGTAGGAGTTTCGACCCCAGTTTGGTTCGTTGAGGTTGCTGGCAAGATTTATGTGACCACTGCGGTGCAGAGTGGCAAGGTCAAGCGCATCCACAACAACCCCCATGTGCAACTCGCTCCTTGCGAGCGCAGTGGCAAACCGCTGCCTGGCCCCACCCTTGATGGTGCGGCCCGCGACACTGCCACCGCCAGCAACCCCCAGGCTAAGCAGGCGATCCGCCAAAAGTACGGCTTCATGGTCAAGCTATTCGACCTGTTCGGTGCTATCACGCGGACCAAGCGCACCTACATCGAGATCGACGCGGTTAGTTCAGGTTCTGCTCAACTGCCAAAGCAGTAAGCACTCCTATTATAACAAAGTCTCTAGCTGGCCGACAATCTGCCACCTGCGACTTTTGCCCGATCTCTGAAGCAATCAGCGAGTGGCACAGATCACCGCCTTTCCACCGCGCGTCCACCGCTCATCCACCAGGTTTTCCACAATTGGGTGGCGTAGGGTATTGACAAGCGGGCCGAATAGGTCTATAATAGGCACAAGCTAGAGGTTTACCGACGTGCCTGGCCTTTGCAAGTGCCGTCCCGAACCTCGTCGGCGATATTTGTGTTTGCCCCTTGACATCCCCTCCCCATTCTGGTATAATAACCCCCTAAGTCCCTTAGCTGAGTCACATATGCGGTTAATTGAAGATTCATGTGTCAGCGTCAGACACAAGAAGGAAGTCCGAAAGTGTTGCCGAACAAGCCACTAACGTGTACTTTTATTCTTGTGTCTATGTGTGTCTAGCGTGTTCCATTCCTCTTTCTCCCGTCAAGGAGGCCATGCCTGATGACTGCGCCCGCCCTTAGCAATCCCCTCGGTTCCGAAGCAGTAATTGTCCCTGATGTTTCGACGCTCACCTACTCCGAACGCACCCGCCTGGCCGAGGGTGCCGCTGCCGACAATGGTCGGCGCAGCTACGCCCGCATCCCAGCGGTACTGCCAATGCCCAAGCTGATCCAGATACAAACCGACTCGTTCGAGTGGTTCAAGGTTGACGGCCTCCGCCAGCTTTTCAGCGAGATTTCACCAATCCAGGACTTCACCGGCAAGAGCATGGAGTTGCACTTCATGGACTTCCACTTTGGTGAACCCCGCTATAGCGAGTTCGAGTGTCGCCAGCGCGATATGACCTACGCGGCCCCTCTGCGCGTACGGGTGCGCCTGATCATCAAGGAAACTGGCGAGATCAAAGAGTCTGAGATTTTCATGGGCGACTTCCCGCTGATGACCGAGAACGGTACCTTCGTGATCAACGGAGCCGAGCGCGTGGTCGTCAGCCAGCTAGTACGCTCCCCTGGAGTCTACTTCACCCAGCACGAAGACCCCAACAGTGGGCGCAAGCTCGCTGCCGCCAAGTTGATCCCCAACCGCGGTGCCTGGCTGGAGTTTGAGACCAGCAACAAGGACATCCTCTCGGTCAAGGTTGACCGCAAGCGCAAGATTCCAGTGACGGTGCTGTTGCGCGCCCTCGGTGGCTTTGCGATGGACGAGAAGCTGATCGAACTGTTCAGCGATGTGGACAACGACGAGACCCACCACTACATCCAGTCTACTATTGACAAGGACCCGATCAAGACCACGGATAGCACCCTCTTTAAGACGATCCGTGAGCAGGTAGAGAAGGAAGTCTCCCGCTTCGAGGTTGAGGAGCGCAACCGCATGGAGAAGGCGGGTGGCGAGCGCGACGAGGAGGGGTTCCGCCGTCGTATTGCGGCCAAGCGGGCCGAGGCTGAGGAACGGATCGAGAAGCGGGCCGGTGAGGAGGCAGTGATCGAACTCTACCGCCGCCTACGCCCAGGCGACCCGCCGACGCTGGACAACGCTACCAGCCTGCTGCAAGCGATGCTGTTCAACCCCCGCCGCTACGACCTGGCGAAGGTGGGCCGCTACAAGCTGAACAAGCGGCTGACCCTTGAGAACCCCGGCATGGAAACGCTGACCCTGACCAAGCAAGACATCGTTGAGATCGTCAAGATGATGGTCAAGCTGAACAACGGCCACAACCACCCAGATGACATTGACCACCTGGGCAACCGCCGTGTTCGCACGGTCGGCGAACTGATCCAGGGCCAGTTCCGCGTCGGCATCCTCCGCATGGAGCGGGTGATCAAGGAGCGGATGAGCATCCACGACCCAGAGTCGGTTGCCCCCAATATGCTGATCAACATCCGCCCAGTCGTTGCAGCCATGCGCGAGTTCTTTGGTGGCAGCCAGTTGTCGCAGTTCATGGACCAAAACAACCCGCTCTCCGAGCTTACGCACAAGCGGCGGCTCTCTGCCCTCGGCCCCGGCGGTCTTAGCCGCGACCGGGCTGGCTTCGACGTGCGCGACGTTCACCACTCTCACTATGGGCGCATCTGCCCCATCGAAACCCCAGAAGGGCCGAACATCGGCCTGATCGGTAGCCTGGCGACCTACGCCCGCATCAACGAGTATGGCTTTATCGAAACGCCCTACCGCAAGGTGATGCGTGAGGTGGCGAACGAGCCAGCCGCCTTGCTAGACCGCCTGCTGCGCGAGAACCTGAGCGACGCAGACGGCAACGTGATAGCGCGCAGAGGCACCCGTATCGACGCAGAACTGGCGGCCCAGATTGCTCGCTTGAGCCTGCAAACAATCAAGGTGCGGCCCTTCATCATCCAGGAAATTGAGTATATGTCGGCTGACCGCGAGGACGATTACTTCATCGCCCAGGCCAACTCACCGACTAACGAGTGGGGCGAGTTCATCGCCGACCGTGCCGAGGTGCGGCACGGCGAAGACCCACTCTACGAGCCGATTGACCTGGTAGACTACATGGACGTGACCCCCAAGCAGGTGGTGAGCGTGGCTAGTGCGCTGATCCCCTTCCTTGAACACGACGACGCGAACCGCGCCTTGATGGGTGCGAATATGCAGAAGCAGGCAGTGCCGCTGCTTTCACCCGAAGCCCCGATCATCGGCACTGGCATGGAGGCGCAGGCCGCCCGCGACAGTGGGCAGGTGCTTACTGCTCGTGAGTCGGGCGTAGTTAGCGAGGTAGACGCAACCCACGTAGTGATCCAGCCAGCTACCCGCGACCGGGTGAGCGGTGAAGTGACGCTGACTCTTGGTGGCGAACCACGCCTCTACCCCTTGCAGAAGTTTGTCCGCAGCAATCAGGATACTTGCATCAACCAGCGGCCCAGTATCGAGCGCGGTCAGTTTGTTGAAGAAGGTATGGTGATCGCGGACAGCAGCAGCACCGAGAAGGGCGAACTGGCCCTGGGCCGCAACATCCTGGTTGCCTTCATGCCCTGGGAGGGCGGTAACTTCGAGGACGCGATCCTGCTCAGTGAGCGGCTGGTACGCGAGGACGTATTCACCAACATCCACATCGAGAAGCACGAGGTTGAGGCCCGCGATACCAAGCTCGGCCCAGAGGAGATCACCCGCGACATCCCCAACGTCGGCGAGGATAGCCTTAAAGACCTGGACGAGCGCGGCATCATCTACGTCGGCGCAGAAGTGCAGCCGAACGACATTCTGGTAGGCAAGATCACCCCGAAGGGCGAGACCGAGTTGACCGCTGAGGAGCGGCTGCTACGGGCGATCTTCGGCGAGAAGGCCCGCGAGGTGAAGGACACCAGCTTGCGTGTGCCACACGGCGTGTACGGCAAGGTGATCGACGTGACCGTGTTCAGCCGCGACGCGACCGACGAGCTACCGGCTGGCGTAAACCAGATGGTTCGCATTACTATCGCCAAGAAGCGCAAGATTTCGGTTGGCGACAAGATGGCGGGGCGGCACGGCAACAAGGGAGTGGTCAGTCGGGTGATGAAGGAAGAAGATATGCCCTACCTGCCGGATGGTACGCCGGTGGACATTATCCTCAACCCGCTCGGCGTGCCGCACCGCATGAACATCGGCCAAATCTTGGAGACGCACCTGGGTTGGGCCGCCGAGAAGCTGGGCTTCCGCGTTGCTACTCCGGTGTTTGACGGCGCGACCGAGGAGCAGATCACCGAGGCTCTGCGTCAGGCAGAACTGCCGCTGGACGGCAAGGTGATCCTCTACGACGGGCGCACCGGCGAGACCTTTGACAACCCTGTTACCGTCGGGCAGATTTATATGCTCAAGCTGGCCCACCTGGTCGAAGACAAGGTACACGCCCGCTCCACCGGCCCCTACAGCCTCGTCACCCAGCAGCCGCTTGGTGGTAAGGCCCAGTTTGGCGGTCAGCGATTCGGCGAGATGGAGGTGTGGGCGTTGGAGGCTTACGGCGCAGCGCACACCCTGCAAGAGATGCTTACCGTCAAGTCCGATGACGTGATGGGCCGCGTCAAGACCTATGAGGCTATCGTCAAGGGCGAGAATATCATGGAGGCGGGCGTGCCAGAGTCGTTCAAGGTGCTGGTCAAGGAGCTACAGAGCCTCGGTCTTTCGGTCGAGGTGTTGAACGAGGATCAGGAGAAGGTCGAGTTCGGCGAGGATAGCTATAACGATGTGCTATCTGAGCTTGAGGGCATCAACCTGGCCGGTTTCGAGGCTGATCGGGATTAGAGTGCAAGTGTCGTCAGTTGTCAGTTGTCAGTGGTCAGCGGTTGGTTGTGCGCGGTGGTGTGGCAGCGAGTCTGCCGCCGATGCTAGCGGAGAACCAACGGCTGGCTACTCTCAAGGGGGAGACAAACAGTGCTTGAAGTAAACGATTTCAACGCAATTCGGATCAGTCTTGCTTCGCCAGAGCAGATCAAGGGCTGGTCTTATGGCGAAGTAACCAAGCCAGAGACGATCAATTACCGCACGCTCAAGCCGGAGCGCGACGGCCTCTTTGACGAGCGTATCTTTGGCCCGTCCAAGGACTGGGAATGTTACTGCGGCAAGTACAAGCGGGTGCGTTACAAGGGTATCATCTGCGACAAGTGTGGCGTAGAAGTCGCCCGCGCTAAGGTGCGCCGCGAACGGATGGGCCACATCGAACTTGCCAGCCCTGCCGCCCACATCTGGTACGTCAAGGGTACACCCAGCCGCCTGGGGTTGCTGCTGGATGTCAGCCCACGCAACCTAGAGCGCGTCCTCTACTTCGCCACCTACATCGTCATTGATGTAGACAATGAAGGGCGCAATGCCCTGCTCTCGCAACTGCGCTCTGAGGCAGAGCAAGCCCTGGGCAGCACCGAGGAATACGCACGCACGCAGGTTAGTGGCCTCCAGGGTGATGAGGCGCACAGCGAAGACCAGCGCACGGAGTTGCGCGCCTTCGAGGACGACTTCAACACCCGTGCCGCCACGATCAACGCCGAGGCCAAGACGCTGCGCTCTACCATCAATAGCCTGATCGGTGAGAACACCGAGGAGGAGATTGTCTTCGAGTCGCTGAACAATGCGGTGATCGTCAAGGCTGGTGAGCAGGTGACAAACGAGGCGTTGATCAAGATCAGCGAGTTGAGCAAGCAGGGGACTGACTTGCTGGAAGCGGACACCCGCAAGGCGATTGCCGCCAAGCGCGATGTGCAGAACTACAGCCGCGACGAGGAAGCGAAGGGTATCCTGGCCCGCGCCAACGCCCAGGTCGAGGAGATTCGTAGCGAAGTAGCGCGCAAGATCGAGGATTTGGAGAGCATCGAGCCGCTGCAACTGCTCTCTGAGCAGAAGTACCGCGAGTTGCACGAGCAGTTTGGTGGGGTCTTCCGCGCCGGTATGGGTGCAGAGGCTCTGCGCGAGGTGGTGGTACGCTGCGACGTTGCCGCTCTCACGGCGCAACTGCGCGACGAGGCGATGACTGCTAGCGGCCAGCGTAAGAAGAAGGCGGTCAAGCGGCTGAAGGTCTCTACCTCCTTCCTCAAGAGCGGCAACAAGCCAGAGTGGATGTTCTTCACCGCTCTGCCAGTGATCCCACCAGAGTTGCGCCCGATGGTGCAGCTTGATGGTGGCCGCTTTGCTACCAGCGACCTCAACGACCTCTACCGCCGGGTGATCAACCGCAACAACCGCCTCAAGCGGCTGCTGGAGTTGGGCGCACCAGAAATCATCATCCGCAACGAGAAGCGGATGCTGCAAGAGGCTGTGGACGCACTGATCGACAACGGACGGCGCGGGCGCGTGGTCTCTGGCTCTGGCAAGCACCGCCTCAAGAGCCTCAGTGATATGCTCAAGGGCAAGCAGGGTCGCTTCCGCCAGAACTTGCTGGGCAAGCGGGTGGACTACTCTGGTCGCTCGGTAATCGTGGTCGGCCCCGAACTGAAGTTGCACCAATGTGGCCTGCCGAAGAAGATGGCTCTAGAACTGTTCAAGCCGTTCGTCATGCGCCGCCTGGTGGAGCGTGGTTTTGCCCACAACATCAAGTCGGCTAAGCGGATCGTAGAGCGGGTGCGGCCCGAAGTGTGGGATGTGCTAGAGGAGGTGATCAAGGATTACCTCGTGCTGCTCAACCGTGCGCCTTCCCTGCACCGCCTGTCCATTCAGGCGTTCGAGGCCGTCCTGATCGAAGGTAGCGCAATCCAGATTCACCCAATGGTCTGCTCCGCTTTCAATGCCGACTTTGATGGCGACCAGATGGCTGTTCACGTGCCGCTCTCCGCTGCTGCGCAGCGCGAAGCCCGCGAGCAGATGCTGGCCGTCCACAATATGCTCTCCCCCGCGAACGGCGAACCAATGGTTAGCCCCTCGCAGGAGATCGTCCTCGGTTGCTACTACATGACTGTACAGCGGCCTGGGGTGAAGGGTGAGGGCAAGATGTTCGCCAACCGCCAGGAATCGATCACGGCCTACCAGGCCGGGGTGATCGACCTGCAAGCGATGATCACCGTGCGTATGCCTGAGAAGGGCGTGCAGATCGGGCTAGACGGCTACCGCCTTGAGGACGGTAAGGAGCCGAAGATGATCCGCATGGAGACCACCGTCGGGCGCGTCCTCTTTAACGATACCCTGCCACCGCAGATCAGCTACCGCAATGAGCGGATGGACAAGGGTACGTTGCGGAAGGTGATGGCAGAGTGCCACCACGTCCTCGGCTCGATCAAGTCTGCCGCCGTCGCTGATGCGATCAAGCGGGTGGGCTTCACCTTCGCCACCCGTAGTGGCTCGACCTTTAGTGTCGCTGACGTGACCGTGCCAGAGCAGAAGCCTGCCATGCTACGGGCGGCGGACAAGGAAGTGGACGAGGTGGATCGCCAGTTCAGCCGCGGCCTGTTGACCGACGAGGAACGCTACACCAGCATCGTCGAAATCTGGACGCGCACGACAGAAGAAATGACCGAGGAGATGGGCAAAATCCTTGATCCCTACGGTCTGGTGGCGACGCTGGCAAACAGCGGCGCAACTAAGGCGCGCCTCAAGCAGATTCGCCAGCTAGCCGCCATGCGTGGCTTGATGGCCGACCCATCTGGGCGCATCATCGCCTTGCCGATCCGCTCCAACTTCCGCGAAGGGCTAACCGTGCTAGAATACTTCGTCTCCACCCACGGTGGGCGTAAGGGTCTAGCCGACACTGCGCTGCGAACGGCAGATGCAGGCTATCTTACCCGCCGTCTGGTTGACGTAGCCCAAGACGTGGTGATCACCAGTGAAGACTGTGGCACCACGCAGGGTATCCACTTCTACGAGCATGAACTGCGCGAGAAGGGGACTGGCAAGTTCATCGGTGGCGACCGCATCTTGGGCCGCTTCCTGATGGACCCGCTAGCCGACCCACGCACTGGCGAGATCATCGTTGGCAACACGCTGGATGATGAGATCAACGACCAGGTGATCAAGAAGATCGCCGACGCAGGCATTACCAGCCTGCACCTGCGCTCTCCGCTGTTCTGCGACGTGCGTTTCGGCATCTGCCAGATGTGCTTTGGCCGCAGCCTGGCCGAGGGTAAGCTGGTCAAGCTGGGTGAGGCTGTTGGCATCATCGCGGCCCAGAGTATCGGTGAGCCTGGCACACAGCTAACCTTGCGTACCTTCCATAGTGGCGGTGTGGCTTCGGGTGAGGATATTACCCAGGGTCTACCCCGTGTCGAGGAACTGTTCGAGGCCCGCGTGCCGAAGGGTCAGGCGATCTTGAGCGAGATCGACGGCTTCGTGGACTACACCGAGGACGACAATGGCGGGCGCAAGCTGAGCGTAACTAACAGTGAAGTGTACAGCGAAGAACATGACCTGCCCCAGTACGCTGACTTGTCGGTGAAGAACGACGACAAGGTAGTAGCGGGCGCAACCCTGGCAGTCAACCGCGAGACTGGTGAGTTGATCACCGCTGGCATGGATGGCAGCATCCGCATCAGCGAGGACGGCGACAAGCTGACCATCCGCAACGAGCAGGTGGAGAAGCGCGAACACACGATCCCGCACAGCGCGTTGATCGAAGTCAAGCGCGGCGACCACGTGACCGCTGGCTATTCGCTGACCAAGGGGCCAAAATCGCCCCAGGAAATCCTGCACATCCAGGGCCGCGAGGCCGTGCAGAAGTACCTGGTCGAGGAGGCCCAGAAGGTCTACCGCACCCAGGGCGTGAACGTCCACGACAAGCACATCGAAGTGATCGTGCGCCAGATGCTCCGCAAGGTGCGGGTGGAAAGCACGGGCGATACTGAGTTGCTGCAAGGTGACATCAAGGATCGCTTCTACTTCGAGGAGGCAAACGCTCGCATCCTGGCAGAGGGTGGCGAACCGGCGACGGCGACCCCGATCCTGCTGGGCATCACCAAGGCCAGCCTCAATACCGACAGCTTCCTCTCTGCTGCCAGCTTCCAGAATACCACCTGGGTGCTGACCGAGGCAGCCGTGACTGGCAGCGTGGACTATCTGCGCGGCCTCAAGGAGAACGTAATCATCGGCAAGCTGATCCCGGCGGGCAGCGGTCTGCAAGCACGCATGGAGAAGCTACGGCAGGTGCAGTTGGTCGCACTCGGTCAGGATATTGACCAGTATCTTGACGGCGATACTGCTGCGGTTGCCGAAGCCACCACTGACGAGCTACAAGCGGCTGCCTTGCAAGAGGCGGGCGGCGAGTTCATCGTTGGCGAGAACGACGGGGCAGAACGCCTGGCTGAGATGGTCAGCCTGCGGGCTAACCTGCTAGAGGGAGCGGAGAACAACGCCGCTAACTTCGATGCGGGCAGCCTGACCGAGGAGGAGGAGGAGCCGCTAGCCGCAGTCGGCTGAGCAGTCAGCAGCCTTGTGGTTGGCGGGCGAGGGCGGACGAGAGTACGCCCCCGCTTTGCACACTCAACTCTAACGCAGTAGTGGGCGTTGCCAAGCCGTAGGATTAGGGCGCAGCTAGCCGATTTGGTAGAATGATGGGGGCTGCAAGGCTACCCGCTGCCAGTCGGCACGCGAAAGAGGCGGGTCAGAGTCTTGACACTGCGCCTGAATCTTAGTATAATACAGCACTGTCCCCCTCAAGGGGGGAGGTTATTTTGCGCGGCTAAGAACAATTAGGATTTTGGCCGGACGAAACTGGCTCAAGCTACGGCTTGATAGAGGAGATAGCGTTGCCGACAATCAACCAACTGATCCGCAAGGGCCGCAAACCTGTCACGAAGAAGACGAAGGCTCCGGCCCTGCAATTCATCTACAACGCCTTTGACCAGACTACCACGGCGGTAGACAAGGGCGCGCCGCAGAAGCGTGGCGTATGTACTACAGTGCGTACCCAGACCCCAAAGAAGCCGAACTCGGCTCTGCGTAAGGTCGCCCGCGTTCGCTTGAGCAACAACATCGAAGTGACTGCCTACATCCCTGGCGAAGGCCACAACTTGCAGGAACACTCGGTCGTCCTGGTACGCGGTGGCCGCGTCAAGGACCTGCCTGGTGTGCGCTACCACATCGTGCGCGGCACCCTGGACACCCAGGGGGTTAAGGATCGCAAGAAGGGGCGCAGCAAGTATGGCACCAAGGTTGCTAAGGGCAAGGGTGCAGCCCCAGCTAAGAAGCGGTAGGTAGTAGTAGAGCAACCCGGTGGCTGGGCAGTAAGTAGCCCCCGGTTGCGCCAGACAAGCAGCACAAGTAAATCCCCTGTATAACGCCGGTGCGTGCGCCGGTGGTTACGTACTAAGTCGTGCGTGGTAGGAACGGGGAACTTGCGCCGAGGCGCAGGCAGTTTTGGTTGGCCTTTGGGCAGCCAGAGCATCCTGGTTCCTATTCTTTTTGCCAATTTTATACACCTTCCTCTACCTCTCCGCGTGGGGAGCGTGCGGGGGTGGGTAAGTAAGTAGAGGCGCAACCCGCGCCCGCTGAAGGAGAGAAAAGCAAGTATGCCTCGTAGAGCTAAGGTAGAAGCCCGCATCGCGGCCCCCGACTCCCAGTACGGCAGCCGCGTGGTTGGCAAGTTCATCAACAAGCTGATGATTGGCGGCAAGAAGGGCGCAGCCGAGAAGATCATGTATGGCGCAATGGAAGCGGTAGAGCGCAATGCCCGCCGTGGCGCGCTGGAAGTGTTCGAGCAGGCGATGCGTAATGTCACCCCGGTGATTGAAGTCAAGGCCAAGCGCATCGGTGGCGCAACCTACCAGGTGCCAATTGAGATCAAGGGCGACCGCCGCCAGTCACTGGCGATTCGCTGGTTGATCGGGGCCGCCCGCAGCCGCAGTGGGCGTTCGATGGTCGAGAAGCTGACTGCCGAACTGCTTGAAGCAGCCAACAACCAGGGCGGCTCGGTCAAGAAGCGCGAAGATACCCACCGTATGGCTGAGGCAAACAAGGCTTTCGCCCATTATCGCGTCTAATTAACAAATTACCCCGCGCTACCACCACTGGTAGACCGCAGGTTTGCGTGCAAATAAGGGTGGGGCGTACACCGCCCCCCCTGCCCGGAGAACACAGGAGAACAGTTTGTGGCAAGGGCATTTCCTCTAGAGAAGACTAGAAACATCGGTATCATTGCCCATATTGATGCCGGTAAGACTACCACTACCGAGCGCATCCTCTATTACACCGGTAAGACGCACAAGATCGGTGAAGTACACGAGGGCGCAGCTACCATGGACTGGATGGCCCAGGAGCAGGAGCGGGGCATTACCATTACCTCGGCGGCCACCACTGCCGAATGGCAGGATTGCCGGGTCAATATTATCGACACCCCCGGCCACGTAGACTTCACAGTTGAGGTTGAGCGCAGCCTGCGCGTGCTTGATGGCGGCGTGGTTGTGTTTGACGCGGTGGCTGGCGTGGAGCCACAGTCAGAGACTGTCTGGCGACAGGCTGACAAGTACCACGTGCCGCGTATCTGCTTCATCAACAAGATGGATCGCATCGGCGCGAACTTCTGGCGCACGGTGGAGATGATCAAGGAACGCCTTGGTGCCAGGCCGCTGCCTATCCAGCTGCCGATTGGCGCAGAGTCCGACTTCCAGGGGGTGATCGACCTGATCGAGAACGAGGCGATCTTCTACACCAACGACCTCGGTACCAACATCGAACACAAGCCGATCCCGGCTGAGTTCGTCGAACTCGCTGCTACCCACCGCGCCAACCTGTTTGAGGCGGTCGCTGAGACAGACGAGGAGTTGCTCAATATCTACCTTGAGGATGGCGAGATCAGCAAGGAGCAGCTTATCCCTGCCCTGCGCCGCGCCACCATTGCCAACCAACTTGTCCCCGTCCTCTGCGGTGCGGCCTTGAAGAACAAGGGCGTGCAGCCGATGTTGGATGCGGTTGTTCACTATCTGCCCAGCCCGCTGGATGTGCCGCCGACCAAGGGGACTGACCCCGACAGCGACGAGGAGATCGAGCGGCAGGTAAGCGACACCGAGCCGTTCAGCGCACTGGTCTTCAAGATCGTTGCTGACCCATTCGTGGGCCGCCTTGCCTACTTCCGCGTCTACTCTGGCAAGGTCAGCAGTGGTACTTACGTGATGAACACCAGCAAGGGCAAGCGCGAACGGATCGCCCGCCTGCTGCAAATGCACGCAAACCACCGCGAAGACCTGGACACCGTGTACTCTGGCGACATCGGTGCAATCGTCGGTTTGAAGGACACCTTCACTGGTGACACCCTCTCCGACCTGGAGCATCTGATTACCCTGGAACGGATCATCTTCCCAGAGCCAGTGGTCAACGTCGCTATCGAACCGAAGACTAAGGCCGACCAGGATAAGATGGGTAACGCTCTTACCCGCCTTGCCGAGGAAGACCCGACTTTCCGGATGCGGACTGACCCAGAGACCTTGCAGACGATTATCAGCGGCATGGGCGAACTGCACCTTGAGATCATCGTGGATCGGATGTTCCGCGAGTACAAGGTCGAGGCCAACATTGGTCGCCCGCAGGTTGCTTACCGTGAGGGTATTACCAAGACCGCCAAAGCACAGGGCCGCTTCGTGCGCCAGTCGGGTGGTAAGGGCCAGTTCGGCGACTGCTGGATCGAAGTTGAGCCGATGGAGCGTGGCGGCGGCTACCTGTTCGAGAACAAGGTTGCTGGCGGCGCAATACCGAAGGAGTACATCCCAGCTATCGGTGAGGGGATCAAGGAAGCACTCGCCAATGGCATCATCGCGGGCTACCCGATGGTGGATGTACACGTGAGCGTCTACGACGGCAGCTACCACGAGGTGGACTCCAGCGAAATGGCCTTCAAGATTGCTGGTTCGCTAGCGATCAAGAACGCCGTGCCGAAGGCTGGCCCCGTCATCCTGGAGCCGATCATGAAGGTTGAAGTGACTACCCACGAAGACTACATGGGTTCGGTGGTCGGTGACCTGAACGGGCGGCGCGGGGTGCTGCAAGGCATCGAAGACCGCCCCGGCAACGCGAAGGTGATCACGGCGCACGTGCCGCTCGCCAGTATGTTCGGCTACGTCAACACCCTGCGTGGCATGACCCAGGGCCGCGCCAGTTCTAGCATGGAGTTCGACCACTACGAAGAAGTGCCGGGCAACATCGCTAAGGAACTGATCGAGAAGGCTAAGAGCTGAGTAACTCCGACCCCGCCTTCCTCAACCGAGGGCGGGGTCGCTTCACCCCCGATTGACCCCTGACGGATTATGGATTAGGAGAGAGGACAGTAATGGCAAAGCAGAAGTTCGAGCGTAACAAGCCGCACGTCAACGTTGGCACCATCGGTCACGTGGACCATGGCAAGACCACCCTCACCTCCGCTATCACCAAGGTCATGTCCCTGGCTGGTCGCGCCAACTTTATTAGCTTCGACAACATCGACAAGGCTCCAGAGGAGCGC
>Ga0123337_10002437_pt1 | contig 21235 bp, 21 predicted proteins | sample frozenSSSSmetaG_FD_89792 | JGI IMG/M metagenome (GOLD analysis project Ga0123337, IMG submission 89792) | Glacier valley bacterial and archeal communities from Borup Fiord, Nunavut, Canada, to study Microbial Dark Matter (Phase II) -... | ecosystem: Environmental > Aquatic > Freshwater > Ice >...
GATCGACGAACTCGCCGCCCTCGGACATTCTCGTCTCGCGCGATACCTCGTGGTTCGTTCACGGCTACGATTATTTTTTGCCGCAATTCAGCCGCGATGCAATCGAACTCTTCAATCGGTTCATCGAACCGTCGGGCCAGGTCGTCGAGTACGTGCGCGGCGTCAATGGTTTCAAGACATCGTACGAACTCAACATCAACGACGACACGCCGCTGCACATCATCGCGATCTTGCACCACTACAACGCGACGCTCGACGATACGTGGCTGCGCGGCGTGCTGCCCTTGGTCATCAAGATTTCCGATTACATGCTCACGCAGCGCGATGCGAACGGCCTCGTTTTCTGCAAGGCGGGCGGCGTCGACATGTTCGGCATCACGTCGTGGCGCAACATCATTCCGTACTATACGCTGGATGGCGCCGTCACGGAGATCAATTCCGAGGCCTACTTCGCGCTCGAAGCCGCCGCCATGATCTGTGCGGTGTGCGACGACAAAGAGAACTGGGAAAAATTCTCGCGCGAAGCGACGGCCTTGCGCGCGGCGATGATGGACAAACTCTTCAATCGCGATAGCTCGGCTTTCGTTCTCAATTACGATCACGACCAGAACTATCAAGACAACTTCACGGCCGATGAAGTCTTCCCGGTGCTCTTCAACGTCGCGCCTGAAGCAGAACGCAAAGCGATTCTGCGCCGCTTGATGGAGCCGGATTTCACGACGGCCGTCGGTCTGCGCACGATCTCGACGGCGGATTCGTGGTATTTTCCATCGCACGGCTTCGGTCTGCTCGGTGGCATCTGGCCCGACCTGACGCTCTGGTTTGCCGTTGCACTCGCGCGCAATGGGTCGCCTGAAGCGGCCGCCCATTGGCTCGAAGTCATCTACGAAACGATGGAGGCGGGCGCGCGTCTGAACACCGTGCCGGGTCAATTCGGAGAATGGTTCGACGGTGGATCGCTCACCAATCGCGGCATGTATCTCTCGCCGTGGACGGGCGCGAAATATCTGTGGGGCGTCGCCGAAACGGTGTGCGGACTCGATGGGTATCGCACGAGCGGACGTCCGCATCTCTCCCCGCTCATCCCTTCGGGCTGGGAATGGACGGCGGCCGTGCGCGTGCACTGGGGCGGACGCCGCTGCACGTATGTGATCGATACGAAAAATCATTGCGTGTATGGAGACATACAAGAAGCTTCCGCCGACGAACCGTACGCGGTCTTTTTCGCCGGTCGGGATGTCACCGATGAAGTGACGACCTCGCCCGTCGACATCGGTGCGGTTGCCTTCGAGGATGCGCAGGGCGCGGTGCGGCTTTTTCTCTGCAACCAAAACGATCATCCGCGCAACGTGTCGGTGGAATTTCGCGGCCGCACCCTGCGGCAGACCGTCGCCACGGGAGCGCTTGCCAACATCGACTTGGTCGGGAAACATCAGAACGTTGCGGCGACGCCGGCGACGCCGGATGCCTCACTTGCGATGGCACCTGCGTGAGTGCGCCGACGAGGGGAAACGCGGCGCTTCTCGACGACACCCCGGGCGTGTCGACTTTGCTAGGAGGCGTCCGTGCGTAATCGCCGGCCCGGAGCGTCGCTCTTGCTCCTCGGCGGAGCGGTAATCTTGCTCGTTTCGATTGCCATCGGCCAACGTTTGGGCGATCGCGTACTCAACCAATCGACCGGTCGGCGCGTGCCGATCGCCGGCGCGAACGCCACGCCCGTCGCGCAAACGACCAACACCAACCTCGAGCGCAATTGGAAGCGGCTCCAGGTCATCAGCGTCGCAACCGATCCCGCGTTCCCCGATCCGCGCGTGACACCCACCCCGATTCCGCGCCCGACGGAGCGACCGACCCCGCGTCCCACGCCGACCCCATCGCCCGCCCCGCGGTCGGCCTCGGGCTATACGTCTCCGCCGATGCTTCTGCCGCTCGCGAGCCACGCCCCGGGGGAGACCCAACCGGAGGTTACCGGCGCACCGGAGCCCAGCCCGACGCCCTAGCGCAACCGTGCCTGACCCGAACGGCGTCGAAGAGCGTGTCACTAATGTTCGCATTGTCGCGGGCTGATACGATAAGGACACCTAGAGTCGTCGGAGGTTGGTTCGGAATGTCGAAACAGACGGGTACCCTCAAAGTCAAACGCGGTCTTGCGCAGATGCTCAAGGGCGGCGTCATCATGGACGTCGTGAACGCCGAACAAGCGGTCATCGCGCAAGAAGCCGGTGCCGTCGCGGTCATGGCGCTCGAACGCATTCCGGCCGACATTCGCGCCATGGGCGGCGTTGCGCGTATGAGCGACCTCGAGCTCGTGCAGCGCATCATGGACGCCGTAACGATTCCGGTCATGGCCAAAGCCCGCATCGGCCATCTTGCCGAAGCGCAAGCGCTCGAAGCGCTCGGCGTCGATTTCATCGATGAGTCCGAAGTGCTCACGCCGGCCGACGATAAGTACCATCTGAACAAACATCCGTATAAAGTCCCGTTCGTGTGCGGCGCGCGTGATCTCGGTGAGGCGCTTCGCCGCATCGCCGAAGGTGCCGCGATGATTCGCAGCAAGGGCGAAGCCGGCAGCGGAAACATCGTCGAGGCCGTGCGCCACATGCGCGCGATCCGCGACGGCATCGCCGAACTGACGGCGGTGCCGGAAGAAGAATACGTCACGCGTGCGCGCGACTACGGCGCACCGCTCGACTTGATCGAATACGTTGCGAAGAATGGCAAACTGCCGGTCGTGCTGTTCTGCGCGGGCGGCATCTCGACACCGGCCGACGCTTCGCTCATGATGCAACTCGGCGCCGAAGGCAACTTCGTCGGCAGCGGTATTTTCAAGAGTTCGAATCCGGCGATGTTCGCACGAGCGATCGTCGATGCGACGACGCACTTCAACGACCCGAACGTCATCGTCAAAGCGCACAAGATGCTCAGCGGCACCGCGATGCCGGGCTTGGATCTGCGCACGTTGAAGCCCGAAGAGATGCTCTCCTCGCGCGGGATCTAGCCTTGGCCCAACCGCACATCGGCGTACTCGCCGTGCAAGGCGACGTCGACGAACACCGCACGGCGCTGGAGAAATCCGGCGCCGTTTCCTCGTCCGTGAAGACGACAGCGGACCTCGCAAGGGTCGATGGCTTGGTCATACCCGGCGGTGAATCGACGACGGTCATTCGCCTCTTGGAGCGCTTCGCGCTCGACGATCCGATCAAAGACCGGGTGAGGGCGGGAATGCCGCTGTGGGGTACGTGCATGGGCATGATCGTCGCCGCGCACGATGTCGCCGGACTCGATCAGAAGACGCTCGACCTCATCGACATCACCGTTCGGCGCAATGCCTTCGGTCGTCAGATCGATTCCGCCGAAATCGATCTTCCGATCGTCGCGCTCGGCGCGAAGCCGTTCCCGGCGATCTTCATTCGCGCCCCGTGGATCGAGCGCACGGGTGCGGGTGTCGAGACGCTCGCGAGCGTCGATGGCCACGGCGTCTTCGTTCGCGAAGGCAACGTGATTGCAAGTTCGTTCCATCCCGAACTCACGCGCGACCGCCGCATGCACGAATATTTCGTTTCGTTGGTGCGCTCGAGCTAATCGGCTGCGGAAGTAAGCGCGTTCACTGATTGAGATAGGTCAATGGATCGATCGCCACTAGCGCCGGGTTCAACCGAACGAACTCACGCAAGAGGTACTCGTGTCCTTGCCCCATGATGACGACGACGCGGTCACCGGAATGTGTCACGCTCAAGATGTTCGAGAAGATGTAGCAGTTTCGTGCATACCACTGTGACACGTACGCGCTGCCGGCGTAGTCGGAGCTCCGCCCCATCCCGTCCATCACACTGTTCCACGACGCATTCGCCGTGATCGCAGCGTCGGTGTTTCGCGAGCTTTGCGCCGCACGACACGCGCCAGCGGTGGATGCGAAGAACACCAGGGCGATTAAGGCGAGTTGCACATGCTTTCCCAAAGCCGGTACCTCCACGTAGGTCGATGAACCGTTGGACGCGCGAGGGTCCAGCAGCGATGCCACCTGTACGACCGAGGAGCCACGTGTTTCAACCGCTGGCCGATTTGTATCGTATGACAAGGGGCCGGGAGGCAATCCTCACCGCCGCTGGGGCCGAGAAAGGAACCTCGGCATCGCGGCGAATTATCTTGCGTATGTCGATCTCTCGGGAGTTGTCCGGGGTGCGAATACCGTCTCGAGGGAGGGGCGGGGTCCTGACGCGTGATTTTTTGGAAGCGAGGCAGACTGCCTCGCTTTCTGCGTTTCTGCCGTCTTTCGGGGGTCTCAAGTGAGCGAAGTCCTCGTTCTGAACTTCACCTATGAAGCGCTGAACATCACCAGCTTCCAGCGCGCGGTGAAGCTGATCTTCTCGGGCAAAGCCGAGGTGGTCCACGGCAACGAGCGACGCCTGGTTTCCCCGTCGTTCGAGATGAAGATGCCCTCGATCATTCGGATGCTGTATTACATCCGCCGACCGATGCAAAAAGTGGCGCTCACCAAAAAGAACATCTTGCTGCGCGACGACTACACGTGTCAGTACTGCAACCTGCGTGGGGAGAGAATGATGACGGTCGATCACGTTCATCCCCGCAGTAAAGGCGGGCCGTCGACGTGGGAGAATTTAGTCTGTGCATGCATGCGGTGTAACAACCGCAAAAACAACCGTACCCCCGAGCATGCGAACATGCCGCTCAAGCGCAAGCCAAAAGCGCCGAAGTATATACCATGGATCCGGGTGAAGCGGAATACGCTGCCCGGTGAGTGGCACAAGTATCTCTTCCTCTACAATGTCTCGATCGACGAACGGATTGAGTGATCGAACGCACAAACGCATGGCCTTTATCACGGTGACGGACGCGGCAGGCCGCGTCCTTTTCCGTCGCGTCGCCACGCAGTCAGAGATCGATGATGCCGTAACGGCCGCGTCGATCGCCGAAGCCGAGGCGGGCGAGGCGATGGCACGCATTGCGGCCGCTCGCGAGCAGCACACCTCGACGATGGAGTTCGAACAATGATTCGTCGGATCGAACGCACGACCGTCCCGGTCAAGAAACTCGGGATCGCGCGCCGGGGCGATGCGCTGGTCCCATTTGAAGAACAGCAGAATCCGGATCTTGCCCTGCGCTATTCGAACGGCTTCGTCACGGTGGAAATCACGCACGATGCGCTCGACAAATATATCGAACTGACGGGCGATGTGCCGTTGCCGATCGTGCGCGACCGCAAGACCGGAGACCGGCGGACGTTCGATCCGCGCAACCGCGTGCGCGTCGTCTACGACGCGAAGGCCCGCGTCCGCGAAGTGATGACCCGCAGCCGCGATGGTCTCTTCGTGCGCGTCAACTTTCCCAAGCGGCTCGACCCCCAACTCGCGGTCGAGTCGAGCATCGAGCAACCCGAAGCGAACGTCGCTTAAGGCCTACAGGCGCAGGCGCGATGCGATCTTGGGCCACTGCGGCCCAAGGCCGGCAGCGACGAGCACTTTTGCGACATCGCCGATGATGAACGGCGTGAGGCCGAGCGCAATCGCGCCGCCGAGTCCGCCGACGTACGGGAAACGGGTGAGCCAGGCGACGCCGAAGACGAAGACGATGGCGGTCGACGCGAAGATCGCAAGCGCGCGCTTGAGATACGTCTCTCCCCAGCCGCGATCGACGAGCGTGCCGAGCACGAACGCCGCCACCGGATAGGCCAGCAAATACCCGCCGCTCGGACCGAGCAGCTTGAGCAAGCCTGCGCCGCCGCTCGAGAACACGGGGAGACCCATCAGCCCCTCAGCCAGATAAGCGAACATCGCCAGTGTCGCCCCATCGCGACCGAGGGCCGCGACGATCAGCGGCAGGGCAAGCGTCTGGCCGGTGATGGGGATGCTGAAGCCGGGCGGGCCAAGGTTGATCGCCAGGCGCGCCGAGAGCGCCATGAGCAGCGAGCCGCAGGCGATGAGGGCCAGCCGCAGAGCGATGGTGCGCGGTGAGAAGAACGTACGAGCGGAAAGCATCGTAAAATCGGTTCCGCGCGTGCTATAATTCGCCTCGTTTTGGAGACACGGACGCGGTCCCATCAGCGGACCAACGGGAAAGCCAAAGCGTCCGGTCTCGACCAGACGCGCACGCCCTATTTTCAAGTTCTGCTCGACTACGTCGATCAGGGCGTGATCCCGTTCCACACTCCCGGGCACAAGCAGGGCATCGGGATGGATCGCGCGTTTCGCGAGTTCGTCGGCGACAACGTCCTCTCGATCGACCTCACGCAGATCCGCGGCCTCGACGATCTCTTGCAGCCGGAAGGGCCGCTCGTCGAAGCGCAGGAGCTGGCGGCCGAGGCGTTCGGTGCCGAGCAGACGTTCTTCCTCATCAATGGCTCGACCAGCGGCAACCAGTGCATGCTGATGACGGCACTCAACCCGGGCGAGAAAGTCGCCATGCCGCGCAACGCCCACAAGTCCGCGATGGGCGCGCTCGTCATGTCGGGCGCGTATCCGGTCTACATGCAGCCCGAAGTCGATGAAGCGCTGCACATGGATCACACGGTGACGCCGGAGACGGTGCGTCGCACGCTTGCCGAACACCCGGAGATCCGCGCGGTCTTGATCGTGAGCCCGACCTACTATGGCGTCGCTGCCGACCTCGAGGGCATCGCGGCTGCGGCCCACGAGCACGACATTCCGCTGCTCGTGGATGAGGCGTGGGGCCCGCACTTTCACTTTCATCCCGCGTTGCCGCAATCCGCGATGCAAGCGGGTGCGGACATGTGCATCAATTCGACGCACAAGATGCTCGGCAGTATGTCGCAGACCGCGATGCTGCACGTGCAAGGGACGCGCATCCGTCGCGATCGCCTCAAAGCCGTCTACAAACTCTTTCTTTCTACATCACCCAACTTGGTGATGGTGGCCTCGCTCGACGTGGCGCGCCGACAAGCGGCAACCGAAGGTCGTGCGTTGCTTTCGCGCACGATCGAGATCGCAAACGACACGCGCCGACGGCTCAACGACATCCCCGGCGTGTACTGCTTCGGCGACGAACTCGAAGGCCGACCCGGCGTCTTCGACCTCGATCCGACGAAAGTCACGATCACCGTCAAGAACTTGGGGTATACGGGGTACGAGGCCGAAGAGATTCTTCGCCGCCGGTACAACGTGCAGTGCGAACTCGCCGATCTCTTCAATACGCTCGCGCTCTACACGATCGGCACCACGCAAGAAGCGGCCGATCGACTCGTCTACGGCGTCAAGGAACTCGCGCGCGAGGATCGGCCGATCGACGTCTTCTCGCCCTCGGGCGTGCTCGAGCGACGCTTGAAAACCGGTACGTACAAGCTGCCGAAGATTCCCGAAATTCGCCTCTCGCCGCGCGAAGCGTTTCTCGCCGACACGGAATTCGTGAAATTCAAACAGAGCGCCGGACGCGTGTGCGCCGAGGTGATAACGCCCTATCCACCGGGCATTCCGGTGATTTCTCCGGGCGAAGTGATCACCAAGGAAATCATCGATTACCTCGATCTCGAAAAACGCGCCGGCGTCAAAATGCAAGGCCCGTACGACTCGGAACTCAAGGTCATTCGCGTCGTCAGCGGCATCTAGCTACGCGAATTTTGTAACTGTCTCGGTACCGAATGTGGCACCTCGCGCGCGGGCGAAACCTTCGATGGTCGAACCGAGTAGGAGTGGTTATCAATCCACCCGATGTGTCGGGATTTGAGTTGCCGATAGTTGGCGAAAGGGACTGTGCGGAAAAAACCGGAAGGTTTCTCACCGTCAGCGCCCCTGGGGATTAGGTCGCTGAACGCTGGAAATGAATGAGGATGAGTGTTGGCTGTTAACGCCGAGTCTTTCTCACTGAATCCGGAGCTGACGCAGCTCCTCGATATCTTCCCCCTTCCGATCAGACAAGCGCTCGTACGACTGCCAAATATCATTTCGGTGATTGAAGTCGTGCTGGATCTGGGTCGGCCGCCTGAAGCGCGATTTGAGGACGACTTCGTGTTCCTCAGCGATGTCGGTGTCACGCATGAGGACATCGCGCACGTCGCCTCGCGTCTCTCGCCCTTTGGTGCGGACAACCGGGCCGGGATCGAGAAGACGCTGCATCGCATCAGCGCGATTCGCAATCGCACGGGAAAGATCGTCGGGCTCACCTGTCGCGTCGGTCGCGCGGTGTACGGAACGATCGACATCATTCTCGATGTGATCCGCAGTGGGAAGTCGATTTGTTTGCTCGGTCGACCGGGCGTCGGCAAGACGACGATGCTGCGCGAATGCGCGCGCGTGCTCAGCGAAGATCGCAAACGCGTCGTGATCGTCGATACGTCCAACGAAATCGCCGGCGACGGCGATGTCCCGCATCCCGGTATCGGACACGCCCGGCGGATGCCGGTTTCGGATCCCGCGCTCCAGCACAACGTGATGATCGAAGCGGTGGAAAATCACATGCCGCAGATCATCGTGATCGATGAAATCGGAACGGAGGCGGAGTCGCTTGCGGCGCGCACCATCGCCGAACGCGGCGTTCAGCTCATCGGCACGGCGCACGGTCAGACACTCGAAAATCTGCTCATGAATCCGACGCTTTCGGACTTGATGGGCGGCATCAGCGCCGTCACGCTCTCAGATGAAGAAGCGCGCCGGCGCGGCACGCGCAAGACCGTCCTCGAACGCAAAGCTCCGCCGACCTTCGACGTGCTCATCGAAATTCAAGACCGCGATCGCCTCGCGATCCACACCAACATCGGCGAAGTCGTCGATGCACTCTTGCGCGGTTACTCGCCGCAGCCTGAAGTGCGTCAGCGGATGCCCGGCGGTAGTGTCGCCGTCGTTCAAGAAGCGAATCCTGAAGCCGTGCCCGCGAAACTCTCGCGTGCGGCAGCCTCCGGCGAGACGATGGATCAAATGCGCGAAGAGCAGATGCTCTTCGGCATGGGCGGCGGCGAGGTCGCAATCGACGAGCGGCCCGTTGCGATCTTCCCGTACGGCGTGTCGCGCAACAAGATCGAGCGCGCGATCCACAACCTGCGCGTCAATGCAACGATCGCTCGCAAATGGGATGAAGCCGACGTCGTGCTGGTCCATAAGGCGATGGAGCGCAAGGAATCCGCGCGACTCAAGACGATCGCCGCGGAAAACGTTCCGATCGTCTCGATCAAGACCGATACCACGACGCAGATCCAACACGCGCTCAAAGACGTCTTCAATCTTCCGTCCATCGACACCGAAGACATCGCGATGCGCGAAGCAGAAGAAGCGGTCTACCAGGTGTTGCTCGATCAGAAAGCCGTCGAGCTCTCACCGCAGACCTCGTACGTCCGGCGAATGCAACACCAACTCGCCGAACGCTACCGGGTGCAGTCGCGTAGTACGGGGCTCGAACCGAATCGGCGCGTGCGCCTCTATAAAGGAACGGACGCGTGAGCGTCCGTTTTTCTTAGCTAGCGGCGTTTCTCGTCGAGTGTGACGTTGCCCGAGTCATCGACGGTGAAGAACGTGTCGTACTGCATCATCTCGTCTTGCACTTTGACGCGGCTATGAACCTTGAAGCGATGCACTTGGTAATCGGCTGACTTACGGACCGATCCGAGATAGCTCATCTTCAAGAGCGGCGTGCCGCCGGGGCCGGGCTCGATGAGACGGTGCGCGTCGATCAGATGTTGCACGATGATCTTTTGCGTCTGGAGCGGCAAGAGCCGGTAGGCGTCGTCGTCTTGCGAGAGCTTGTTTTTGAGCTCGTCGCGGCCTTTGTTGTCGGGCTCGGCGGTATCGTTGATGAAGCGATAGACCGCATCCCAATCGTCGGCGGGAATGCCGACGAAAGCGACGGCGAGCATCTTCCACTCCACGCCGTTTTGAATGACGGCGTCGTTGCGCGAGACTTTGACGCGGGCCCGAATCGAGCGCGTCGGCAAGTCGATCTGCACGTTGAGTTCGGGCACATTGGGGACGTCTTTGCCCACGAACGAAAAGCCCGACTCGCTGATCTCGATACCCACACCCGGAAGCGTCGGCTGATCGGGGATGATCACGCGGACGGGAAAACGCACTTTCTTACGATCGTGTATACGCCGCTCGGCGCCACGACCCGTAATCACGCGCATGATTTCGTTGAACATGGTGTGATGCGCCCCGTCGAAAGCAAAACGATCGGGTGGGGCAGAACTCCTATGGGGTGCTTATTACCTTCGAGGGTATCGAGGGTTCGGGCAAGTCGACTCTTATCGCGTCGCTTGCCTCCGACCTCCGCAATCGTACGATCGATATCCACGTCACGCGCGAGCCCGGTGGGACGCCGCTGGGCGAGCGAGTCCGTGCGCTCTTCCTGCTTGACCCGGACGTTACGATCGATCCGCTTGCCGAGGCGCTCTTGATCAATTCGTCGCGGGCGCAGTTGGTCGGCGATGTGATCGTGCCCGCACTCCGCGCCGGAACCGTCGTCTTATGCGATCGCTTTTTCGATGCCACGATCGCCTATCAGGGGTTCGGCCGGGGACTGGATATCGAGATGCTCCTCGAACTCTCGCTGACGGCCACGCGGCGCATCGCGCCGGACCTGACGTTCTTGCTCGACATACCGGCCGAGCTCTCGCGCGAACGCCTGCGCGCGCGCGGCGTTGCGGCCGACCGGCTCGAGCGCGAATCCTTGGAATTTCACGACCGCGTCCGGCGCGGCTATTTACAACTCGCCGAGCGCTTCGGTCGGATCGTCGTCCTCGATGGAACGCGTCGTCCGGGCGATCTCGTTGCCGAGGCCATGGCGGTGATCGAACGTCGTCGGATCGCGGTATGAGCGGCACCACCGGAACCTTCGATATCATCGGTGCGGCCGGCCCGGCGACGCTCTTTGGGAATCTGCGGCTCGACACGCTCGCGCACGGCTACCTCTTCACGGGCGATGAGGGCGTCGGCAAAAAGACCTTTGCACTGCGGCTCGCTCAGTCGCTGCTCTGTATCACTCCGAAAGAGACGCTGCTCGGCTATTGCGGTCACTGCACGGGGTGCCTACGCGTGCAAACCGGCACGCATCCCGATCTCTTTCTTGCCGAAGGTTCGCTCAAGATCGGCGATCGCGACGGCGGCTCGGGCTTTCACGAGAGCGCGGAGATGACCGCGCGCGATCTCGTGCGGCAGCTCTCTCTGCACTCCTACGCCGGCGGCAAACGCATCTTCATTCTGGGTGATGCCGATTTCACGCGCGAGGCCGCAAACGCGCTGCTAAAATTTTTCGAGGAACCGCCACCGGGCGTCTTGCTGATCGTTACGTCGAATGCACCCGGCCGATTGCTCGCAACGATTCGTTCGCGGTTGGTCGACGTTGCGTTCCCGCATCTCGATCCGGCGGAAATCGCCGAGGTGTTGCGCCGCGGTGGCGCAAGCGACGAGGACGCGCAGCGCGCGGCGCGCATCGGCGGCGGCAGTGCGACGCGTGCCGCCGCATACCTCGATGATGGCGAAGGCGGCACGCGCGATGCGGCCATCGCATATTTCTACGCTGCCGTACGCGGGACGGGCGCCGATGGATCGTGGGCGACCCGACCGACGCTCGAAGATGGTGTCGCGACGATCAAGATGCTCGCGCGCGATTGGCTGGCGCTCGCGCTGGTCGGCGACGACGCCCCACTTCTCGTCGCCGACCAGCGCGAGGAGCTCGCGCGTTTGCCCGCAGCCGACCCCGCCGTTCTCGTGCGAGCGCTCGCGGCGATTGGTGAAGCGGAGAAGATCGCGCGTACCAATGTGTCGCCGGCGCTCGTCGTCGATCTCGTGCGAATGGCGCTGGCCCCGGTTCGATGATCGCCGACCTGCAAGCGATCCTCGATGAGAGTGACTTCACGCGCGAGTATGGCTTGGCGATCGAGACGCTGGTCGATCGGCGCGTTCGCGTTCGCGCACCGTTTCGCTCCCACTACGTGCGACCCGGCGGCGTCGTGCCCGGCTTCATCTACATGGCCGTGGCCGATCTCACCATGTGGCTTGCGATCTATTCGGCGCTCGGCCCCAGCGCCGAACTCGCAGTCACGACAGACATGCGCACGAGTTTTCTCTCAGGCGTGCGTGGAGAAGATTTTTGGTGTGAAGCCGCCGTTCACGACATCGGCAAACAACTGATCTTCGGTTCGGCGACGTGCGTGGATGCACGTGGTGCGATTCTCACGCACCACACGCTCACCTATATCCAGCCGCCGTCTTAGGAGTTCCGGCGGCCGAACGAGAGATCGCTGTAGACTTTCGCCGTTACGAGCGCTACGTACGACAATGCGATCGCACGCGTGACGGCAGAGATCAGGGAATCGATGATCGTCGTGCCGGTGAAATTGTACGGCTGGAGCAGCGCGGATATCTGCACGGGCACGAAGAGCGTGCCGAGAAACACATATACGACGAGGGTGACGATGAGCAACACGAGCGTCGGCACGGGATTTGCGCGCGCGCGTTCGAGTGAGACCTGGAGGGCAGCACCGCCGGGAATACCGCCGATTGCGGCGGCCGCAATCGTGTAGATGAAGAAAAATGCAGCGGCCGCAATCAAGACGATCGCGAGCGGTCCGATGAGCGATCCCGCATAGCCGGCGACGAAGAGAATGAAGTTGAAGCCGATCGCGGCGAGCAAGATCCCGCCGCCACGGCGCTTGCCTTCTTCCCAGCCGTTCTCGAAGCTGCCCTTGCCATGCCGCCAGATATCGTCGGCGATGATCATCGCAACACCGAAGCCGAATGAATCCAGTAAAAAGACGAGCAACCCGGCGATGCCGCCCGTGATCCCGCCGAGCACGCCGCCGCTGTTGCCGAAGATCTGCTGGACGAGTACGCCGACAACCGTCATGAGCAACGGCGCGACGATGAGCGCCGGGAAGCGCACCAAATGGCCGAACGCTTTGAGATACGCGCTAAAATCGACTCCGGTGAGCGGCTGTTTCATGCGTTCATGCGCGCGCGCCCTCGAGCGCGGTTCCGCACGAACAGGTCCGTTCTTTCGGCGTGTTTTCGATGATGCGGAAGATCCCGTTCTTGACGCGCTCGTTGTTGCTCGCAAAGATCTTCATGACCGCGGCGTGCGAGACGGGTTCGATTCCGTTCATGCCTTCGAGTCCGACGTCGTAATCGGTGATCAGCGAGATGTTCACGTAGCACATTTCGAGTTCGCGCGCGAGATAGGACTCGGGATAGTTCGTCATGTTGATGACTTCCCAACCCAAGCCCGCGAACCACTTCGATTCGGCGCGCGTCGAGAATCGCGGCCCTTGAATGACAACGATCGTCCCGCTTTCGTGCGTCGTGATGCCTTCGGCTTTGAGCGCGTCGATCGCGATCGGGCGCAACTGCGCGCAATACGGATCGGCAAAGCTCACGTGCGTCGTAATCGGGCCATCGAAGAAGGTGTCTTTTCGACCGGTCGTCCGATCGACGATCTGATCGGCGACGACCATATCGCCCGGCTTGACCGAGGCTTTGAGCGATCCACACGCGGTCGGTCCGATGATGCGCTCGACACCAAGTTCTTTCATCGCCCAGGCGTTGGCCCGATAGTTGATGACCTGCGGCGGGAAGCGGTGGTCTTTGCCATGCCGCGGCAAGAAGGCCACGCGGCGCCCGGCGATTTCGCCGAGCGCAAGTTTGTCGCTCGGCGCTCCATAGGGCGTCTCGACGGTCACTTCGCGTGCATTTTCGATCAGACTGTAGAACCCGGAACCGCCGAAAACGCCGATTTCCGCATGTTCTTTTGCCAACGTGGACTCCTCGTAGCGGGTAGAAGGCAACGCCGCGCGTTCGGCGCTCGAACGGAAGGCTCCCTCCCCTGACGCACGAACCCGCGACCATGCTTCGCTCGTCTTGCGTGCTTCTCTCTTTGCTCGCCGCCATCGGCTGTTCGCGCGTCGATTCGCAAGCAACCGTCGGCGACCGCCACACGTATACGAAGGCGGGCGTGTTGCGCATTGCCGACGTCTCGGAGCCGGATCGGTTCAATCCGTTGCTCTCGACGATGGATTTGGTCGAAGGCCTCAGTTCGCTTGTGTATTCGTATCTCGTCATTGCCGATGACCACGGCAAACTGATCGGCGATCTCGCAACGGAGGTGCCGACGCTTGCAAACGGCGGGATCAGCAAAGACGGGCGCACCGTGACCTACCATCTGCGCAAAGACGTGCTGTGGCACGATGGCGTGCGGTTCACCTCGCGCGACGTCAAATGGACCTGGAGCGCTGTCATCAACACGCGCAATAACGTCTTTCACCGCGAGGGCTACAGCGAAGTTGCCTCGATTGGAACGCCGGACGATCTCACCGTCGTCGTCCACCTCAAGCGCCGCTATCCGCCGTTCGTGACCCAATTCTTTACGACGCTGCAAGAGGGCGCAAAGTCGATCTTGCCGATGCATTTGCTGGCGGCGATGCCGAACATCAACCAGGCGTCATTTAACGCAGCGCCGATCGGCACCGGGCCATTCAAGTTCGTGCGCTGGGATCGCGGTCGCGGAATTACGCTCGTCGCCAATGAGAATTATTTCCGCGGCCGGCCCAAGCTCGATCGCATCGAGTTCCTCGTGATCCCCGACGACAACACGATTTTGGCCCAAGTGAAGTCGCACGATGTGGATTTCGTCGTCAGTCCGCCCGGCTCGATGCTCGAGCAATTCCGCGCGCTCGACGGCGTGACCACCGACCTTGCGCCATGGAGCGGCCAAACGATCTTTCTGCTCAACAACGCACGTCCGGGACTTCGCGAGGTCGTGGTGCGACGTGCGATCGCAAGCGCGATCGATATCGATAGTATCGTCAGTAAGATCACGCACGGCGTCGGCGAACGCGCCTACGATATCATTCCGCCGATCGCGCTTGGCTACGTGAAAAATTCGCCGTATCTCTACGATCCGGCCGCCGCGCGCGCTCTGCTCGATGGGGCCGGGTGGAAAGTCGGCGCCGACGGCGTTCGCGCCAAGGGGAACGAGCGTCTGGACTTCGTGATGAGCGGTATCGCGGGATCGGCCAACAGTCGCGCGCTTGCGGTGCAAATCCAGAGTTGGCTCCACGACGTTGGCATCGGGATGACGATCCGCAACTACCCCTACAATGTGGTCTTCGCCTACGACGGCCCGATCATCAGCGGAAAGTACGATTTTGCCTACTACTCCGAGACACTGAACTACGACCCCGATTCGCTCACGTATCTTGGCTGCGATCGCTTCCCGCCCAAAGGCGAGAATTCGTTTCGCTACTGCGATCCGATCGTCGATGCGGGCGAGCGCGCGGGACTCACGCTCGACGATCCGAAAAAGCGCGCCGCGATCTATTCCGCAGTCGAACGCCGCGTGCACGAGACGATCCCGTACATCCCGCTGTACGAGCTTCGCCGATTGAGCGTTCGCAACAGCGATATGAAAGGATACCGTCCCTCACCGACGATCGCGCCGTGGTGGAATGCCTACGAGTGGAGTATCTAGCTTGCCGGGTGTGCGCGCGGGAGCACGGCCCGCGTGTGACTGCCGCCACACGGGCGCTCGGTCACGTTGAATTCGCGCGTCATCGATGAGACGATGAATACCTCACGCTCGCCTTCGCACAGCGGATCGATCGGGAGGCGCGGCAAGTGTTAAAAACCGCCACCCACCGAACGAAGCCAGTCGCAACGCGACGAGCCTTTTGAAAAGAAAACCTACTCGCGGAAGTCGCTGGGTTTGAGTTCCTCGATGAACTTTTTGAAGCGCTGCGTATCTTCGACGTCGCCCTTCTTATCGGGCACCGTTTCTTCGAGTGCGATCTTATCGGTGACGTAGATCGGCGCGTGCATCCGTAGCGCGAGTGCGATGCCGTCGCTCGGACGCGCATCGATTTCTTGCGTGTCGCCGTTCTGACGCACGATCAACTTGGCGAAAAACGTCGAGTCTTTGATGTCGTGAATGATGATCTGCTCGAGTTTCGCCGAGAGCGATTCGAGCATATTGCGCATGAGGTCGTGCGAGAGGGGCCGTGGGACTTGAGTCCCTTCCAGCGCAAGCGCGATCGCGGTCGCCTCAAAGGGGCCGATCAGGATCGGTAAGTAGCGCTTGCCCTCGAGGTCCTTCAGGATGACAACCGGATCGTGCGTTAGCAAATCAATCCCGAGTTTGTCAACTTTCATCTGACGCATCAACGGAGAATCCTACGCATGTAGGGCGATTCCTTTGGTTCGGTAGAACAGGACAAGCATGGCACTATCCTGTGGAATCGTCGGTCTCCCCAATGTCGGGAAATCGACGATTTTCAACGCTCTGACCCGTTCCGCGCAAGCACTTGCAGCGAACTACCCATTTGCGACGATCGAACCCAATATCGGTGAGGTTCCCGTCCCCGACAATCGTATCAAGGTCCTGGCCGAAATCAGTCACACCAAAAAGATCGTGTACGCAACGATGCGCTTCGTCGATATCGCCGGGCTCGTTCGCGGCGCCGCCAGCGGCCAGGGCCTGGGCAATGCGTTCCTCAGCCACATTCGCGAAACGGACGCGGTCGCGATGGTCGTGCGCTGCTTCGAAGATGAGAACGTGACGCACGTTGAGGGCGGCCCCGATCCGCTGCGCGATATCGAAATCATCAACATCGAGATGGCGCTCGCGGACCTCTCCACGCTCCAAAAGCGGGAAGACAAGCTGGCGCGCGAGGCGCGCGTCAATCCGAAGATCGCGCCACGTCTGGCCGCGCTCCAGGATTTGATCAAGGCACTGGAAGACGGGAAGCCGGCGCGTGGGTTTCCCGCCGATTCACTGCAGATGGAACTGGCCCGCGAGAGCTTCTTGCTCACCGCGAAGCCCATGCTCTATGTGGCGAACGTGGACGAAGCGCAAATCGGCAAGCCCGGCCCGCTGGCGCAAGCCGTCTTCGCGCATGCGAAAGCGGAGAACAGTCGGGCGATTGCGTTTTCCGGCAAGGTCGAGTCGGAATTTGTCGGCCTGAGCGACGATGAGGCCGATGAGTTCAAGGCGGAGCTCGGGATCGATAGCGGCGGGCTCGATCAGCTGATTCTTTCGGCGTACGATCTGCTCGGGCTGATGACGTTTTTGACCACCGGCGAGCAAGAGACGCGGGCGTGGACGATCGACAAAGGAACGCGAGCGCCGCAGGCAGCCGGGAAGATCCATAGCGATATCGAGCGCGGTTTCATTCGGGCGGAGATCGTTTCGTATGACGATTACGCGCGACTGAAGACGATGGATGCGATCAAGTCGGCGGGGTTGATGCGCAGTGAGGGCAAGGAGTACGCGATGCAGGAGGGCGACGTTGTGAATTTCCGCTTCAACGTCTAGCGAGTTGCGGCAAGGACTCTTTGCTTTGTGAGTCGTTTTCTACCGTTGTGGCGCTTTTTTGCGCGCGGCGCAAAAAATGTGGGGGAAGCGCCACGCGTGGCGCCTTCGCGGTGGCTCGAGCTTGCTGAAACCCCTTGCTTTAGGCCTCTGAAAGTCGGCCGTCGGCCGACTTCGAAAGTTGTGCGCCAAATGGAGCACAACTTGCTAGGGGTTTAAGACATTTGTCCTAAACCCCGTTAGTGGCAGCTCCAGGAGGCCTGATCTTGACCACCGCCATCCGTGAAGTCTCCGTATTCGGCGACGCAATCACCTACTTCAACGAAGCCGCAGCGCTGCTCAATCTCGACGACGGCATGCGCGCGATTCTCACGCACCCCTCGCGCCAGATCATCTTTTCGATTCCCTTTCAGCGCGACAACGGGCAACTCGAAGTCTATACGGGCTACCGCGTTCAGTACAACTTCGCGCGCGGTCCGGCCAAGGGCGGCATCCGCTATCATCCCGGTGTGACGCTCGATGAAGTGACGGCGCTTGCGTTCTGGATGACGTGGAAGTGCGCTGCCGTCGACCTGCCATTCGGCGGCGGTAAAGGCGGCGTCACGTGCGATCCGACGACGCTCTCGCAAAGCGAGCTCGAACGAATCACGCGTCGCTACGCAGCGGAACTCGTGGAAGTGGTCGGTCCCGACAAAGATGTTCCGGCACCCGATGTCGGTACGACGCCGCAAATCATGGCGTGGTTCATGGACACCTATTCCATGCACACGCACGCGAATACACCGGGTGTCGTCACCGGCAAGCCGCTGGAGATCGGCGGCTCGCGCGGGCGGGTGGAGGCGACGGGGCGCGGCGTTTCGCTTTGTGCCTTCGATCAGATGGACGTCATGGGTATGGAAATCAAAGGCGCACGCGTGGTCGTTCAAGGGTTCGGAAACGTCGGTTCGATCGCCGCAAAAATGTTCGTCGATGCCGACTGCAAAGTCGTCGGCATCTCCGATGTTACGGGCGCCTACCATAACGATGCGGGTCTGGATATCAACGGTGCCATTGCGTACGCGCAAGAGCATCATTCGCTTGCGGGATATCGCGGCGGTGAAAAGATCTCCAACTCCGCGCTGTTGGAAGTCGACTGCGATGTGCTCGTCCCCGCGGCGCTCGAGAAAGTGTTGACGGTTGAAAATGCGATGCGCATCAAGGCGAAGCTCATCGTCGAGGGCGCGAATGGCCCGACGACGCCCGAAGCCGACCACATCTTCAGAGAGAATGGTATCGTCGTCATTCCCGATATCATCGCCAACGCCGGTGGCGTGACGGTGTCCTACTTCGAGTGGGTGCAAGACCGTCAAGGCTATTTCTGGAAAGAGTCGCTGGTCAACGAACGACTGAAAGAGCAGCTCATCGAGAATTTCCACGTCGTTCGTACGCTTGCCAACGCACGCGGCGTCACGCTGCGTACCGCGGCCTATATGGTTGCAATCGAGCGCGTCGTCACCTCGCTCAAGATGCGTGGCGTTTACGCCTAGCGACTCGTAAAAAAAGAACCTCGCCGGAGCGAGGTTCTTTTTTTACGATCTCGGGTGTTACGACCGCCCGGCCATCATCGGAGGCGACTTGCTCGCCGATTCGAGCACGAAGGTGGAAGTGCGCTCGCGGGCGGTGAGATGCACGAGCGGCATGCCGGAATCATCACCGATTTTGAAACGGCGAATCATCTCGGTGAGTCCGCCGGACTGCGTTCGCACGGCTTGCGCGTTTGCATCCATCTCTTGGACTTGGGCGGCGAGGTCCATGATGGCGTTGGAAACGCCTTCGGCGTTCGCGGATTGATTGCGGGCTGCGGTGGTGATGTTCGTGAGCGTTTCGTTGACGTGATTCGTCGTCAAACCAACTTCCGCGGCGGCAGCGGCATTTTCTTCGATGACGGCGGAGACGGCCGCAATATTTTCGTTCGCTCGCAGACTCGATGCGCGCATCGCATCGGAACCGGCGACCATGGTCGTTGCGATGTTTGCGGTTTCTTCGATCCGTCCACGAAGCGACGTGAGTGCTTCGCGGGCGCTCGTAGCAAGCGAGAGGCCGAGTTCCATCGCTTCGCTCGACGTGCGCATGGAGCTGGCGACGCTGACGGTTTCGCGCCGAATGGCCGAGAGAATTTTGCTGATCTCGCCGGTCGATTTGGCCGCGCGTTCGGCCAGTTTACGCACTTCGTCGGCAACGACCGCGAAACCGCGACCGTGTTCGCCCGCCCGGGCCGCTTCGATTGCGGCGTTGAGCGCGAGCAGATTCGTCTGATCGGCGATGTCGCCGATCGCCCCGAGGATTTCTTCCACGGCGCCGGAGCGATCCTCGAGTGAGGACATCGCTTGTTCGGTCGCCGTTGAGAGATCGCGCAGCTGTGCGACTGCCTCGACGCTGCGCATGACGGCGTCGGTTCCGCTGACGGCCTCGACGCTCGCCGCGCGAGCGGCGCTGGTGAGGGTTTGCCCGAGCGTGGCAACCTCGGCGATGCGATCGTCGAGCGCCCGTACTTCGGAGACGACCGATTGAATCGCGTTTGCTTGATCGAACGCGCCATCGGAGATTTGCGTTGCGGAGCGGGCGAGCTCTTCAACGGCCGTACTCGCTGCTGCGATTTCGATCGTCTGTTCTTGCGATCCGATCGCGAAGTGCTCGGTTGCCGTAGAAATGCGTTCGACCGCTTCGTTTGCCGTGCCGGTGACGGTGGTGAATTCGTTGCTCGCCGTGGCAAAGCCGGCGGACGCGGATGCGATGCCGATCACGAGTTCGCACAGTTGAACGCGCGTCGCTTCGAAAGACATCGCACTTGCGGTGATCTCGTCTTGCATGCGGTTGAAGGACGCGGCCATCATGCCGATTTCATCGGATGCCGAAATCGTAAGCGGTTCCGCGGTGAAGTGCGATGAACGCGTGATATCGCCGTGCGCGATCGCTTCGATCGCTTCACGCAATGCCGGGAGTTGCTGATCGGCTAGACGATCGGCGGCACCCGCGATCGCCTCGGCACTCGCGCGAATGCGGAGCGCGACGTAGCCTGCAGCACACGCCTCGAGGATGACGTAGACGGCATGCGTGATCACCATCGTCCACGAGGCACCCATATCGAAGGTGTATGCCGGGAAGAAGATGTTGCCGACCAGATGATGGATCGCAATTGCGGCGGTGGCCGTCGCAAGCGGGAGCCAATCGAAGTACAGAATCAATAACGTCAGCGTGATGAAGACGTGAAAGTGCATCGCCGTGTTGCCATGACTTGCGGCGATCAGCGCGCCCGAATCGAGCATCAGAAGAACGCCGGCGATCCCGCGAAACGTCCGTTTTCCTGCGAAAGCAAAACGCGTCGCGGTCGCGAGCAGCGCGATCGCGATTCCAAGGATGAGCGAGAGCACGAGCGTGCCGTTCAGTGCGCCGACGAGTGCGATCACGGGCACGTGAGCGAGCAGGATGCGGAAAACCAGCAAGTCGCGTTTAGCGAATGCGGACGTTATGGTGGACAAATCTACTCCTTTAGAATCGAATCCGCTCGCCATACCCAGACGTCGGCATCTCGTACAACCGTTCGGTCGATAGACGACCGAACCGCAGAGGGAGTTGTCGAGAAATATTTACCGGGTGTTAAATTTCTTCGAGCGGTCTGGTAATCGTGCTCAGCGGACCCAGCGCTCGGCCCAATCGCCAACCGATCGGATGAAATCCTCGAGACTTCGGCCGGATTCGGTCAGCGCGTACTCCGCGCGAATCGGTGGCCCCGGAAGAACGACGCGCGGGATCGCCGCGCTCGATTGCATCGTGAAAGCGCGGGGTTGGCCGCTTCGGGCTCTGGCCTCGCCGGTACAGGCGGGTATTTCGAGTCGATCGCCTTCAAGCCCGGGAAACGCGTCGGTCGTTGCTCTCGCCGTCCACTCGCCCGACGGATTTTTCGGGCAAACCGGCAGATTCGAACGACCGCTCATCTCTA
>Ga0123337_10002440_pt1 | contig 21232 bp, 19 predicted proteins | sample frozenSSSSmetaG_FD_89792 | JGI IMG/M metagenome (GOLD analysis project Ga0123337, IMG submission 89792) | Glacier valley bacterial and archeal communities from Borup Fiord, Nunavut, Canada, to study Microbial Dark Matter (Phase II) -... | ecosystem: Environmental > Aquatic > Freshwater > Ice >...
CAAAAAAGTAGTTGGGATAGCCTTCAATATCCCAGACTCGTTGAATCGAAACCTGCACATACCGTTTAATCATTTGACAATGACAAGATTTGGAAGTTTTATGGCAGAACCGTTCTTTTATAGGAGTATCCGCACTAAGGTCACTGAATAGTTAAGCGAAAAATCAAAAGTAGTTGATTATCAGCTAAAACCCATTAAGTGACTTTACGTACAATAACATGTTGGGTGCAAATCCATAAAGTGTCTGCATTTCCGGGTTGCGGGCGACAGGTTGCAGGCCGCAGAGGTCAGATTCCTAATAGGACATAGTTAATTTTGGCTCATGGAATTAATATCAACAGTTCATCTTTACTAAACTTACTTTTTTATGCACGCATCATCATTTACAATCACGCAATTTCCGGGTCAGGATATTAAACTACAGTTTGAATTCAATCCGAGCGAAAGTAATGTCGTCTTCAAAGTTCAGGATGAGAACAATACTTTGATAATAGAGCGTCATTTCCCTAACTCAGATCCTGAACATTTACCTAAACCAAATCCTAATCAACCTCAACTCTACAAAATTACTGCTAGAGATGTGGTGGACAATTTTATTGAGGGTGACATGACTATCGATGGCAGGTCAAAGTTCAGTATTGTCTTTGGAAATGCATTCGCTGCTTTACGGATTATTTATACCGCTTCCCGGAAGAAGCCGGTCAGCCCAACGGACAAAGGGTGAAAAGGTCGAAAGTACGGGTAATAACACAACTCCGTATTGCTTTCATTCTGGTGACAGGCGGCTTGTGAGTATGCTGAGAAGCAACCCAACCGGGCGGGGGTGAAAAGGCCCAAAGTACGTCCGGTTGTGGTAGCTTGCGTGAGAGGCCATCACCCCCCGCTGGCGTTGGGTGCGGGTCCATAAATTAGCTTGCTGTGCGGGTTTCGTCCGACAGGCAGCGCGCCCCAGAGGTCAGGTTTTTTGCTCGTTCGGCGGGTTCGGCTGACAGGGTGAACTCCCCAACAGGTCAGTCTTAATAAAACATTAGCTTGTTATTCTAATTTATATGGAGGGTTCTAATGTAGAAAAGCCAGATTCCAAAAACCCTAATTCTATCAATTGGAATCAAATAATACTTGCTTTAATAGGCATTTTAGGAACTGCTGTTGTCGCCTATATAAACCGGCCAGACCCTAAAAAAGGGGACAAAGAATCCAAACCCAAAATTGATACTTCTGTAACTGTTAAAAAACCTACGCCAGTTATAAAACCTACGCTAACAGTAGAAAGGTGTAGTGAGCAAATTGTTAAGATGGCATACAAACAAATATTAGGAGACTCTCCTAATAAGGAAGAATTGCAAGATGAAGCTGATGCATTAGAATCGAAAAATAGTACTACGAAGGACTTAGTTAGAAAATTGGCTCATAGTGATACTTTTAAGCAAAAATTTCTCCTCAACGGCACTGCTGAAGGAGTTAACCAAATATTTTATAGACTATTAGGCAATCACACTTATTTAACACCAGACCATCCGGCTATAAAGCGTGCACAGGAGATAGGCTGGGACGCATACATAGATGGTGTAATTGACGACCCACAGAAAGAATATGTCGACAAATGGGGTAATGACAAAGTTCCAAGAGATATGCATGGCCCTCAACGACCCGTTCTACCATGCAAATAAGTTTAACAATTGCATTATTTGCGCTCCATGTAGGCAGGTCTTTGGCGACAGGCAGCACGTCCCCGCAGGAAGGTTTTCAGCCCAACCAAACGGGTGTGTAAAGGTTCAAGTACGGTAGTTTTAGTGAGTTGTGTGCCCACCATCAACACCCGTTGGCGTTGGGTGTTGCATACAGGCTGTTTCGGAGTCAGGCAGCATCCGGCGACAAGCAGTGCGGCTCGTAAGGCAGGTCTAAAAAGTCTCCATTTTCAGCGTCCGGCGACAGTTGGTACGTCTCAGTCAGGAAGGTTTTCAAAGTGAGTTAGTCAGGCATCGGGCGACACGGGAAACGCCGGAGTTGGGCAGGTTTCTATGTGACAAACCAAACTTCTTTATTTTTACTGTAATAATGGCTCCCATATCAAGAAAACATCATTATTTGCCGGAATTTTATTTAAAAGGCTTCACAGGAGAAGATGGCAAATTAGCTGTCTTCGATATAGAGAATAATAGATTAAAAACTAAACGCCTTACACCAAGTCAAATATTCTTTGAATATGATAGGAATACCGTAGAATTTAATGGCGTAAAAGATGACTTCGTAGAAAAGATGTATAGTCAATTAGAAACTATAGTAGGTCATGCTTTTAAAAAAATAAAGGAACAAAAAAGCTTTTCATATCTTGATGAACAAGACATGTTTCGCATAATTTTGTTTGCAGGCTCTATATATTGGAGAATTCCTGAAACAGATGATCTAATAAAAAGTGAAATTGGAAGTTCTTCATCAAATGAATTGCATTTTGAAATTAGGAACAAAATAACTGGAGAGGAAGCACCGGAAGAATTTGTTAATAGTATAAAGAAAGATGATGCATTCATTAAATCATACAGAGCGATCAAGCCTGTACTTGACTATATGCATCAGTTTGACGTTTCAAGAATTGAAGACTGGAAAGTGTACTTTGCAACTATCAATGATAAAGGAGAACGCAAAGAATTGCATTTAATAGGCGACAACCCTATAATATTTAGAAATCCTAATTATACCGATATATTTCAACAAGAGATAATTATGCCATTGTCTTGTGGAAAAACTTTATACCACACAAGAGGTAAGGACGTAAAAATTGTTGAGCCGACTGCAAGAATAAATGTTGATCGACTTCTATTTCTTCAATCAAAGAAATATGTGTGCGGTCCTGACGGAAATTATTTGGAAAAAATTGCTGAACAAGCAGCGGCTTATAATGACACTTCACCAAACGCAGCAGAGTTTTTGAGAGACAGAGTCTTTGAAATATTTCATGAAAACACCATTTAGAAATGACAACATTGTTGAATATTTGCTGAAATTCTTTCTACAAACATTCAACGTGGGGTAGTTGTCAGCGACAAGTAGTACGTCTCGGAGTCCGGGGTCTAAAAAAAGTGGAAGTTGTGTTGTTGATCTCCGCGCTCTACATTGCAAAGTGGAATGTGCGTTTGTGTCCGCTCCGCGTCTGTCACCGTTCCGGCGACAGGTGGGCCTCCCCCGAAACGGGGTCTCAGCCCAACCGGGCGTGTGTGTAAAGGCTCGCTTCGCTCACCATCACCACACGCGGTCGTTGGGTGGTGCCAATCAAACATAAAAAAAGTGCGTGTGCCGGGCCTCCTGTGACAAGGCAAACGCCCCGACAGGTAGGCTTTAGTGCTTCCATTTCGGAGTATTCGCCGACAGAGTGAACGCCCCGTAATTCGGGCTTTGACAGCTTAGGCAGGTTACCTGCCACACGAGAAATGCCCTGGTTGTTACGGCTCGACAGAAGCGGATGTGTTCCGTTGTTGAGCTTTGCGCTTCGGCCTGAAAAAGTTTGGAAAGTGCGTCGTTGTCTACTCCGCGTGGGTGGGTTTCCGCTGACAAGACGCCCATTCCTATCTTTCGAGTAACTTTGCGGAATGGAAACAGGTGTTTACATCCCCATCATTTCGGACTACGGTTTCAAAGCCACTTTCGGCAACGAAGCCGACAGTTTATTCCTTCGTACCGCTTTACAAGCACTCATCAAATCAGACACGGCCATTCGTGAGGTGCATTTTGATAAAAATGCGTTTGAAGCGTTAACCATCGACAGCCGGAGCGGCATTTTTGATTTGGCTTGCACCGATGAAAATGGAAGTCAGTTTATTGTTGAGATGCAGTTAGGCCTAGCCCCGCACTTCGTGCAACGCATGAAGTTTTACGCCCTGCACAAGTTCAATACCGTTGTGGAGCGGGGCGAGTTCGATTATGCTAACCTGCCTAAAATCTACGCCATCGCCATTTTAGCGAAGAACATTCTGCCAACGGCTCATTTTCATACCGTTGCTAATCTACGAAGCGAGACCGGCGAAATCATTGATACTCAAATGACGTTTATCACGGTAGAATTGGCTAAGTTTAACAAGCAAGTAGCTGAGATTGAGACTGATTTAGAAAAACTGGTGTACACTATGAAGACGCTCCATACAACCGAACCGACTCAGTATCCGGCTTTTTGGAATGAGGAATGGCTCAAGCGGGCCATTGACGAGTTGGATACGCGGAAGATGACCCCGGAAGAGCGAGCGTATTTCGCCCGTGTAACAGCGGCCAATGCCGAAGCGGTCAAAGCTGAGAAGCAGAAGATTCAGGAAGCAGAAACAGCCGTAAGAATAGAAACGGTGAAGAGTGCCTTAGAAATGGGACTAAGTTTTGAGCAGGCTGCCAAACTTGCTAATGTATCATTAGAATTTGTAAATCGAATCCAAAAATAGTACCACTTTTATGCTCAGCGTCTCCTGCGACAGGGTACAGGCCGCGAGGTCAACGCGGGTAGCCAAACCGAGCAGATGTGTAAAGGCTCCCTACGGTCGCCATCAGCCCTCACGGACGTTAGGTGATGTGTTTAAGCGGTGGCTCTACCGACCTACTCCGCGAGTATGTCCGAGCGGATAATTGAACGTCCGTTTATAATTTCCGATACTAATTAATCCGGCGTATCACGCTGCTCCGTCCGTTCCGCACCCCACAGCCGTTGCAACCCCCACGCCAGCATAACCACCAGTAAGCAACCGATGAGGTTGAGCCACAGGAAGGCCGTAAGCTGCAAATACCAGCTCAGGATCACGAATGCCTCGCCGATGATGGCCGCCCAGAACGTGGCCCGCCCGCCAATAGATTTCAGGTAGAAAGCCACCACAAATACGCCGAGAATGACGCCGTAGAACAGAGAGCCGAGAATGTTGACGGCTTCGATCATGCTACCGAGCCGGTTGGCAAACTGCGCCACCACAATGCAGAAGACCCCCCAGCCCACCGTGGCCCACTGCGACGCCCGCAGGAAATGCCGGTCGCTGCCCTCGGGCCGGATCAGTCGTTTATATACGTCGATAATGGTGGTGGACGCCAGTGAGTTATACGCCGACGCAATGGATCCCATTGAGGCCGAAAAGATCACGGCAATCAACAACCCAATCAGCCCGTGGGGCAGGTAATCCAGCACGAATCGGAGAAAAATGTAATTGACGTCGTTGGTATCTGCCGCCGGGTTGTTCTTTTCAATGAGTTTCACGACGTCGGCCCGCACGGTTTTCAGCGCGGCATCGGTGTCGTGGAGGAGGGTGGCGGCTTCGGTCTGTCCGGCTTCGTCATCGGTCTTTAAAGCGGCCTGCATGTCCAGCACGGCGCGCTGACGTTGGGCGGCAATGTTCTGGTGGCGGATTTCGGCCAGTTGATACTGCCGGGCGTAGGGGCTGTTTTTGAGCTTGTCGGTTTCCAGTTTATTATGGAAAATAGGGCCGGGGTTAAACTGGTAAAACACGAATACCAGCACGCCAACCAGCAGAATCAGAAACTGCATCGGCACTTTCAGCAGCCCGTTCATCAGCAACCCCAGCCGACTCTGCCCTATACTCGCCCCCGTCAGGTACCGCCCCACCTGCGACTGATCGGTGCCGAAGTACGACAGTTGCAGGAAGAACCCGCCAATCAGCCCCGACCAGATATTGTACCGGCTTTCGGCGTCGAAATTGAGGTCAATTACGTTCATGCGTCCGGCTTTGCCCGCTACGTGCAGCGCGTCTATGAACCCCACCCCGTCGGGTAGCATGGATACGGTCAGGAAACCGGCCAGTCCCATGGCCAGCGTCACTACGGCCATTTGCTGGATATGGGTGTACGATATAGCTTTGGTGCCGCCCGTTACGGTATAGCCCAGCACAATACCGCCCATGAGCAGATTGGTCCAGTAGATATTCCAGCCCAGAATCGTGGACAGGATAATGGACGGGGCGTAAATGGACAGACCGGTTGAGAGACCCCGCTGCAACAGAAACAGCCCCGCCGTGAGGGTACGTACGCGATCATCGAACCGGGTTTCGAGGTATTCGTAGGCCGTAAAGACCCGGAGCTTGTGGAAGATGGGTACGAACGTGACCGACAGCACGACCATAGCCAGGGGCAGCCCGAAATAGAACTGTACAAACCGCATGCCGTCGGTAAAGCCCTGCCCCGGTGCCGACAAAAACGTGATCGCACTCGCCTGCGTGGCCATCACCGACAGCCCTACGTGGTACCACGGCAGACTTTGCCCGGCCAGCAGATAATCATCCAGACTTCGGCGGCCCCGGGCCGCGTTCGGTTGGCTGCGCCAGATACCGTAGGCAATAATACCCGTTAGCGTTACCGCAAGCACTCCCCAGTCGAATGCACTCATGACAACCAGCGCATTAACACGTAAAACAGCACAATTTCAACGGCGAGACTGCCGAGAACAATGGCGTACAACTGCGACCAGGAACGGGCAAAGGGTGGGAGGTCAGTATTTGTGTCAGGCATGAAAACGGTGGGTTTGCTGGTACGTTAACGGCAAAAATAGCAGTTTAAGCGTAGAGAAACCCCGGAAACATGTTCACTTGCCAATTCGCAGGTGATAACTCCCGAAGGGAATCAGGCTAAGTTCCGTGCCGGTGCTGCGCGCAAAAATAAGCGGGAGGTACGCGGCCAGGTCGAAGGCGTGTCGTTGGCGGTCAAAGCGAATACCTGCCGACAGCAGTCCGGCAAAATCAACGCTGCGGTTCACGCCCGCTCCGAGCAGAACAAAGTTTTCGGTGATGAACGACAGCTTTGGACTCACCTTGCGTACCAGCCCGAACGTAGCCACGAAGTTGCGTGACACTTCGCCCCTGGAGATGGTCCAGCCCGCCCCGTACGTGGTGTTGTTCTGCCGGTCGCCGGTCGTTACCAGTCCCTGAACGTAGGTAATGCCCTCGAAAAGCCGGTTGCCCCCGTTAAAAATTCCACCCGACTGCACTCCCGCGTACTGCACCGACGCCCCCACGCGTACCCGGTCGCTGACGGGCAGCGAAAACTTCGTGTTCAGGCTGAATGCCGCGGTGGGTAGAAAGGTAAAGAAGGAGGTTGAAACACTCCAGTTATCGCTGATACCGTATTCAAACTGACTGACATACAGGATGTAATTCCGAAAATACAGCTTTCCTTTTTCAGCCTGCAAGGCCGTAGGAGCCAGGCGCATTGTCTGCGGAAACTGGTTGATATACGTTTCGTCCGTTTTCTGCTGACTGGTAGTTTCAGGCTCGCTGACATCCCGTTCCGGGCGCAGTTCAATTTTCATAATCTGATCGACAGGAACGCGCACTTCGCCGAGGTTCCGGGTGCGGATAACGGCCTCGACGCTGTCCTGGCTAATCACCTCACCCCGCAGCGACGTACCGTCTTTCAACAAAACGGTGTATTCCCGTCTGGGCTGTCGCCGGTTTGGGTTTTTCCGGTAATAGTCATCATCCTGCGCCTGTGTCAGCGCGGGCAGGATGAGAAACATGAAGAGGAGAAGACGTTTCATGCGGGCTACATTATTTACCAATCAGCAAATTATAGCCCAGATACGGATACAAACGTACTGACGACTCATCGAAGAATCGGCGATCACTGATAAGGCTGTACAAACCCAGATCGAACGCATGGCGTGGCCGGTCGAGCCGCAGGGCAATGGAGACGGTAGCCCGCTGACTTACGAAAACGTCGTAATTATTGCCGAGATTAATGGCGTTATCGCTGATTAGTGTGAGACTTCGCCCCACCTTTTGCATGATGCCGAGTGTCAGAAACTGCCGGTTTGGGATACGGTACGTAAAGATAGGGGGGCGCGATGACGAATAGGGGGGCTGGTATCCAGCATAGGTAACTTCACTCCGGCTGGGCAGGACAATGCCGTAGCCAACCGTTACGTTGCGCTGACTGCTACCAAACGAAGCCAGCCCCTGGAACGTCCAGGTTCCGTAGTTGGCAGCGAAGAATTCGTTGCGCTGCTGCCGCTGATACATGCCGTTTACCGATAGCCGAAAGCTCGGTGTAATGGTCGCGCTGAGTTTCGTAAATAGTTTGGCCTGTTCGGCCCGGTAGCGAACGGCGTACCCGTTGTCGTTATCGTCGCCCGGAAACGGGAAGGGCGTCACGAAACTACCGCCCACGCTCCAGAAGCGCGTAATACCGTAGTCGAATTCGTTCAGCAGAAGCCACGTGTTGCGATAATAAAACCGGCCTTTTTCGGGGTTGAACGCCGTGAGTCCCGTCAGCAGCCAGGGCGAAAACTGGTTGGCAATAACGGCGTTGCTGCTCATTCCGCTAAACACCGTATCGACGCGGCTGAGTAGTTCCGGCTCAAAAAACGTCAGTTGGCCGTTTGGCTTTCGCACGGTAATCATGGTGCTGTCACGCTTCACAAATGTACCCGGCACCCGCGCCCCGTCGCGCATCACGAAAACGGTTTGGACACTGCCCGCGCGCGGGGTTCCGTCGCTGCTGATTGACGTAGTGCCTTCGGGTAAATCCGGTCGCTGGGCCGTAATCCGCACCACCTGATCGGCTTCTACGAACGACATTTCGCCCCGGCGTTTTTGAACGGCAATCGTTATGCTGTCCTGCCGCAGCACCCGTCCGCGCAACACCGTACCATCGCGCATGAGCAGCCAGGAGGTTTTGCGCCCGGTGTCGTCGGGGCTGATTTTATAGACCTGCGCCCAGGTTAGCAGCGGGCAGAGCAGAAGTAGGGTAAGCAGAACTGTTTTCACGGTTGAGCGTGTTGAAAATTGACGGGATACAGTTGATTCATTCATCATGCAAACGGTAACAAACCGGCAGTTATTTTTCCAGCATATAGCCCAGACCTCCGATTTCCCCTTAGGGTTGGAAATTGATCGGGCCGAAGGCATATATATTTATTCGACGGTAGGGGAGAATGGGGAGCAGCCACGTTATACGGATTTGATTTCGGGCATTGGCGTCAGCAACGTAGGCCACCGGCACCCGCGCGTTCTGGCCGCTATTCACGCGCAACTCGACAAATACCTGCACCTGATGGTCTACGGCGAATACGTGCAGACGCCCCAGACGCAACTGGCCTACGCCCTCGCCCAAACCCTGCCCCAACCACTCGATACAGTCTATTTCACCAACTCCGGTACCGAAGCGGTAGAAGGAGCCATGAAACTGGCCAAACGCTACACGGGCCGACGGGAAATTATCTCCTGCGTCAACGCCTACCACGGCGCTACGCAGGGCGCCTTATCCCTCTCCGGCGACGAAAATTTCAAGCGTAACTACCGCCCGCTGCTGCCCGGTGTACGGCACATTCGCTACAACAACCCTAACGACATCGAGCAGATCAGTTGCCGTACTGCGGCTGTGGTGATGGAAGTGGTAGGGGCCGAAGCGGGCGTTCGGGTACCGGACGCGGGCTACCTGCGGGCCGTGCGCGAACGCTGTACGGAGGTCGGTGCGTTGCTAATCTTTGATGAGATACAGACCGGCTTTGGTCGTACCGGTACGTTTTGGGGGTTCGAGGGGTTCGATGGCATTGTTGTGCCGGATATTCTGCTGTGTGCCAAAGGTATGGGGGGCGGGATGCCCATCGGCGCGTTTATCAGTTCGGCCGAAATTATGAGCGTGTTCCGCAACAACCCGATTCTGGGCCACATTACTACGTTTGGTGGGCATCCGGTGTCCTGCGCGGCATCGCTGGCTACGTTGCAGGTTATTCAGAACCGGGACGCCGGAGCGGAGCCGCTGTATGCAACTGCCGAAGCCAAAGGGCAGCTATTCCGGGAGTTGCTGGTGCATCCGGCCATCCGGGAAGTACGCGGTAAGGGCTTACTGCTGGCCGTTGAGTTCGATTCTTTTGAGGTTCTCAAGTCCGTTATTGATCGGGCCATTTTACGCGGGGTCATTACCGACTGGTTTCTCTTCTGCGATAACTCCATGCGCATTGCCCCACCGTTAATCATTACCGACCAACAAATTCGCGAAGCCTGTGCCGTAATTCTGGACGTGATTGACTCCGTTGGCTAAAGCCGACGGCAATTGGTTGGAAGTCCCGTCGGGACTTGTCATTCGTTGTCGTCTTACTGCTTGATCACCTTTACGGTTTCTCTAAGGTTACCCGCTGTCAGCGTTACAAAATACAGACCCGTTGCTAAGCCTGTTGTGGGTAGCATGAACGTATCAGCACCGCCCGGCGCGTATTGCTTCTGATAGTAAACGCGTCCGGTCAAATCGGTGAGTATGGCGTCGACTGGCGCGGTGCGTCCGGCGTTGGGCCAGCGGACGAGCAACGGCCCGGCGTCGCTGACGGGGTTTGGGAATACTATCGGTGGGCTGATAGGTTCATTATTGGCTAGTACGAGTAGTCTGGTGAATTTTGGAATGCCATAGCCAAGCTGTGCGTCGGGGGTGGCGTACTGACTGCCGGTTTTGCGCAGGGCGTCCGTAACCTGCACGGCGGTTAGCTGCGGATTGGCCTGCCAGAAACCAGCCGCCAGCCCTGCCATCAGGGGCGTGGCAAATGACGTACCGTTGCCCGACGAAATGAGCCCGTTTGGGTTACCGATGGTCGTGCCTTGCCCACGGGCCGCCAGGTCGGGTTTGACGCGCCCATCGGGTGCGGGGCCAATTGAGCTGAACGACGCCCGCTTTCCAGTTTGATCTACGGCGGCAATGCTCAGCACCCCGGCGGCATCGGACGGGGTAGAGATGTATCGCCATGCACTAGCCCCGTCGTTGCCGGCCGCTACTACAATGACCATACCCGTTTCGGAGGCAATCTGAGCCGCCCGCGCCGATAGGGTGGTTTTTCCGTTCATGTCGGCGTAGGTGTAGTTCGAGGTCGGATCATCAAACGTAGTATAGCCCAGCGACGAGCTGATGACATCGACACCCGCACTGTCGGCGTATTCGGCTCCGAACAGCCAGTTGGCTTCCTCTACGCGCTGCTCGGTGCGGGCGTCTTCGGTACGGAGCAAAATGAACTGCGCTTTGTAAGCCGTGCCGTAGAGTTGATTATCGGCGGTGGCGGCAATGGTGGAGAGGCACTGCATGCCGTGCGCGTCGTCCTCATAGACACTGGTTTCTTTCTGGACGAAATCGTACGTGGCCAGCACCCGTTTTTCGTCGAAGAGTGGTTTCAGAAATCCGACCGTATTGGCATTCAGAAAACCGGCATCCAGTACGCCAATCAGCATGCCTTCGCCGTGATACCCGGCGTCGTGCATCTTATCAACGTCGAGCTGCTGAATCTGCGCCAGCGAGTTGCCATACAGGGGCAGGGCCGCGCCAAACTTACTTGTAGCTGCCCCCTGTGCGGCTTCGGTAATTGCCCCAACGCGGGCATTGGCTAAGGATTTGTTGAACTCGATACCCGTTACAAACGGCAGTTTTTTTACGCCGTCCAGTACGGCGTCTGTCGCTTCGATCAGGACGGCGTTGAGCCAGCGTGAGGGAAACCAGATTTTAGCTCCGGCCTGTTGAATTTGCGTTAGGTAGGCCGGATTAACGGGCAAATCGCGCTCCAGCGTGGCGATGTTCTGCTTTTGCCGACGCTGAATAGATCGCGGAGACAGAAACTGTTGCGGACGCGAAACGCTGAACGGCGAGTTCGCTTTGTCTTTAAGCAATACCAGATACTTCTGGGGGCGCTGCGCCCACGCGTTCAGTTGACCCAGCCAGAAAAGCAGGGCGAGGCAGCCGCCAAACCAGTTCGATTTATTCCTGACCATGTTCACGTAGCCGATAGATTTGCCGGGTACCATACTCGATTTTTGCTTTGCCGAGGCAGGCCGATTCGGCGCAGTAGCTGAGCCGGGCCGTTTCTTTGTAGATCAAACCCACCTGCCGGGCATATACTTCGAGTCGTTTGTCGAGGGCAATCAGCGTCGAGTCGTCCTGGGCAACAACGGTCACGGTTTCGGGGAATTCTGTTGCCCTTACGCGATAGGGTTGGCCAGCGTTACGGAGTTCATAGCCGTCGGCTTCGCGGGTGTTGTGCCGGTTACCATTCCAGATCAGGAAATCGTTGATGGGGAAAATCAGTTTCACGATATCCTGACCATTTTCGGCCCGGATGGCTTCGTTATTGATGAGCCGGGCGGTCCAGAGCGAGTCGGGCAGCCAGGGCTGATCGTCGGCCCCGCGCCGGGAACATACCAGTTGGTAGGCTGTTTGTTTAGCCGCGTCGAGGTAAGCCGGGCCCGTCAGTTCTTTCAGTTGGTAGCGTTGCGTTACAGGGTTGGTGTTCAGGGCGTAGCGGGTTTCTTCAACGTCATACACCACAAAATGCCCGGATTGCAGCGGAAAATAGTCGTGTTCGGGCAGGGCCTGCGGGGCAAGGTCGGTTTCGCAGGCGGTCAGCGTCAGGGCAGCCGAGACTATGGATAGAAGCGTAAGGTAGCGAAGGCGCATCTTGTAGTAGGAGTTGGCTCGACAAGATAACGAATTTGTGAGGTGAAAATGTTTTTCGCCACAGAGATGCACCAAGACGCACGGAGATACACAGAGAAAATTTGAGAAAAAACTCTGTGTAACTCCGTGCGTCTTGGTGCATCTCTGTGGCGAAAAAAAACTACTTCAGCGTCAGCAGGTAGCCGATGGTGAAGTTGGCATCCCAGTCGAAAACGAATGTGCTGGTGCCGGTAGCGTCGGCAACGGCTTTGTAAATGTTCAGGCCCGCTTTGGACTTGGCGTTTTCCAGGTTATAGCCCGAGGGTGCGTTGAGTATCGTGTAGCGTTCCTTGCCGTTACGTACTGCTTTAGCCAGCTCGAAGGGAACACCCCCGATGATGAAGCAGGTCTTGCGCCGGTCAACGGGTATCTGTTTGGCTTTGGCTTTTACCTCGTCATAGACGGTTGCGTCGCTGGTATTGTTCTGGAAATATTTCGCGCCGTAGGTTTCAATGGCTTTGATCTGCCCGTTTTCCATCCATGAAATTTTGGTGTTTCCCGAGCCAATATCCACGACAAAGGCATTGTTAGCGTACTCGGCCGGTAGGACCGCCCGCAGCCCTAAAGAACCTTCCTGCTCCGGTGTCACGGCGTTTACTACGTAGTTCAGCGATTTGAGGGCGCGCGTAATCTTCTGGGTTCCTTCGGCTTTGGTGGCTCCTGAACTAACCACAAACTGAATGTCGCGGCCATTAACGCCGTAGTCGAGCATCTTGCCAATATAGCTTTTCAGTCCTGCCCGGATGTCGGTATCGGTTGCCATGTTTTCCATGACCAGACTGTTGCCGAACTCGGCTTTTTCCAGGCTCCAGTGTTTCTGATCGTCAATCTTGACAATAAACGAGTTGAATCCGCTGGCACCGAGCTCTACAACGCCCTTCAATTTGCCATTCTGGGGCGCGGGGGGCGTAAACGTAAATGCAGGCCGGGAGCCACTGTTGGCCGGCGCGTCGCTGGATGAAGACCCATTGTCCGAAGCAACCGATTCAGGCGCAGCGGGCGGGTTCGATGCATCGGAGGTCTGATCGTCGGTGCGCGGCATCGTAGCCGATTCCGTGGTCTGCTCCGGCGATAGTTTACGCAGGGCGTCACTGCCACCAAAGTAGCGAAATGCGAAGAAAATAGCGGCCACAATCAGGGCCGTGATGATGAGCCTTCCGGCTATGGTTAAACGTTGCATCGCTTTTGAGTTGTAAAGTTGTAGAGTCGTACAGTTATAAAGTTGTTGAGCGGACGTTGGTTGGGTTCTGAAAGAACTTTACAACTGGATGACTCTGCAACTTTATAACTTTTTTTAGTCCAGAAGATTCCGGTACCCCGCGTCCTTGGCGGGCGTTTGTCCGGGCCGGGGGGCGGTAATGGGGTTCAGCGTTCCGGGTGCATTGAACGAATCAAGCGATGCATCGGAACCGGGCTGAATAGATTTGAACTCACCCTTGTTGTAGGCTTCCAGCAGGGCCGTCCCTTTATCGGAGAGCAGGCCATTCTGGATATCGACGCCGTTGATGAAGTCCATCGACAGGTCCATAGCCCGCTTCATCTCGCCGAGTTTCTGGCTCATATCGTCCTGAATGTATTCCATCGACTGGTCGAAATAAAACTTCTTGTCGGGGTCGCCCTTGAAGATGCTGACGGCGGTTTTGAGCGCGTTTGAGCTTTCTTTTACGATCTGATACTCGGTTTCCTTGAGCCGGACTTTAATTTCGGTTTCCTTAATAATGTAGTCGGCACTCTGGTTCACCTTTTCCATGAAGGCCAGTACGGTGGTCATGTTGCGCTGGAGGGGCAGCAGCTTTTCGTTCATCTCCTGCAAACCCGCACCCTCGATGGTGGCCAGTTGCGCCTGCTCGCGCATACCGGGCCGGTCGGCCATGGTGTTGGCCTTGTTGGCTTCAGCAAATTTCTGCTTGATGCCCTCGTTGTTACTGCTGATGCGTTTGTTGAGTTTCACGAGCTGCCCGGCCAGGGTATCGATCTGCCCCTGCATTTGTTGACGCTTCTTTTTAAGATCGTCGACGTAAATTTTCATAATCGCGATGGGGTTCAGTTGAATCACCGTACCCGTCAGCGACCGCATCAGCGATTTGAACAGAAAGAACACCGCCGTACGAATATCCCGGCTTGTAATCAGAAAAATTACGACGCCCAGAACGCCCAGCAGCAAAGCCAGTTCGAGTACGTTGGACGTAGCCCGGATCAGGAATTCCAGGATCGTATTGATGTTCACGAGGGCGTAGCCAGCCAGTCCGGCTAGCGTAATCATGCCCAGAATACCTTCGGGGCGGCTCCAGAACGACCGTTTTTCAACGTCCGTGTTGCCGCCTAATTGGGAAAAGTCAGGTGTTGCCATTATTTGAGGGGAGTTGTAAAGTTGTATGGTTATAAAGTTGTAAAGTTAGCTGACGCGAGTAGGCTGGCGCACGTATCATTCTCGCGCCAGTCAACTCTACAACTCTATTTCAGGTACTGCTTTATCTTATCAATGTCTGCCTTAATCTGGCTGGTGAAGTGGGCGAACGTAGCGTCGTAGTTCTGGCGGTTCTGCTCGATTTTCGCACTCTGCTCCGTAATCTCGCCATCGATGGCGTTAAGCCGGTTGCTGTTGGCGTCGATCTGTTTCTGAATCTCCAGTAGCTGTTTGGCCAGGGCTTCGTTTTCGCGCTGGAGTTTCTGCTGCTCGCTCTGCAAACCGCCCACGCGTTCGGCCAGGGCCGCTTCTACGCTCTTGCCGAAGCCGTCGCGGTCTTTGTTCAGGGCCGTAACGTACTGATTGGCCGTGCCGGTGATCAACCCAACGTCTGTGGTGCCGCTCAGCGCTTTAAAGCTGGCCCAGGCCGCCTGATACTGTTTGTCTTCGGTCAGGCCGAGGTTGTTCAGGCTCCGCAGTGTTTCGCGAAACTCGAAATAGTCGGGACCAGACGGGTTGTTCTGCGCCAGAACGTCAGCAAAATGCTGCGCAAACTTGTCGTCGATTGTCCCGCGTGGACCATCGTTAGACGGCCCCGTGTTCGGTGCGGATACGTCCGTAGTGGGGGGGCGTGGTACGGCGCGCTGGGCAGGCGGGGAGCCGGTGGCAGTTGTTAGGGCCGGTTCTTCCGCTTCTTTGATAAAAAATCCCAGGATCTTCTTGCCGATTGACTGGTCTGATTCGGGCATAACGCTGGTCACTCACGGGAACATCTGCCCGACGAATGACTGAACAATGTTACACGGTTCCGGCGTACCGTGCAATATGGATTTAAGCTGAACGGACTTTTTCAGTTATCAATGAACAGTTACCAGTTATCAGTGGGCTAACGCGAAATATATATATGCGTTAGCCACTGATTACTGTTCACCGATTACTGCTCACTGCCTTTGAGCCAGCTGCTCATGCGTTTTCGGAATTTCTCGACTTTAGGTTCCGAGACGCTGCTGACATACATCTCGTTGCCGTGCGTATAGTAGTACCCCTGATGGTACACCTCGGCGGGGTAAAATGTCTTGAACGGCACCACCTGCGTTACGATGGGGCGACTGTATTTGCCCGATTCGTTTTCGTGTTTGATGGCCCCGTCGATGCTGGTCTTTTCCTGGGGTGTCCGGTAAAAAGCGATGGAGCGGTATTGCGTACCTACATCCGGTCCCTGCCGGTTGAGCGACGAGCCGTCGTGGCCAATGAAAAATCCTTTCACGAGCGTATCGTAGGGAATCACGGCGGGGTCGTAGTAAATCTGGATGGCTTCGGCATGACCCGTCTGGCCAGAACCTACCTGTTCGTATGTCGGGTTGGTTTCTTCGCCCCCGGCATAGCCCGATACAACCTCCCGAACGCCCCGTAAAGACTCGAACTCGGCTTCGGTACACCAGAAGCAACCGCCCGCAAACGTGGCTATGGCCTCGCCGGCTTTGAGTTCGGGCAGTTTGGCCGGGCTGGTATCTTTGGTGGTCTGGGCAGCATTGCCGTTGGTGGCTCCGGTCTGGCAACCCGCCAGCCCCGTAAGCGCGAGCAGAAAAATAGCGATGGTCTGTTTCATAGTAGCGTAACGATGAATAGGGGCGGCTGGTTGCCGGGAATTCTTTTTTAGCCACAGTCGGTCCGCCGAATCGGTTACACCGGGACGCACCGGTACGCCGGAGCGGGAGGTATACAGAGTTTCTTTCTTCCTTTCATGTTTTTCTTTGTGAATCTCTGTGCGTCCTGGTATAACCGATTCGGCGGACCGACTGTGGCTAAATATAAAACAAAATGACAACCCTCGGACTGGAACTCCCCACCGACCCGCGCTGGGTCGATATTGCCCAAATGAACATCGGCGAAATCCTCATCGACCACGCCTGGTGCGAACAGAAAGCGGCTTCGTCCTGCATTTCGCTCATCGTAATGTATACTGACAAAGCCCGGCTGGTGGAGGTACTGACGCCCATCGTGGCCGAAGAATGGGGTCACTTCCGGCAGGTGCTGCGCGAACTGGGTAAGCGGGGCATTAAACTCGGTAGGCAGCGCAAAGATGAGTACGTGAACCAGTTGCGGAGCCGCCTGCGCCGGTCCACCGCCGATCAGAACGAGCAGATGCTGGATAACCTGCTGGTTAACGCCCTCATCGAAGCACGGAGTTGTGAACGCTTCAAACTCCTCTCGCAGCACATTGCCGACGAGAGCCTGCGCCAGTTCTACCACGACCTGATGATTGCCGAAGCGGGTCACTACCGCACCTTCATCGACCTGGCCGAAACGTACCTCCCCACCGACCGCGTTCGCCAACGCTGGAAGGAGTTCCTGGCCGAAGAAGCTGCCATCCTTTCTGCCATGACCGTGCGGGGCGACCGCATGCACTAACCGCCTGACTTTTGCGTATGTTTGATAACGAACACTAAACCGGCAAAGAAAATGGATATGCAAATTCTGCCCTGGATTAAAGATGACATCGCCATTGAAATCATCGGCAAGATGATTGCGGAGCAGGTTCGTCAACTTAACTTTATTCTGGATGCGTTCGAGCAGATCGGGCTTGACGAAGATAGCCACGAGGTACAGTCGAACGAGGATTATCAGTATCATTCAGGCCGCATCAGAACTTTATACGCTGAAGTTCAGGGCATTTACAAGGGAGAGGATAAGGAAGCTATTCTTGAAAAGGCGGATAAACGATATGCTCCGTACCTCAAGGGTCGCCTTCAGTCACACCATGCTTTAGCATAGAAAGAGCATGAAGCCGAAAGAATGTGGGGCGGTTTTCGCCCATTGAGGTGCATGACGAAGCGTACCGGCAGATTCCTGTTAATCTAAACCAGGCCGATCAAAACAAGCTATTCGACCGGATCATGATCTATACCCGCCAGCCTGACGGTCAGCTTGCCATCGGCATCGACCGACCCGCTAACTCTGCTGAGCCCCTTGATTTCATCGCTGAATTTGATGGGTTGCGCCAGCCTGTCTATCCGGCTGATTTTTACCGGAATCAATGGCTCGCGCTCAGCGAATTAGCCCACCAACGTGGCGAAACCGACGCGGTATACCTGCGGCAGATTGCCGAATTTGTCCAGCAAACCGGGCAATAGTCGGGGTGGGGAGCGTTATCTTTACGAAGTAACCCACCGCCTGATACGTCTCCGTTCTGCATGACCTTTCTGCAACAAACCGCCCAGCGAATTTTCGAAAACCACGGCCCCAGCCTGCGCGATGTCTGGGTGATTCTGCCCACGCGCCGGGCCGTTTCCGTATTTCTGGACGAACTGGCCGCCCTGTCCGATCAGCCGTTTCTGGCTCCTAACGCCCTGGCTGTCGATGATTTTATCACGCAGGCCGCCGGGGTTCAGCTTATCGATTCGGTCAGCCTGACGTTTGAACTCTACGAGGTGTTCCGGGAAATTGACCCGAACATCGAGTTTGAGCAGTTTATTGGCTGGGCCAATATCGTCCTGGCCGACTTCGACCGCATCGATCAGCATCTGGTGGTACCGTCGGAGCTGTTCAGTTACCTCACGGCGGCCAAAGCCCTTGAACGCTGGGAGGTTGACCGGCCCTCGTCGGCGAAACCAATTGTCGAAACACCCGGTACGTCGCGCTACTTTAAACTGTTCGAGAATCTGCAAACGGCTTACCACAGTTTGCACGCCCGCCTGGCCGCGCAGGGACTGGCGTACCGGGGCATGGCGTATCGAAAACTATCCGAGCAGGTCGATACGCTGATTCGGGATAATCTGGCCTATGAACGGGTCTATTTCGTGGGCTTCAACGCCCTCAGCCGCGCAGAAGAACACATGGTGCGGGTATTGGTCGATGCCCAAAAAGCCGAACTGGTCTGGGATGCTGACCGCTACTACGTCGATGATTTTCGGCAGGAAGCGGGCGAGTTTCTGCGCCGGTACAAAGACAATGGCTGGCTGTTTTCCAGTCAGAATCGCCACGACCTGCGCCAGGAATCCAACCACCTACTCGGCACCAGCAAGACTATCCGCGTAGTGGGCGTGCCCAACGCCAGTACCCAGGCGAAGGTGGCGGGTAAGCTGTATCGCGATACGAAGACGCAGCAGAAAACCGCCATTGTCCTCGCCGACGAGACGCTACTGGTGCCGCTGCTGTACGCGCTGGATGAGAACGTGACTGACTTGAACGTGACGATGGGTTTGTCACTGCGGTCGTCGCTGCTGTTTACGCTGGTCGATACACTGTTTGAGATGCAGCGGACGGTGCACGAGTTTCGGACCCGCGACGGGCGCGACCTGCGCATTCCGAAGTTTCACCACCGCCACGTGACCAAGATACTGAACCACCCGTTCGTGAAGCAGTATGAACGCATCCATAACCTCGAATGGCCCGGCGAAATAAACGCAAAAAAAGAGGTGATACCACCCATGCCGCTGTTTCAGTGGATGGCCGCCCAACTTGTGAAAGAGCAGCGGGTGTATCTGACCGAAAAAGACCTGCGCGAACTGGGGCAGAACGATCCGCTTATTACCAAACTCTTTACCCGCTGGCCCACCGACGACCCCACGCAGGCTATCCAGATGTTCTACGACCTGATTGACCTCTTGCGCGATGTCTATAAAGTCAGTCAGGATGCTATTGAGATCGAGTATCTATACCTGTTTTACACGCTGTTACAGCAGCTCGAAACTACGCTGGAACGGCAGAAACAGACACTCGGGCAAAGCTCAGTGACGCTCAGGAGTTTCCGGCAGTTTCTGTACGAACTGATCCGCCAAACCAGCATCCCATTCACCAGCGAGGGACGCAGTCAGCTTCAGATTATGGGGATGCTGGAAACCCGCGCGCTGGATTTTGACCGGGTTATTATTCTGTCCGTCAACGAGGGCGTGTTGCCGCAGTCGCGAAGGCTGAACTCACTGATCCCGTTCGATATTGCGCAGGAGCTGAAGCTACCCACCTACCGTGAACAGGAAGCCGTGATGGCCTACCATTTTTACCGGCTGCTGCAACGCGCCAAAGATGTAGTGCTGTTGTATACGACTTCGACCGATGCGTATGGCAACAGCAAAGGGGAGCCAAGTCGCTTTATCCGGCAGATCGAACATGAACTGGTTCCCAAATCCAACGGGCGTATCCGGCTCAGCAAACCCAGCGTGCGGTTTGGTCCGGCGGGGGCCGACAAAGCCGACCTGACCGATATCAGCGTACCCAAAACGCAGGATATTCGGGAATCCATTCTGACGTTGCTTACTACCAAAGGGCTGTATCCGTCGTACCTGAATCAGTTTGTGAGTTGCTCCATGCGGTTCTACTTCAGCCGGATTGTGAAGATCAGCGAGGAAGAAGATATTGAAGAAAAGATGGGGTCTGCCGACTTCGGTAACTGGATGCACCTCGTGCTGGAGCGGCTCGACAAAGAGTACCGGCTCCATAACCTGCCTGTCGATGAAGCGTTGATTATCAGCTTGCTGGAAGAAGAATTTACGAATACCATGAAAGGCCGCGTCATGGAGTCGGGCATTAACCTGCTGCTGTACGACATCGCCAAAAAGCTGATGCTTGACTTCCAGCAGCGGCAAAACGACCTCACCGGCCTGATCGTAATCGGCTCCGAACAGACTCTCGATACGTACATCGACGTACCCGTTGATGGGCGGATGCTGCGGGTGCGCATCGCCGGAAAAATTGACCGTATCGAGCAGTACAACGATCACATCAGGATTGTCGATTACAAAACCGGTAAAGTCGAATTACCTGACAAAGCCCCCGACAATCTGCACGAAAAGCTGCTGACCGACGCCAAATCCGATAAAATCCGGCAGTTGTGGCTGTACCGGTATCTGGCTCTGAAAAACATTCGTGACTATGGTGGCTTGCCCCGTAACCGCGATATTGCCGACATCTATGAAACCAACGGCATGGCCGTTGAAGCCGGTTTTTATTCGTTTCGGGATCTGGAGAGCGGTTTCAAAACCAACCCCGTCCGGTTCGGTGCCGACGACAGCCCGGCGCAGTACATTCAGGATTCGGAGGAGTTATTACGGCAGTTTGTCCATCGCCTGCTCGACCCTGCCGAGCCGTTCCGCAAGACCCGGCAGCTCGACGAGTGTCAATACTGCGATTATAAAGGCATTTGCGGACGATGAAAACAAAAAAAAGCTGATCGCATGACGATCAGCTTTTTTGATTTGAATACAACCTGAATTGCCCCGACGACCCCTTTTGTCGTGCTGTGTCGCTCTGTGACGCGGTAGCGGGGTTATTGTTACATTTGTGAATAGACACAGCGCGACTGGAAAGGCCAATTTCGCGGGGGTGTTTCAGTAAATGTTTCAGTAAAAACAGCATGGCGACAGTAGTAGTGTTGCTGGTCAATGAGCC
>Ga0123337_10002441_pt1 | contig 21228 bp, 19 predicted proteins | sample frozenSSSSmetaG_FD_89792 | JGI IMG/M metagenome (GOLD analysis project Ga0123337, IMG submission 89792) | Glacier valley bacterial and archeal communities from Borup Fiord, Nunavut, Canada, to study Microbial Dark Matter (Phase II) -... | ecosystem: Environmental > Aquatic > Freshwater > Ice >...
AAACAAAAGGATGATCACGAGCAGGAAGAACGCGGTTGCCGCACCCTGCCCGGCGTTGAAGTCACGGAATGCACTGCGGTAGACCAGAAAGGCCATCGTTGTCGTGCCTGCGTTACCGGGCGCAATGATGAAAATCTGGTCGAAAATCTGAAATGTACCAATCAATCCCACTGTGACCACAAAAAACGTGGTGGGTCGCAGTAATGGCAGCGTAATCTTGCGAAATTGTTGCCAGCGCGTTGCACCATCGACGGAAGCAGCTTCGTAAAGCTGCGCGGGGATGTCCTGCAACGCAGCAAGGAAAATCAACATCATCGTCCCGGCGGTCGTCCACACGTTCAGAATGATGATCGCGATCATCGTGATATTCGGACCGCTCAACCAATCCCACAGCGACAGCCCGACGATATTGGTATCGCGCATGAACCCCGGCGCGGTCGCCTTCGTCACGCCAAACGCCCGGAAAATATTGTGAAATAGATAATCCGGCGCGTCGAGCCAAGTGATGGGTTTATATGACCCACCGCTGACCGCTTGTAGCGCGAGGTTGAAAATCCCGCTGCGGCTGAATACCCACAGGAACACGGTCGCAGTGACGACGGTCGAGGTGATCGAAGGCAGATAGAACGCCGTGCGGAAGAAGCCTTTGCCGCGCAACCATTTCTGGTTGGCGATCATCGCGAGGCCGAGTGCCAGCATGGTTTGCAGCGGGACGGTCAGGATCACGTAATAAATTGTATTGCGCAGCGCGCGGAACAGCGTTGTCCGGGCGTTCGAGTCTTCAAAAAGGAGCTGTTTGTAATTATCTACCCCGACCCAGCTCGCTTCCGTGACGGGTTTAAGCAGGTTCCAGTTGGTCAGGCTCACGACCAGCGAGAAGATAATAGGGATCACGACAAATAGAAACACGACTATCGCGGCAGGCGTGATGAACGCAAACCCGGCGACATATTCCTGAAACGTCTTGGTCGTGCGTATATCGCGGCGCGGCGGTTTGGCGGTCAGGCTCGCGCCGATTTGCGGCACTTGCGAGGCGGGGTTACTAGGGGTTGATTGTGCGGTCATCGGTCGCGCTCCACAAAAATTCGCTAATAAAATGACGACGCGGATTGTCTACAGGATATTGTTAGCGCGGTGGGCGCTTTGAGCATCCAAACCGCCGCCTGGTCCTAAAGAACCAGGCTATTACGGTTTGCACCTTCTGAAATCCGTGCTTCCAAACCGTAATAGCGTGGTGGCTTTAGCCCCGCGCATGTGAACACGCGGGACTTGCTTCAACGTGGTCTGGCTACTTCTTCGCCTTCGCGAGGATTTCGTTGCCAACCTTCTCGATTTCCTTCAAGGCATCTTCCGGCGTCTGATCGCCCTTGAAGACCTGCCCAATTTGCTCCGTGATCTTGTCCGTAACGGCGCTGAACCCCGGCACGAAACCCCAACGGTGCGCGTAATCGGCAGCCTTGATGTAGATTTCGCGGTCCGGGTACGCCTTCAGGTACGCATCACGGACGCTGCTACGGCTGGGCAGCACACCCAGATCGGTCGTGAACTTGGTCATCGCTTCTACACCGACCAGATAATCGAGGAACTTGACCGTGCCATCGAGGTTCGCGCTCTTGGCCGAAACACCATAGCAGACGGTGAAGACCATCGAGGCTTTGCCCTTCGGTCCGGTGGGCAGCTCGACGCTCTGATACTTGAGGTTCGGAGCCTGCTCCTTGAGGAAGCCCAAAATCCAGTTACCCTCGAAGACCATCGCGGCCTTGCCCTTCGAGAAGGCTTCACCCGGCCATCCCGCGCTGACATCCTGCGCGGTACGTGCGCCCGCGTCATAGAGCGACTTGTAGAACTTGAGTGCCTGCAACCCTTCGGGGCTGTTGATCGTCATCTTGCTGAAATCATCACTGGTGACGGAACCGCCCGCTTGATACAGCATCGCCAGCCAGCGCGCCGGATCGGTCGGGACGATGAGTCCCGCGACATCGCCCTTTGTCAGCGCTTTGGTCGCGGCAAGCAGTTCATCCCATGTCGTTGGCGGCTTGACGCCCGCAGCGGTGAGCATGTCTGTGTTGACCTGCAAAGCCAGCGTCGAATAGTCCTTCGGTGGGCAATAGAACTTGCCGCCCGTCGTGAAGACATCCCTGAGCGCCGGGATCAAGTCGGCGGTGTTCGTCAGGCGATCCCCGATGGCGGCCAGCGCGCCCGCGCCCACGAGGTCCAGGAAAATGGACGAGTCTACATAGAACAGGTCCGGCGGGTTGTTGCTGGCGAGCGCCTTCGGGAGCGTCACACCATAATCGACGACGAATTGCAGATCGACCTGATTATCCGGGTTCTTGCCGTTCCATGTGGCGACGATTTCCGTCAGGCTCTTGGTCTCGGCGTCACCCGACGACGCACCGTACATGACGATCTTTTTGGCCTGCGCATTGGCGCGCGGGGCAGAGGCGAAAGTGAACGTCATGGACAGCAGCGCCACGACTAGTAAAGCGATACGAGCAACTTTCGACATACCGGGAAACTCCTCTTTTACCAGCTTTTTTCGAACCGCTCCGCAGAGCGACTCACGCAGCATCCCGACCGGATGCGGTCCGGCGGCTGCGTGAAGCGCTTTGACTGGAGATAATCACCTTAAAAACCTTCATCACTGTCGATACTTAAACGTTTAAGTGCCTGCGTAGAATGTACGAATGTTTGCGCAAAATGTCAAGGGATTGGCTGATTGTTTCTATCTGGTGGAAACTGAACGACATTGCTCCACCTTATTTTGTATAATCTGATGACAAAATAACAACAGGTTTGTTCACCTCATATGCCGCGCGGCGTCCTCATGGTTGACGGGCAGACGTGCGTTAGCACATTGGATAGTGACGACGAACGCTCGGAACAGGATCGCGCTATCGCTGAATATGCGGTGAACGTCGCTTTAGCGGCGGATACGTGTGATTGACTCTGACTTCAGGATCGGTCTAACATTCCAAACGTAGATTGCATTTTTATCAGCCACAAGGGACAAACAATGAGACGTTCACTTCTATTGACGAGCATCCTGCTCATGCTCCTGATTACTATGCCACTGGTCCGCGCTTCAGCGCAGGCGACTCCGCTCCCGAACGAACCCGTGACCGTGATCGATAATGTCCTCAAGGACCTGAGCGCGCAACTCAAAATTACGATTACACGTGGCAACACGCAGAGCTACACCTGGGAACAGCAGCGTTTCCCCGATGCCGCGCTCGGCTGCCCAGCACCGGGCGTCAGCTATGCGCAGGTCGTGCAGCTTGGCTATATTGTCACAGTCAAGGTGCGCAATCTGGACACGATCTTCGAGTACCGCTCTAACAATGAGGGTACAGTGTACTTCCAGTGCAAGGACGGTCGCCCGGTCACGAACCCGGTCACTGTCGCGACTGCTGTCACAGGCGCGCAACTGACGCAAATTCCAGGGACAGCAATTCCCGGAACTCAGATCGCGCCAACAGCGATCTCCGCGCAAGCACCGCTGTCGGGTATCACTGCCGTGACGACGCCCACGACTTACAATAATCCACTCGCGTTCGTCGGGCTGGATGGCAATGTCTATGTCACCGATTACGTGGGGCGCGTGATCACGAGCGCCAGCCCACTTACGGGCGACGCGACGGGCGAGCCGATAAACTTCTATCCTTATTTCACTGCGCGCCATACGTATATGAATCTGGTCTGGTCGCCCGATGGGACACGGCTCGCTTTCACAGATTGGAAGAACGGCGGCACATTGTATGTGGCGTCGTCCGGCCAAAAGGCGACTGCTATCGCCAACGGCCTTGCGGCAGAATTCCCGCCCGCGTGGTCGAGCGATGGCGGTGAGGTGGCCTATGCGGTCGCCGCGAACGCGCCTGCCCCAGGCAGCGACCCCACACTTGTAAGCGAGATGCTTTACCAGATTCAGGCAGTCCCGGCGACGGGCGGAGCGCCACGCGCGGTCGGCCAATTCGGGCATGGCGCTTCGTGCGGCGGGGGCAACTTCGATAGCAGCTTCCTCGCTTATACGATGGAAACAGGCGTGGACGGCAATAACAAACTGCTCGCGCAGGTGGCAGGTGGCTATCTCTTCACCAGAGATTGCGCTGGTCTCGGTCTCGGTTTGACGACGCTCAACAACCCGAATACGTGGAAGCAAACGACGTTGAGCAGCCCTGCGCTCTCGCCGGATCGGACGCGCGTCGTTGCTATTGTGCGCGCGACGGGCGATCCAGCCACAGGTGGAACCGCTATTCATGTAATCGACGCGCGCACGGGCGAAGGCGCAGCGCTCAACGTGCCGCAGGGCGTGTTCACGCGCGTGGCGTGGTCCGCCGATGGGCAGTCGATCTTCTACACGACGCAGACCCCCGCCGGATCGGTGCAGGTCCCGGCAGGGACAAAACTGGGCAACCAGTTCCTGATGGCTACGCCCGCCGAAGCGCAGCTTTACACGGTTGAGCTGTGGCGCGTCCCGGCGGCGGGTGGGACCCCGGTCAAGCTCTATAGCCGCGAAGCGCGCGGTTTCGGCAACATCCTCACCACGCCGGATGGGTCCGCGACGCTGGTGAGCGTCGTCACCTCACAGGCTGCGCAGTTCCAGGCGATCAACAACCCGAACGCGAGTGCCGCTGATGTCCTCAAGGCCGCGCCACGCCCAGAGATTATCGCGCTCCCGCAGAATGGAACCGCGCTGCGCATCGTACAGGGTGGGAAACCCGCCATCGCACGCGGCCAGTTCGTCGCGATCCCGGCGACGATTACCGCTGCGAGCGCCCCGGTAGGGAGTGACCTGCCGCCACCCGCACTCGTCATCGGCGGGAAGGCCGTCGTTACGGTCGTTGAAGGTTCGCTCAATCTGCGCGCCAATCCGTCCACGACCGCGACAGTGCGCAGTCTGCTGCCGAAAGGGACTGTGATCACCATCGTTTCCGGTCCAACCAGCGTGGAGGGCTTCCGCTGGTGGGAGGTGCGGACCGAGAACGGCAACACGGGCTGGGTGGTCGATCAGGTCAGCGAGAATGGCAAGACGACCAACGCCCTGACGCCGCAATAATCGGTTTTGCCAACGCTATAACTTGCTATGCGGTCCTCTGCCATCAGGGGACCGCCGCATGTCACAAGGAAAATCCAATGACCTTTCAAATCACCTTTCTCGGCCATTCGGCGTATCAGGTCGAAGTCGGTGGCGCGCGACTACTGATCGATCCATTCATCACGGGTAACCCGGTCGCCAAAGTCTCCGCCGACTCGCTCGACGCGGATTACATCCTGCTCACGCATGGACATGGCGATCATGTGGGTGATACGCTTGCTATTGCGCAGCGCACGGGCGCAACCGTGATCGCGATTGTTGAAGTCGCACGCTGGATCGAGAAACAAGGCGTAGAAAAAATCTTTTCGCACGGGGTTGGCGGCAGCTATACGCATCCCTTCGGCTGGGTGAAATTCGTCCTCGCGCAGCATTCGTCATCTATGCCCGATGGATCATACGGCGGTCTGGCTGCCGGGATCGTGATCAAGGCCGAAGACAAAACCGTGTACTTCGCGGGCGATACCGGGTTGTTCTCCGATATGCAGTTGACGGGCGATCTCGGCCTCGATATGGCCGTCCTGCCTGTCGGTGGAACTATGACGATGGACCCCGCCGACTCGATTAAGGCAATACCGTATTTGAAGCCGAAAGCCGTCCTGCCCTGTCATGTGAACTCCTATCCGTTCCTCGCGCAGGATTTGGAAGCGTGGGCGGCGCGTATCCACAACGAGACGAGCGCGCAACCGCTGCTGGTCGCGGTCGGCGAGACGTTCACAATCTAAACGGATACCGCAACCGCGTCGTGGAATCATCCCTGCGCGTCGCTATCCTTTCACTTGCATCCGCTGCTTCAAACCAATCCAAACGCCAGCGCAGAGGGAGCGCCCTTTGCGCGCACTCCCCCGCGCGTGCTACACTCCCGGTTGCATTTCGGAAGGGACGGCGGCATGACACAGAAAATCCTCGTGGTAGATGACGATGAGGAGGGCCTCAAACTCATCGGATTGGCGCTGGAGCGCGCGGGCTTCCAGATTATCGTTGCTCCGAACGGAACGCAGGCACTCGAAAAAGCGGTTAGCGAAACTCCCGATCTGGTGGTGCTGGATGTAATGATGCCAGATATGGATGGCGTCGAAGTCTGCCGCCGTCTGCGCGCGAACCCGGTCACGCAGGGTTTGGGGATCATCATGTTCACGGCGAAGGTGATGGTCGATGACAAGGTAGCGGGCTTCGAGGCAGGCGCGGATGATTATCTGACCAAGCCGACCCGTCCGGCTGAACTGGTCGCGCATGTCAAGGCGCTGCTCGCACGGCGCGGGGTCCCCCTCGCGGCAACCGAACGCACTGCGGATGGCACGACGCTCGGCTTCCTTGGTGCGAAGGGCGGGGTCGGCCTCTCGACGCTGGCCGGGAACATTGCCGCCAGCCTTGCCGCAAAGGGTCCAACCGTGCTGGTCGATTTTCGTCTGGGGCAAGGCACGCTGGGGTTGCTCTTCGGCCAACCGCGCGCTTCCGGGATCGCCAATCTGGTGAGCAGGCCAGCCGCCGAAATCAATAGCAAGGTCGTTGAAGCAGAGCTGCTCAAACATGCTTCCGGGTTGCGCCTGCTGCTCTCATCGACGCGCCCCAAGGAAGCCAACCTGAACGCCAGCCCGGAGACGATGGCCGCGATTGTGAAGACGCTGCGCAGCATGGCGCGCTCGGTCGTGGTGGACCTCGGTTCGGGGCTGTCACGGCAGACAGCGCGCTTGCTGCGCGAGATCGACGCGCTGATCCTTGTTGTGGAGCCGCACCGCGCAGCGCTGCTGATGGCGCACGACATCATGCGCGAGATCGAGCCGATGGGGATCACCGCCGCGAAGCTGAATATCGTGCTGGTCAATCGCGCGCCTTCATCGGTTCAGATAACGTGGCAAGAAGCCGAGCAAATCCTCGGCCATGAAATGCTGGCCGTCATCTCGCCCGCGCCGGAAATTGTCTTTCAGGCTGCGGAAGCTAACCAGCCGATTGCCGTGTTCCAGCCAAGCGCGGTCATCGCCAACCAAATGGGCAAACTCGCAGAAGAACTCGCCAAACGTTAGCGCGGGCGGCAGGATGAACAGGCACACCCGATGAATCCTCAACAATCGTCGATGCTCTCCAGCGAGGAAGCGATTCGCAGCTATCTGCGGCTGCTGGCGCGTTACGAGCGGCTGAATGAAATCAGCCAGAAACTCAACTCCACGCTCGATGTACGCGCGCTGCTAAATATGATTCTGAATGCCGTAACGGAACTCACGGATACGGAAGAGGCATCGATCCTGCTGATCGATGAAAGCACGGGCGAACTGCGCTTCGAGGCCGCTACCCAGCTTTCGGCGGGCGCGATGGAAGTCTTTGTCGTGCCGAAGGAAAACAGCATCGCGGGCTGGATTGCCGCGCACAACGAGCCGGTCCTCGTTGAGGATGCACAGCAGGATACGCGGCTGTATCGCGTCGTGGACGACACCATGCAGAATAACACGCGCAACCTGCTCGGCGTGCCGATGGTCGCGAAGGGCAAGGTAATCGGCGTCGTTGAAGCGCTCAACAAGCGCGGCGAGGGTCACTGGACCGAAGACGATGTAGACGCGCTGCGGGCGCTCGCGGCGCAGGCGGCTATTGCGATTGTGAACGCGCGTCTGTTCCAGCAAAACGATTTTGTCTCGGAGATGGTCCACGAACTGCGCACGCCGCTGGCCGCGCTCAAGGCCAGCACCACGCTCCTGCTGCGTCCCGAACTACCCGAAAAGCGTCGCACCGAAATCCTGCTCATTATGCAGGATGAAACCGACCGTCTGGCGCGCCTCGCGACGGATTTTCTCGATCTCGCCAAACTCGAATCGGGACGCACCACGCTCGAAAGCAATAGCTTCGCGTTGGTCGAATTGATCAACGAGGGCGTCAACATCGTGCGCAGCCAAGCCGATGAGCGTGGCATCAGCTTCTCGGTGAGCGGCGACGCGGCTCTACTGGTACGCGGCGACCGCAACAAGACCAAACAGGTGCTGCTCAACCTGCTTACCAACGCGATCAAATACAACCGTGAACGCGGCCAGGTGTTCATCACCGCCGCGCCCGAACACGACCCGGAAAGCGATACGCTGCTCGTCCGGATTGCCGTGCGCGATACCGGACCGGGGCTTTCCGCGGAAAGTCTGGCGCGGATGTTCGAGCGTTTCTACCGCGCCGCCGAAACTTCCGAAGGCACACAGGGGACTGGGCTTGGTCTCGTAATCGCGCGCAAGATTGTCGAGGCGCAGGGCGGTGAAATGGGCGTCGAAAGCGAACCGGGCGAGGGGACGGCGTTCTGGTTCACGATGCCTGTTACGTTGGAAATGAACTGACGCGCGACCCGCTTTGGTGGATCGATACGACTTTGTGATTAGCCGCTGCATCTGCTTATAGCGTGCATCGGTAAAATCCAACGTGTGCTTTTCCATTCAAGGAGAATCTATGTCCCGCATCGCCCGTACTTCACTCATCGTCGCCTTCATCGTCGCTACGCTGTTCGCTATGCACACCCCGCAGGCCAACGCTCAGGCTAAATCGCCTGTATTGCCACAGCCGAAAGTCTGCACCTGCATTGAAATGGGAATGCAGCTTCTCGCAAAGTACAATATCCCGCCGGAAAACCTGAACAACCTGATCACCCTCGTCAATGAACCCGCCAAACTAACCGCCACGCTCAAGGCATTCGGCCTGAAGGATGCCGATATTACTGGCCTGATCACACAGGCCGAACCCCTGCTCAAGGAAAATGGCCTTGACCTCGGCGCGCTGAAAACATATGTCGCCACGAAGGGGCTGGGCATTCTTGAAAGCAACAAGGTTCCGAAAGAAGACCTCGATGATGTCCTCGCGGTCAAGAGCAACGCGGAACGACTCGCGATCCTCAAGGCGAAAGGTGTCGATGCCGCAAGCGCCGACAAGGTTGTGAAGGAACTGGACCCCTATCTCGGTCTCGGCCTCGACCGCCGTGCGCTCGGTTATTTCTGGGCGGAGCAGGGCGTCGAAATCCTGAAACAGTTCAATCTGCCGCGTGAAGCGCTCGATGAAGTAGTCGCAGGCGGCAACGATAAAGCGCCCGCGGTGCTGGCGAAATTCGGCCTCTCAGCGGATGCGATCAAGAAAGTCATGGGTGAATTCACCGAGCTGACAAACCAGGGCTTCGCCAATGGCGACGTGAAGAGCTACGCCGTACAGGAAGTCGAAGACCTGCTCGCGCGCAACGGTGTCCCTTACGATGTTGCGCTCAAGGGCATCGAGCTATATGCGCAAGGCAAAATGGAAGACCTGCAAAAGCTGGCGACAGAGTACAACATCGGTCCTGCCGCGTTCAATGAAGTCAAGAATGGCTTGCTCGACTTGCAAAAACTGGGGCTGAACCCTGCCGACATCGTGGCCGAAGCCAAAGCAGCCAAAGCCGAAGTGACCGCCCTCGAAACCGAACCTCTATCCAAGGGCGAAGCCAGCGACTCCGAACTACTCAAGGATGCGGCAGAAGGCACACTTGGCGGAGAGGAAGCCGCGACGCCGGAACCCGCCACAGGCGAGCAGGGCGGCAACGGTGGTAGTGGTGGCGCAAGCGACGAGACACCCGCACCTCCGGCTGAACAACCCGCCGGCTGATTTCAACGGATCAGAGTCAAGCCCAAACAAACCGCGTACCGCGCCGAGTCGCTCATCGGCGCGGACCTGCGTGTCTACCCTCTCTGAATACATTCGCCCTACATCGGATTTGTATTCGGTGATTGTGCAAAATATTAAAGCATCCTGCCTTTACAGCCGCGCGTTGGGATGATATAACTACTTCCGTACCTGCCGTGCGCGTGATGTCGCACCCGGTTTTGAGCCAACACCCTTCATCGGGGCGTCTCGGTCCGTGGTGGACGCAATAGACCTGCGCTGGTCAAAGCTGAAGCCTATGCTGGATGCCCACCCTGCGAAAGCAGGTTCAAAGCAGCGCGCACACGGCATGGCGGGTCGCAATCATCGAATGAGCCACACGGGGAATAGTTCCGGTGTGGCTCGTTCTATTTTTAATCAATGCGGCCTGAGCGCACGAAAAATCAGCCCGAAGCCGCCGAAGATCAACCCGAACATCAGGATCGTGTTGAAGAAACTAGACGGCGCGAGGTAAATCACCAGATTAGTAATCACGGTAACGAAAATCGCGATCATTCCGACCGCAATCAATATCCAACCGATCCGCGAGCGACCACTGAAAAACAAGAATCCAATCCCGGCCAGCATGATCAGCAGTGCCACGCCGGAACCATTGCGCCCCCATAGGACACTCAAGCTGCTACTCACGATCAGGCGTTGAAAAAACAGATAGCCGCCGATCACGATCATCACGAGGCCGACGAAGAACTCGCCCAGCCCGCCCGCCGTGCCACCTACGCCGCGCTGCTCGTTGTTACTCATGACTGCTCCAATGCTCCATAATCACGCTGCGCAAGTATATCGACTACCGCTCTCGTGTCGCAATCTGTTAGAATGTCGTCTTTGGCTGATCTGTGCAACATCCATCCGCGAGGAATGTCATGTCCAAAAACGAAAGCACGCCGCAGGGAACGCTCCAGCGCAACACGGTTCGCTGGCTGGTCATCCTGATTGCGGTCTCCGTCTTCCTGCTGCTGTTCAATTTCGTCTATTTTTTCACGTTCAACGCGGCCAACTGGACCCCCGCCCCGACTTATACCTCGACCTACAACAGCACCCAGAACGCGGAGCAAACGGCGCTCGCGGGCAGCCGCACCCCGACCGCGACGGCGGGTGCTTCCGCAGCCAGCGGCGGCACACCCGGAAACTTGCTGCCGGGTGCTGGCTCGAACCCCGGACCGGGTGAGCAGCGCAGCCAGGGGACGCAGGCCAGTATCGGCACGCCAACCGCCGCACCCAGCCCGACGCGCACCGCCGTCACGCTCTCACCGACAGCAATCACGGCCACCGCCTCGCTCGCACCCGCCGACCAGCGCGCCACGAACACGCCTGCACAGTGACACACTCGATTGAATATTAGAGAAGCCCGACGCGCCGGGGCGGACCACTACATCCGCCCAGCATTGCGGACAGGCAAGCCGCGACCCCTACTCCAGAACATCGTACTTCCGTTTTGACCTGAGATTGCGCGTGCTGACCGACCCTGAGCGGTGTTATTGCGCTATAGTCTCCGAATTTCATTGAATAGGCTCCACATGACTAACCATTCAATCACCAGCGCTGACAAAAAGCTGGAACTTCTCAAGACCATGCGCGACCGCAGCCGCGAGGGGGGCGGACCGGAGCGCCACGCCAAGCAGCGCAAGGCCGGGAAGCTGACTGCGCGCGAGCGGATCGAGCTGCTGCTCGACCCCGGAACCTTCCGCGAGATGGATGCCTTCGTGACGCAGCGGGCGCGCGACTTCGGGATGGACAAACCCGACGCACAGTTCCTCGGCGACAGCGTGATCACAGGCTGGGGGACGGTCGATGGCCGCCTTGTCTATATCTATTCGCAGGATTTTACCGTGATGGGTGGCTCGCTCTCCGAAGTCCACGCGGAAAAAATCGTCAAGGTGATGGACATGGCGATGAAGGTTGGTTGCCCAATCATCGGCCTGAACGACTCCGGCGGTGCGCGTATTCAGGAAGGCGTCGTCAGCCTCGGTGGGTACGCCGATATTTTCCTGCGCAATACAATGGCGAGCGGCGTCATCCCGCAGTTAAGCATGATCCTCGGACCGTGCGCGGGCGGCGCTGTCTATAGCCCGGCGCTGACCGATTTTATCTTCATGGTCAAGAACACGTCGTATATGTTCGTGACGGGTCCCGATGTGGTGAAGAGCGTCACGCACGAGGATGTCTCGTTCGAGGATTTGGGCGGCACGTCAGTTCACAGCAGCATAAGCGGAGTTTGTCACTTCGCGGCGGAGTCGGAGACGGACAGCTTCTTCATGCTGCGCGAATTGCTCGGATTCATCCCGCAAAACAATATGGAAGACCCGCCGTTCATCGCCACGACCGACGACCCGCTACGCACCGATTCGGCGCTGAACACGATCATCCCCGAAAATGCGAATAAACCCTACGACATCAAGGAAGTGATTAAGCTGATCATCGATGATGGGCGCTTCCTCGAAATCCATGAACTCTACGCGGCCAACATCGTCGTCGGGTTCGCGCGGCTGGGCGGTCACAGCGTCGGGATTGTCGCCAACCAGCCGAACGTGCTGGCAGGTGTGCTGGACATCGACGCGAGCGAAAAGGCCGCGCGTTTCATCCGCTTCTGCGATAGCTTCAACATCCCGATTGTGACCTTCGAGGACGTGCCGGGCTTCATGCCGGGCGTCAAGCAGGAACACGGCGGGATCATTCGCGCGGGCGCGAAGCTGCTGTATGCGTATTGCGAAGCGACCGTGCCGAAAATCACTGTAATCACGCGCAAGGCTTATGGCGGCGCATATGATGTGATGAGCAGTAAGCATATTCGCGGCGACCTCAACCTTGCCTGGCCGACCGCAGAGATCGCGGTTATGGGACCGGAAGGCGCAGTCAATATTATTTTCCGGCGCGAGATCGCGGAAGCCGCCGACCCGGTAGCGAAGAAAGCGGAACTGGTCGCGATGTACCGTGAGAAGTTCGCGAACCCCTATGTCGCGGCCTCACGCGGCTACGTGGACGACGTGATCTTGCCTTCGGAGACGCGCCCGCGCCTGATCAATGCGCTTGAAATGTTGCGCAACAAGCGTGATAGCAACCCGCCCAAGAAACACGGCAATATCCCGCTGTAGTGCAGCATCGCGGCGGCAGGTCAGCCGCCTTTTGCGCGCATCCGGTTGTTTTTGGGATTATGCTCTAATTCAACCAATCCAAGCGCTTCCATGAGCGGCGGCAAATACATCGCGAAGCGTCCGCGCAATCCCCTTTTCAAACCATACCAGCCATGCACGGGATTGTCGAGCGACCGCCCCCATGCTTCGACCGTCCCCTCTCTGGCTGACTTCTGCTCGTCGGCACTGCCCAGTTCCATCCAGTCGCCATGCTGCTTGAGCATCGCGTGCAGGTCGTTGATACACCTCAAATCGTAGTTCAATATCGTCGTGCCGACGGTGCAAACCAGAATTGGCGGGTCGTGTGCCTCGTCCTTGTACATCGTATATTCGGCGGTCCCGGATGGGGTTTTGAGGACCCAGGGTTGTTCTTTTGTTCCTGCTTCTGCGGACATCGTAAGTTCTCCTTAAAATGGTTCAAGATGAACGCCCAACTTGTAAAAGTCTACCGTTCATTGGATTGTACATTTTTTATGAGCGGCGTACATTCGTTCGCCAGATTTAGAACTCTTGCACTGTAAATCGGTTTGCTCCATCATCAAGTTGAGCATCTTATCCAGCGCAGGTTGGCGGCACACCAGTTCGTGCGCGACCTCTGCCAGCGATTGTACCGTCACCGCATCTCTCATCTCTCGAAATTCAGCAGTTCGAGAATGACGGACTACCGTGATTTCTTCGACGCTTCCGAACCGCATCATTGGTTAATAACAGCTATACTTATCTTCGCAATACAACTCCTTGAAAAGGTTTTTGATGGATGAATGTCAAGCCAACTGCGCCCGGTCCCACCGATAACGAATGGGTCACGGTGTTCAATATCGACCGTTTGCAGTTCATGATCGATGCGCAGCGCCAGTGGGGAAACATCGTGCGCTTCCCGGTGAGTGCCCGCCGCGCATTGTGGCTGATCAACGACCCGGATGCCATCGAGGAGGTGCAGGTGCGCTCCCCGCAGCATTATGGGCGCGGCATCGTCTTCAAGCGGCGCGCGGGAAAGTTTCTGGGTAAGGGGCTGCTGACTGCCGAAGGTGAGGAGAACGCATCGCACCGCCGCCTGATCCTGCCTACGTTCCACCGTTCGCGGCTGGCTGCCTACAGCGAGATCATGATTCATGAAGCCGGGGCGTCCCTCGACAAGTGGCAGGGTGATCAGGTGATCGAAGCTACGGAAGCAATGACCGAATTCACGATGCAGGTGGTCGTTCACTGCCTCTTCGGTACAGATGAAATTGTCGATGTACCCGCGATCACGCACGCGATCACGGCAGCGATTGCTTACCTGAATGATGACGCCGTGCCGCTCTCCTCCGCGCAGATCGACCTCTTGCGCGATCTGGCAACGGATTTGATCGAGAAGCGGCGCATCACGCCCGGCGGCGACCTCGTTTCGATGCTGCTGGCGGCGCGCTTCGAAGACGGCACGGCCCTCTCGACGCAGCAAATTGTCGATGAAGTGCTGACGCTGTTCGTCGCGGGACACGAAACCTCTGCGAATGCGTTGAGTTGGACGATCTATCTGCTCTCCTCGCGCCCGGAAGTACAGGAACGGCTGCGGCAGGAAGTCGGAAGCGCCAGCGCGCAGACTATCGCGACGACCGACTACACCTACCTCAATCTGGTGCTACAAGAGTCGTTGCGCATGTACGGCGTAGCCTGGAACCTGACCCGTGAAGTATTGCAAAACGTCCGGCTGGGTGATTATGATGTCCCGAAAGGGGATACGCTGCTGATCAGCCCGTTCATCGCGCACCGCACGGAGGCATACTGGCCGAACGCGGACGGCTTCGACCCGGAGCGCTTCCTCGGCGGCAGCTACGACAGGCGCATGTATTTTCCATTCTCAATCGGACCGCGCTACTGTGTTGGGCGTCCGTTCGCGATGCTGGAAATGAAGATCATGCTGGCCTTGATGATGCAGCGCTTCGATATTTTGCGCACGCTCAACACGCCACAGCCGGAACCGTATATCGTCGTTCGTCCGCGCGGGGGCGTGCAAATCCAGGTCGCGCCGCGCAGCTAGGAAATTTTAATCACACTCCATACCGCCGCCGCCACACGCCACGTAATCACGACCGCGAGCGGAATGCCGACGAATAACCCCGCGCCCCACAGCAGCGCGCGGCGAACGCGGCGCATCCCGGCCAGTGTCCGCATCTGTTCGGGGGAGAAGGGGCAGCTTGCGGGCAGTGCAGCGCTCAGGGCGGCGGGATCATCGAGGGCGGCGCTGATCACATAGCGCAGTTGTGATGGGCGCGGTTCGTCCCCGGCGACCGTCTTGCGTGATTGCATGAACGCGATTTGTAGTTGGTCACGGTTGTTGATCGACCAGCCTTGAATATCTGACACGGCGAAATTCAGATTGCGACGCGGTGCGCAAATCTGCACGGTGCAGCGCTCACCCTCGACCAGTACACCGCGACCGCGCCGTGCCAGTTGCAACGCAGACCACGCCAGCGGACCGCTCAGGAATGCTGCACACAGGCCGCGTACCGTCGTGTTGGGGATGACAACAATAGTGACGAGCAGCACCCCAATCACGACTAGCGCGGGGCGGATCGGTTCGGATTGGTATGGGTGACGCAATCAACCCCCGGCTTGCAGTGCGAGCGCGATCCGCGTGTTCAAATCTTCCGGCGTGCCGCGCGGGATCGACGCAAGCCGCACCTGCGCTTCGGCGAGGCTGTAACCGAGTGAGGTCAGCGCCGCAATTACATCGCGGTCCAGATCGCTGATCACTGTAATCGGGGAGAGACCATCGCCGCCGATTTTGTTCTTCAATTCAAAAACGATCTTTTCCGCTGTCTTTTTGCCGATGCCCGGTACGCGCTGCAAAACGCCCGGTTCATCCTTGCCGACTGCGCTGCGAAGCTGCCCCGCCGAGAGTGTAGACAGGATCGCGAGTGCCAGCTTGGGACCGACGCCGCTCACTGAGATCAGCGTCTCGAAGAGGCTTTTGTCCTCTTCATTGGTGAAGCCGAAGAGCGTCAGCGCGTCCTCGCGCACGATCAGGTGCGTATAGAGCAGCACACTTTGGCCGTCTTCGGTGACTGTCTCGAAGGCACTGGTCGGGACATTCACGCGAAAGCCGATCCCGCCGACCATCACCACCAGCGAATTTTTGGTGCGGTTGGCAACCGTCCCGGAGAGTAAATCGATCACTGTGTGGCGGCCTCTACCGCGCGGTCGAAGTGCGAGTTTTGCAGCCCGGTCATGGCGATTGCCAGCGCGTCGGCAGCGTCGTCCGGCTTTGGGATGCTATCGAGGCGTAGCAACACCTTGACCATCTCCTGCATTTGCGGCTTGGGCGCGTTGCCATAGCCCGCGATGGTCTGCTTGATTTCGGCGGGCTTGTATTCGTAGATCGGCAGCTCGGCATTAACCATCGTGAGCAACGCAATCCCGCGCCCCTGCGCGACGGAGATTGCGGCGGTGATGTTCTTGCCGAAAAACATTTCTTCGATGCTCGCCGCGTCCGGTTTATATTTCGCGATGAGCGCCGTCAACTGCTCGTAGATGCTCTGTAAGCGGCGCGGCATGGGGGTTTTGGCGGGAGTCAGGACCACGCCGTAGTAGACGGGTGTGAACGTGCCGTCGTCTTCTTCGCGCACGAAGGCGACGCCCGTCGTGGCCGTGCCGGGGTCCACCCCCATCATCAGCATCAAGCCGCTTCCAGAGCGTCAACGAGTGCATCCGTGACGCGCAGCGCCGAGGCCACGCTCTGCACATCATCCAGCTCTTCCAGTTTTTCGAGCATGTTCATAATCTGCACGCCCTTATCGACTTCGACTTCCATCTCGTTCTTCGCGACCCATTGAAGCTGCGAATCGGAGACCTTATAGCCTTGCGAGGAGAGCGCTGATTCAACCGCGAAGAGCGATTCGCGCGGGGTGTAGACTTCGATAAACTCATCGCCCGCGACGACATCATCCGCGCCTGCATCGGCTGCCATCATGAACAGTTCATCGGGGTCCACGCCTTCGGCCAAGACTTCAATAATACCTTTGCGCTCGAACTGCCAGCCGACCGTGCCTGCTTCGCCAAGTGTTCCACCCGAACGGTTGAATACCTGCTTGACTGCCGCCAATGCGCGGTTTTTGTTGTCGGTGTAAACATCGACCATCACCGCGACGCCGCCCGGCGCGTAGCCTTCGTAGGTCAATTCGTCCATCTGCACGCCGTCACCCGCGCCGCCCGCGCCACGCAGGATCGCACGCTCGATGTTATCCTTTGGCATGTTGGCGGCCTTCGCTTTATCGACCGCGAGGCGCAAGCGGACGTTGCTATCAATGCTGCCGCCTTCGCGCGCGGCGACCGTCACTTCGCGCCCCAACCGTGTGAAGACCTTGCCGCGTGCTGCATCCGCCGCACCTTTTTTGCGTTTAATCGTCGCCCAATGGCTGTGACCGGACATCTTGAGCCTCTCCGAAGCATTAGTAATTTGTGACGAAATTATACACGAAATCGCGGGGATTGAAGCACGTCGCATACACCCGGATAACAAGCCGTTAACATCGCATATGGTAAACTTGTACAAGTACGAAGCGTCAAGGCTTTGTACGAAGTGTACAATAGAAGGTGAATCATGGAAACCCTAATGGTGATCGTGGCAACGGCTGCGGTCGTGGATGTCGTAGCGCTCGCGGTTCTCGTGCGCGGTGCGGCTATCACGCAGATCCAGAACGTCACAGCGACGACTGAATAGCAGTGAACGACGAGACAGATACCTACCGAAGAACGCCGGGGTTGAGCTAACCGGACTGAATTCATCTGTATAGCTATTATATGGTTAGGGTTTGGTCGGGGCTGGTACAGCCCCGGCATTCATTATAGAAGCAGACGTTACACAGTTGAACATGGTTGAGGCTTGCGGACGGAAGAATGCTGTCCCTACAAAACCCGCTGTCACGTAGGAACGCTATTTCTGGCGTTCGGTTTGCTCAACTGTGATACATCTATTTTCATTAGAATCACCTGACGCGCGCGACTCTTCGCCACTGTTGCGCGTATTGGTTTCTATATCGCACAAAGCGAGAGGAAACTACAATGCACGGCAAACCTATGAGTTGGAATGGTGGGGAAAAGTGGAAGCGCGGCGAACGGCACGCGCGCGACTTCGCGGTGCGCGGCTGGCCTGCGATCTTGCTGGTCGGGCTGGCGGTCTTCGTGTTCGCGGGTCCGATGCTCGGCCTCGTGTTCTTCTTCCTGAAAATCGCTCTGATGTTGCTGCCGTTCGTGATCGTCGGCGGGCTGCTGATGCTCGGCGCTCGCTCGCTGATGGGTGGCGACAGGCACAAATATTATCGTCAGTTTCGTGGTCGCTGGAATGAAGGCGGCAAGCAGAAGTGGCGCGAATGGATGCACGATTGGGACGATGAAGAGAAGGACAAGCCCAAGGCGATGGAAGTCAACGGCAAGGAAACGCGGTACTTCTAGCGCGTGCTATGTAGTATGTAGGTCCACCCTTGCGGGCAACCTGTAGGGGTGGATCAATGTGTCCGCTCAAGTTTTTCATTCCGCTCCATTTTTATTCATTTACCCGACCAATCCCCGCCAGCGTTTTTCGACTGCGTGGCCTGTTTTCGTTATACTCTCCCATCAAAACCCGGAAGAACACCCATGCTGGCAGAACACACTTCCCCGGAGACGGGCGAGCAGCACGAAGACCCTACGCAAGGACCCAATACCCTCAGCGTTCACGGCGGTGACACGCGCAGCCGCGCACATCAGGCAGTCCCGATGCCGATCATTCAGGCCGCGACGTATGCTTTCGCGAATACCAAAGACCTCGTTGATTTCATGACGGCGCGCGCCGAAGGCCATCCCAAGGAGAACCGCGAGGATTACGGGCGCTATGGGAACCCGACTGTGCAGGCCGTCGAGCGCAAGGTCGCCGCGCTCGAAGATGCGGAAGACGCCGTGCTGTTCTCCTCCGGCATGGCGGCCAGTACGTCGCTCCTGCTCGCCAGCCTGCCGACGGGCGCGCACATCATCATGACTGATGATTGTTACCGCCGCACGCGCCAGTTCTGCCTGACCTACCTCAAGCGACTGGGTATTGATACGACTGTCGTACCGATGGGCGATTATCAGGCATTGGAAGACGCCATCGAGCCGAAGCGGACGCGCTTTCTGATCTCCGAAAGTCCGACCAATCCCTATCTGCGCTGCGCTGACCTTGAACGCCTGGGTGAGATCGGGCGCAAGTATAAGATTCGCACGATGATCGATGGCACATTCGCGTCACCGATTAACCAGCGCCCGATGAACTATGGGATTGATTATATTGTCCATAGCGCGACCAAGTACCTCGGTGGACATCACGATTTGCTGGCCGGGATCGTCGTCGGCAAGAAGGACCGCATCGCGGCGTTGCGGGATGCGCGCGGTGTCCTCGGTGGCGTGGTCGATGCGCAGTGCGCGTATCTGCTCGAACGCGGCCTCAAAACGCTCGGCCTGCGCGTCGAACAGCAAAACCGCAGCGCGATGGCGATAGCGCACTTTCTGGAAGGCCACCCGGCAATCGAGCGCGTCTGGTATCCCGGCCTCGAAAGCCACCCCGACCATGCTATCGCGATAAAACAGATGAGCGGCTTCGGGGGGGTGGTCAGCTTCGAGGTGCGCGGCAACCTGACGATGACTTCCAGCTTCATCGACGCGCTGCATATTCCCTACATCGCGCCAAGCCTGGGCGGCGTGGACAGCCTGATCGAGCAGCCCGCGCTGATGTCCTATTTCGAGAAATCGACCGAAGAACGGCTCGCGCTCGGCATCAAGGAGAATCTGGTGCGGTTCGCGATTGGTGTGGAAGACACCGCCGACCTGATTTCGGACCTCGATCAGGCGCTGCGCGTGCTGGCATGAAAGTCCGCGCGAGCGCACCCGCGACGATGGCGAATATCGGTCCGGGTTTCGACATTCTGGGTTGCGCCTTTGCTGAACCCGCCGATGAAGTCATCGCGGAGCGCGTCCCGCAAGCAGGAGTCAGCATCGCGGAGATTACGGGTGACGGTGGCAGGCTGACGCGCAACCCGGCCAGGAATACGGCAAGTGTGGCGGCGGCGTTTGTCCTCAAGCAAATCGGCGCGCGGAATGGCCTGCGCATGGATATTCACAAGGGGCTGCCGCTATCGAGTGGGCTGGGCAGCAGCGCGGCCAGTGCTGTCGCGGGGGCGGTTGCGGCGAATGCGGCATTCGGTTCGCCACTCGCGCTAGCGGAGCTGCTCGAAGCCTGCGTCGAGGGTGAAGCGGCGGTCAGCGGTCGGCACGCGGATAACGTCGCTCCGGCGCTCTTCGGCGGGATTGTCCTTGTTGCGGGCGTAACAGCGGACTGCGTGATCGCACTGCCCACGCCAGCGGGCATGTTCTTCGCGCTCGTCACGCCGGATGTTGCCGTCCCGACCGTCGAGGCGCGGGCGGTGCTGCCGCGTTCGGTCGCGCTACATGAGATGGTGCGCCAGACAGGGGCGGTTGCGCGCTTGATCGCATCGCTCTACCGGGGCGATTTGGCGCTCATGGCCGCTGCTATGGAAGAAGATTGCATCATTGAACCTGCACGGGCGCACCTGATGCCCGGCCTCGCGGAAGTGCGAGCGGCGGCGGCAAAGGTTGGGGGATTGGCGACGGTGATCAGCGGTGCGGGACCGACGCTGTGTACGCTCTGCGACAGCCGCGAGACCGGGGAGCGTGTACTTGACGCTGCACGCGAGATTTACCAGAGGCTTGGGATCGGCTGCGCGGCGCGCGTGACGACGGTTGGCGGTGGCGCGACGGCGACGGTACTGGATTAGGCAGACGCCAAGGAAGCGGACACCAAGAAAGCAGACACCAAAGACACCAAGAATGACATCCCTACATCATGCCACACCGCATTTTGTAGAGACAGCATTCTTGATATTGGCAAGCCTAGAGGTCGCGCGGGAATAAATCCCCGCGCTATTACGGACTGGTATTCCGTTGGAGCAGGGCGTGCCAAGCGTAGGCCGGGTGTCCGCAAAGGGGCGCGCGGGGCTAAAGCCGCCGCACTCAGAGCAGGGCGTGCCGAGCGTCGTAGCCGGAAGGCCAGAGGGCGTGTTATTCAATTGGTAAGGTGCAAAGACGGGAGAAATGTGCCAGCGGGGAGCCACGACGCAGCATTCAGCGGATGCTTTGCCTTGAGCAGCAGCGGACTTTCGCAACCGGGACGATCTTCCTCCCTTTGGCGACCGGGCAAGCCTCACAGACGTTGATTTTGACAGAGTGCAGATGCAGAACCCCACATCGGAAGGTATCCCGAACGTACACCTTCACAGCACCCACGAACATACCAACAGCAAGGACTAAACAATCACCGGAGAATCGACCGAATCAACCGCAGTCCGA
>Ga0123337_10002443_pt1 | contig 21222 bp, 19 predicted proteins | sample frozenSSSSmetaG_FD_89792 | JGI IMG/M metagenome (GOLD analysis project Ga0123337, IMG submission 89792) | Glacier valley bacterial and archeal communities from Borup Fiord, Nunavut, Canada, to study Microbial Dark Matter (Phase II) -... | ecosystem: Environmental > Aquatic > Freshwater > Ice >...
CATCGAGAAAGCAATAAATTGCAATGGTGAAGTCTTTCATTTTGAGGTGCTTAGTGTTTGGCGACCCCAATTACCTTGATTTGAAAGACTTTACCTCGCTGAGACACTACGCAACTTGCATTATAAAGCCATTGATAGATACGTTCAACAAAAAGAGTTAATTACTCCTTTTCTCGCTATCGAATTTCCCGTACCTTTGCACCCGAAATTCGCCACCCGACCGGAGTAAATGGTTCTTTCGACGGGGGTGTCATAAAACGAACCACAATACAATGAGTCAGAAAATTCGCATTAAGCTGAAATCGTTCGATCACATGCTGGTCGATAAGTCAGCTGAGAAGATCGTCAAGGCGGTCAAGTCGACGGGCGCCGTTGTTAGCGGTCCTATCCCGCTGCCTACCAAGAAAGAGAAGTACACCGTACTACGGTCGCCCCACGTTAATAAGAAAGCGCGGGAGCAGTTCCAGCTTTGTACCTACAAGCGGCTGGTTGATATTTACAGCAGTAGCGCGAAGACCGTTGACGCTCTGATGAAACTCGACTTGCCCAGTGGTGTCGATGTTGAAATCAAAGTCTAATAGGTTTTATCGATGAAATTTGAGCCGCCGATACAACGCCTGACCGGCCCGTATCGGCGGCTTTTTTTGTAGCCCGGACCTCCCGGTCCGGTAGCCGCAAGGCTAAAAAAACTACATAACTATTTTCTTAGTCTTGCGGCTACCGGACCGGGAGGTCCGGGCTACATGTATGAACTGGACCAAACAAGGACTCATTTACAAACCCACCGGCGAGATGCCGTTTAGCCGGACTCACGCGCAAGTGCCATTCGGCTTCCCAATGGGTGAAAAACTCCGCGTCTATTTCGCCACCCGCGACGAGAACATCTCCTCCGCTACGTCGTTCGTGGAGCTTGACCCGGACAATCTGAAAACCATTACCTACGTCCACGACAAACCGTGTCTGAGTAAAGGGGCGGTGGGTATGTTCGACGAAACGGGAGCTATGCCGTCCTGGTTTTTGCCCGTGACCAACCCGAAAACCGGTGCTGACGAAATCTGGCTGTACTATACCGGCTGGAATAAGAGCGAAACCGCCAGCTATCGGCTTGGCATCGGTTTGGCTGTGAGCCGCGATGGTGGGCTGACGTTTGAACGCAAACACACTGGTCCGCTGATGGACCGTTCCATTTACGATCAGGTATGGGTTGCGCAGCCGTGTGTCATGCGCGAGGGTAATACGTGGCGGATGTGGTACCTATCCTGCACTAAAATCGAAGTCATTGATGGACACCCCGAGCCGTTTTATAATGTCAAGTACGCTGAATCGACGGATGGCGTAACCTGGGAGCGTACCGGTCGCGTTTGCGTTGATTACGACGATTTTACCGACGCCATTGGCCGGCCTACCGTGTTCCGGGATGGTGATTTGTACAAAATGTATTTTTCCTATCGCTCAGCCACCCATTACCGCACAGACCCCAGCCGCAGCTACCGCATTGGGTACGCCGAATCGCGCGACGGGCTTACATGGGAACGCAAAGACGAACTGGCTGCTATTGCCCGTTCTGACGAGGGCTGGGACTCAGTGATGATGGACTACTGCCACATCTTCCCACACAAGAATCAATGGACGATGTTTTATAACGGCAACGGTTTTGGGGCTTCAGGATTTGGCTATGCCGTAAGTCAGCCCGAAGATTGATTGGCGTCAGTATATTCAGGCCGGGATGTACGGAGTTTTGCCTGTCTCCACTCGCTAACAAACCGGGCTGAAACTGGTTTTTTGGCGGGTCGGGCCGTAAATTGTCCTCTCTATTTCAACATACTATGCAGGAAGTAGCCAAATACATCATTAAAGTCGATGCCGAGGTCAAAGACGGTCGCATCGTGCCTGAAATTCCGTATGCCGAAGTCTTGCGGCTGGTGAACGAACCAAACATCATCATTATCAAAACGGGTTTCGCGCCGGACGTTCTTCAGCGCGTTATTGACGGTACCCGTGCCTGGGCTGCCCAAACGCCCCTCGCCCAAGATGCCGATACGTTCGACAATAACCAGCACAAACAGCGGCTGCACATCGCCAAGATTCAGCAGGCTCCTCAGTTATTTCACGATCATACGTTCGACGCCATTCAGGACCTCGACCCCGATTTTCAGGAAACGCTGTTAACCGTGTTCGATCCCGTGCGCGAGTTCTGGAATAGTATGACGGGCAACCAGGAAACGTTCGGCGTTCATAAAGGACAGCCGTATTTTCATCCGCAGGTAACGCATTATCCGCTGGGTGGCAGCTTTTTTGGACGGCACTGGCACCCGCTCAATCCGCAGAAGGTAGGCATGATTCTGGCTCTGAATCAGTACGGCGAAGCCTATAATTCGGGTGGTACGGGGTACGTCATTAACGACCATATCGTAGAAACCGAAGGGTATCAGGATATGGGCGACATGATTCTGTTCCGATATGATTTGCCGCACTGGGTAAGTCCGTCGAGTTTTGCTGACCGCTTTAGCTGGGACGATCCTGCGGGCCGGTGGGTAAGCATCCTGCCCTTCTATGACCCCTGGGGTAAACCCGCAGACAACGAAGAGCCACAGGGCTGGAAAAAGCAGATTGTCAAGGCTAAAGAAGCAGTTGTTTAATGAAGGTTAGCTTACTTATTATTACCTACAACCAGGAGCGGTTCATTGGGCAGGCCATTGACAGTGCGCTGGCGCAACAGGTATCGTTTCCGATCGAAATTCTGGTTGGTGACGACTTTTCGACCGACCGAACGCGTGACATTATCCGGGAGTATGAGCAACGATATCCGGGATTAGTTCGGGGCGTATTTCACCCACGGAACCTCGGCAAAAATGGCGGCATCAACTTTCTGGAGACGCTGAAACAGGCCAAAGGGGAGTATTACGCGGTAATGGATGGCGACGATTACTGGACAAGTCCACTGAAAATACAGAAGCAGGCCGACTTTCTGGACGCGCATCCGGATTGTTCAACCGTTTTTCATAATGCGCTGATTACCTACGAAGACGGTACGCCGTCGCACGTACTGAACAGCCCCGATACGAAACCGTTTTTCACGCTTGACGATCTGATTGGTGAGGACGAAATCTGGTTCATGGCTACGTCGAGCACTATGTACCGGAACAGCATTAAAGAGTATCCGGCCTGGTTCCGCGAGTCGGTTAGTGGCGATATTCCCCGGCTGATTCTGAAAGCGAAGCAGGGAAAGATTGGGTACTTGCCGGAGGTGATGTCGGTCTATAGAAAAAACCGGGGCGGTACCAGTTTTACGGATCAATACGATAACGATGTATTTTTACGCAACCGGATTGCGATGTATGAAGGCATTAACCGGGAACTGAACTACCAGTACAACCGGCCCCTGCAAAAGAACATGGCGAGGTATTACAAAATGATGTTCAACGCCGAACCATACCGAAGTTCATACCTTGCCCGATTGCCAATCTTGTGGAAATACGTTTCAATGGCGCAGCCATCGGGCGAAGAAGTGAAAGAACTGGTTCTTAATTATCTGGTGCCTCCGGCTCTGTCGCAGGCGTATAGCAAAATAGCTCTCGGTTTATATCGATTGCTGCACAGTTAGAAAGTTTCAACTTAACCATCCCGACGCGATGAATTTTTTTAAGAAGGTGCCCTATACAACGCTCGACGAGACCATCCAGAACGTGAAAGAAGCGGTTCTGAGTAATCGCGTCGTACACCTGGCCGGGTTCAGGGAAGAACTGCCGGTTCATGAATTTTACAGCCGTTTGTCCGAAACCATTGGTAAAATCCACGCTGCCGATGAAGACATTGCTACGGGTCAGCAGACTGGCAACCGCTGGATCGACATCACCTACGATCCACAGATTCCTGATCGCTACCGCTCCAGCAACACTCGCCAGCCACTGCACACCGACGATTCGTACGTGGAGCTGAACGGCGAAGAAGCTGTGAATTTCTTTTATTGTGCCTCGCGGGCCAAAATCGGCGGTGCCACTACGTTCTTTGAACTGAGCGAACTGGTTGAATGCCTGAAACTCGATGGTGAAGATAAACTACTCAACGAACTGATGAGTACTGATGTAGTACACGAAAAAGGGGGCAGTCGTAAGGTTCGTAAAATCATCGACAATGATAATGAAGGCTACTTGGCCAACTATAATTACTACTGCATCTCGCGCGAGGAAAATAGCCCCGAAGTGCTGGATATGATCGAGCGGTTCCAGAATTTTATGGAGTCGCGCGTTCACAATGCCGGGCTGGTAATGCCGCTTCAACTCGAAAAAGGTGAAGCCGTATTTTTCCACGATGATCGCGTCGTGCATGGACGTAACGCTTTCTTTGCTGAGTTTCCTGGTCAGCGTAGCCTGATTAAGGGGAAAATCATCATGGATTCGATACCGGCTTAACTGTAGGTCAGACAAGAGTGTCTGACCTACATATACACGACAAAAATCTTGAAAAAGCGTATCGGGCTTGGAACCTGGCAGTTTGGCGGACCAAATATCCAGAACGGTCGGCCAACGGGTTGGGGTGTGGTCAATGAGACCGATGCCATCCACACGGTTCATGCCGCGCTGGGGCAGGGTGTACGTTTTTTTGATACGGCCGACAGCTATGGGGCAGGGCAGTCTGAGCGAATTCTGGGCCGTGCGCTGTCCGCGCAGCCCACTTCTGACGTAGTGATTTGTACCAAGTTTGGTAATCGCCCCACGCCCGACGGGACAACAGTTCCTGATTTCAGTGCCGATTATCTCATTGAGGCCGTTGACGCCAGTTTGCAGCGGATTGGTCGGGAAACGCTCGATGTGCTGTTGCTCCACAGTCCGCCCGATAATTTCGACTGGGCGAATTACGATACAGAACCATTTGAGCGGTTAGTAAAAGCCGGAAAAATCGGGCGATACGGGGTAAGTTCAAAAAGCGTGTACGGAGCCAAACGAGTTATGGACGCGGAATTTGGCTCGGCGCTGGAAGTAATCTATAACGCGCTGGACCGACGGGCCGAAACGGTATTATTTAATGCGCCGGAAGCCGACAACTATCTCTTTATTGGCCGCGTACCGCTGGCGTCGGGGTTTCTAAATCCGGCTTATCTAAACCAACAACCTACTTTTGCCAACGACGATTACCGCCATAACCTGCCCGACCGAGATCGCAACTGGCTTATCGACTCGGTTCGACGTCTGGCATTTCTGAATGAGTTGCCGGGTGGTTTGGCTACGTCGGCCCTGCGATTCTCACTGTCGCACCCGGCGATCTCGGTTATAATTCCTGGTGCCAGAAATGCCAGTCAGGTGACCGCCAACTGTGCTGCCGAAGCCCTCGGGCCATTATCGAGCGAGCTAATCGACCGGATAAGGGAGGCTGTTTCTGATGTGCCAGATCACTGGAAACCGGCCTGATTTTGGTCATTTCGTTGTCATTATTGTCATTTGGTGGTCATTCCTTGCCTTGTTGCCTGACCATTAACAATAGCCAAATGACCATAAATGACCACTAATGGCAAGTAAATAACCACCTGATGACTATGAAATTAAGTGTTGTTATTCCGGCCTATAACGAAGAAGAATCGTTACCGCCAACCCTGCGGGTGTTGTATCAGACACTGGCTAAAAATGGTATTCCGCACGAAATCTGCGTTACCAACGACAACTCCAAAGACGGTACACTACGGGTGTTGCAGGAACTGGCCGCTACCGAAATTCCGACGCTGGTTTACTACACCAACCCCGGCCCCAACGGCTTTGGCTACGCCGTGCGCTACGGCCTTGAACGCTTCACCGGCGACTGCGTAGCGGTGTTCATGGCCGATCTCTCCGACGATCCCAATGATCTGGTCAACTTCTACAACAAGATGCAGGAGACCGGTACCGACGCCGTATTTGGTTCGCGCTGGGGGCGAGACGGGAAGGTAATTGACTACCCGCCCCTGAAGAAGTTCATTAACCGGGTGGCCAACTTCATCGTGAAAATGGTGATGGGGATTTCGTACAACGATACCACAAATGCGTTTAAGCTCTACCGGCGTGAGACCATCGAGGGTATCAAGCCATTTCTGGCCCCTCACTTCAACCTCACCGTCGAGTTGCCGCTCAAAGCCATTGTACGGGGTTATAGCTACGAAGTGGTGCCTAATAGCTGGACCAATCGGAAATACGGTGAGTCGAAACTGAAAATCAAGGAAATGGGTAGTCGCTACTTTTTTATCCTGATGTATTGTCTGATCGAAAAATACTTCTCGCAGGGCGATTTTCGCAAGAAAACGAGAACCACCCCCGAAACCACGGTAAGTCGTTAAAGGTCAATATTTACCGTCCGAAGAAGCGGTCAACGCCGGGAATCTGGTAGAGTAAAACCGTCTGTACAACGGCCCAAAAAACGGCACTGATGAGCATGTATAGTATAATCTGGTATCGTTCAGGTCGGAAAGAAACGGCCAGAACTGTGCCAATAATCGGTGTCAGAATGAGCGGTGTCAGAAAAGCAATCCCGGCCAGACCCGTTTTTCTGTAAACGCGTATAGCCATGCGGGTCCGTCGCGTAAAGCGTTTGGGTGTAGACGGCCTGTATCGTTGCACCAACGCCTGAATTGCCGCTCCGGTGTACGTAACCAGCAAAACAGTAATCATCATACCCGTAATGGCGCACAGGGCTGTTTCAACCCAGGTCAGGCCCAGCGCCATGCCTGTCAGCGGGCCGCCAAAAAACTTGATGGTACTGGCAAGGATGACCGAAAGGTATTTGGCGAACTGCATATCACTGGACGTTGAGGAGATGTGTACCGGAACAACTGCCTAAAATTAGCGGTTGTTTGCCGTATATGCCGTTGCTTCGCTCAACATACACTGGCCCACCGGCTTACCAATACAATGGCCATCTTCAGACCATCATACCCAGCCTGGTGCGTCGGGTTCCGGGCATCAGCTACGAACGCGAACGGCTAACCCTTGCCGATGGTGATTTTGTGGATCTGGACTGGCTCGATCAGCGCAGTACTAAACTCGTCATTCTGACACATGGACTCGAAGGTGACAGCAGTCGGCAATATATGCGTGGTATGGCCCGGCTGTTTGGGCAGCATCAGTATGACGTACTGGCCTGGAACTGCCGCTCGTGCAGTGGCGAGATGAACCGCGCGTTCCGGCTCTATAACCACGGCGAAATTGGCGATCTGGGCGAGGTAATCAGCCACGCGTTACGTACAAAACGCTACGACGAGCTGGTGCTGATTGGGTTTAGTATGGGTGGAAATATTACGTTGAAGTACCTCGGTGTTCAGGGCAGGAATGTCCCTGATGTGATTAAAAGAGGTATCGCCGTTTCCTCACCAGTCGATCTGGGAGCCAGTGCTTTGTTGCTCGATCAGCCGGAGAATCGCTTCTACCGTAATCGGTTCCGAAAGAAACTGACCCGAAAAATTTCGCAGAAAGCGGCTCGATTTCCTGATCGGCTGGATATGCGTAAACTGGCTCAGGTGAAACAGTGGCGGGACTTCGACGAATTCTTCTCGGCACCCGTCAACAATTACCGCGACGCCGACGATTTTTACCAGCAGGCATCGGCCATCAACTTTATGCCTGAAATTACGGTGCCAACGCTGCTGATCAACGCGCAGAACGACCCGTTGCTCTCACCAGAGTGTTCGCCCACTTGGCTGGCCGAATCGCACCCGAACATCTTTTTGGAAACGCCCCGCAACGGCGGTCATGTTGGTTTTGCCATAGCCCGCGATTTACATACCTACGCCGAACGACGCGCACTGGCGTTTTCGCGCCACTTGAACCTCTAAATAATAAGAAATTGACTATCGTCTTCCTCGATTCGCACACGCTTAATCCCGGCGATCTGGATTGGGCCGCTCTCGAAGCCCTGGGTATGTTGACGCTGCACGACCGCACCGGGCCAGAGCAGGTTGTTGATCGGTTGGCCGGAGCCGACATCGCGCTCGTTAATAAAGTGAAGCTGAGCCGTGAAACGCTGACGCAACTGCCCAACCTGCGTTATATTGGTGTGACGGCTACGGGATACGATATCATCGACGTTGCAGCTGCTCGCGAGCAAAATATTGTCGTTACAAACGTAAAAGGGTACAGTACACCATCGGTGGCGCAGGTAACATTTGCGTTGCTGCTTGAACTGACGCACCGTGTAGGGCAGCACGATCGCAGCGTACACGCGGGCGAGTGGGTGGCATCTCCGGATTTCTGTTACTGGAAAAGCCCGCTGATTGAACTGGCCGGAAAAACGCTGGGACTCGTTGGCTACGGTGATATTGGCAAACAGGTAGCCGACGTAGGGCGGGCCTTCGGCATGAACGTACTGGTGAACCGACGCCATACCGGTCAGCCGCCCGAAGCCAGCATCCGTTATGTAGAGCGTGACGCGCTTTTTGCCGAAAGCGACGTAGTATCGCTGCACTGCCCCGCCACGCCCGATACCATTGGTTTTGTTGACGCTGATTTACTGCGCCAGATGAAGCCAACTTCCTTTTTGCTCAATACCAGCCGGGGTAGTTTGCTGAACGAACAGGCCGTAGCCGATGCTCTCAACGCGGGCGTTATTGCCGGAGCTGGTCTCGACGTGCTGGCCACCGAACCACCCCCCGCCGATAATCCACTGCTGACCGCCCGTAACTGCGTCATTACGCCCCACATTGCCTGGGCCAGCTTTGAAGCCCGTAAACGCCTTCTTCATGAGGTGATAGAAAATATCAGGGCGTTTGAAACAGGGGAAAAGCGAAATCGGGTTTGAGTTAAAAGGGCTGTTTCGCAGGGATGCGCAAAGGAAAAGAGATACGCAGAGAAATGTATAAACTCTGCGTATCTCTTTTTCCTTTACGCATCTCTGCGAAAAAATTCTTCTTCTTAACGCCCCGCAATGTGGATCAGATCTTCAATCTGGTTTATAACAGTGCCGTTCTCCGGGACGTCAATGTCCTGACCAACAATCTGATAGCCGGTAAGTAAAAGGTGCGCATCGGGAAAGGTAGAGATCAGACGATCCACAAAGGGCTGCACCTCATGATTGGAGGGTGTCGACGTAATGGCTGTGAAAATGTAGTCGGGGCGGTGTACGTTGTAGGCAAATATCAGTTCGTTGAACGGCAGATTCTGGCCCAGATAAATGACCTTATTGTAGCGGGCGCGGATGATGTAGTTAGCGAAGAGCAGACCGATCTCGTGCGACTCGCCTTCGGGCAGAAAAAGCATGTATTTCTTCCCGTTAGGCCGCTGTTTGTTCACCTGCCCATCTATAGCTACGATGAGTTTCTGCCGGATCAGGTTTGAAATAAAGTGTTCCTGTGCTGGCCCTACTGAACCCGTAATCCAAAGCGTCCCAAGTCGGCTCAGAAAGGGGTAGATGATATGAATCATCGTATTCTCGAAGCCGAACTGCAAAATATTGGTACTGATAATCTTTTCGAACCGCTCTTCGTCAAGATCGATCATTGAGATCGTGAGCGCGTGAATCTGGTCGGGGTAGTTGAGTTGCCGATCCGAAATCCTGATGACTTCCTGAAACATGTCCTCGACGGCCAGTTTCGATATTTCTGAAATCTTATAGCCGTGATCCTTCAGCAACGAGATGTTCAGGACGAGTTTTAGATCCTGATCGTCGTACGTTCGGATGTTGGTATCAGTTCTCTTTGGCGAGATGATACTGTATCGTTGTTCCCAGATTCGGAGCGTGTGCGCTTTAATGCCCGATAACTGCTCTAAATCCTTGATCGAATAATTGCTCATACGCTACGGCTTGCCAGAGTGCCAAAACAGACAAATAGGGAGATGGTAGGTAAACCTCCAGATTAGCGAAGCGATGAAAAAGTTACGCCTGAATACCTCGCTTAATTAACCTCTAATATCGGTGTAAACTGCCGATATATTAACGTCAATCACAGCATTTTGTTTAACTATTTATGCAGAACTATAAACAAATTGTGAGACAAGAAAAAGAGAAACTGGAAAGAGAGCAGCCATTTGGCCATCCGGTTCTCTTTCGCGAATGGCAATATGTACCAAACGCTAAACAAAGCCATTGACACCAGCCACCAGCCCACATAGTTCTGTACAGGCACCGGCCGCCCAAACCAGGTCCAGAAGTCAAGATCAACAGCTACCGGCTCAATCAGCACATCAAGTCCGATCATCAGAAGCGATGCGGCTATGACTTTCCCCCAAACCGGTACGCGCAGCCGGTTACAAACCGACCCGCAGCAATATGATAGCGTAAGCCAGTTAATGCCAATAACGGGTGGTACAGACCAGAGTTTGGCTCCCAGCCCGTCTCCGTATGCGTATTGGCCAAAAACCTGTCCGGTATGTACGCCGGCAACTTCAATAAAATAACCCGTTAATAAAGCCAGCAGACAATATGCGTAGAACGATGGTCGCCAGTCGGTATGATAAAGTAACAACACTACCATCGAGCTGATGAGTGTAAATGGACTGAGCGGACGGAAGTAAACAGCCAGTGCCGGCAATTGCAATCCAATTACACCGGCAACGTAGGCCAGCAGCAGCACGTTACGAACGGTAGGATGATACCGCGATGATATAGGGATTTCGGCTCGCATATGGTTGGAAACTGCGTGTACACCGGTAAAGTTGAGCTGAACATACGAAAAAAGCCCCGACTGTGCAGGGCTTTTTTGAAGGGTGAAAGACGGGGCTCGAACCCGCGACCTCCTGAACCACAATCAGGCGCTCTAACCGACTGAGCTACAACCACCATTTTTGAGAATGCAAAAGTAGAAAATTTATGGTGAATTATGAGTTATGAGTTATGAATTATTTCTGACCCGATAGAGCCACTCATAGCTTACAACTCATAATTCATAACTTATTTAAGCTGCTTTGCCCTGCTGATAGCGCTTTTCGGCAGCTTCCCAGTTCACTACGTTAAAGTACGCGGCAATATAGTCGGGTCGTTTGTTCTGGTATTTGAGATAGTAGGCGTGTTCCCAAACGTCAAGGCCAATAATCGGGAATCCCTTTGCTTCGGCAACGTCCATCATCGGATTGTCTTGGTTGGGGGTTGACGTAATGGCCAGTTTGCCTTCGGGCGTTGCGATAAGCCATGCCCAGCCCGAGCCGAAACGCGTGGTAGCAGCCTTGGTAAATTGCTCCTTAAAAGCATCGAACGAGCCAAAGACATCGGTAATAGCCTGAGCCAGATCACCGGTAGGTTCGCCACCGCCGTTGCCCGAAAGGGTATTCCAGAACAGCGTGTGATTGTAATGACCTCCGCCATTGTTGCGGACCGCAATAGGGGCCGTACTAACGGACGCCATTAATTCTTCGATCGACTTATTTTCGAGATCAGTACCGGCAATGGCGTTGTTGAGGTTCGTTACGTAAGCATTGTGGTGCTTGTCGTGGTGAATCTCCATTGTTTGCTTGTCGATATTGGGTTCCAGCGAATCGCTGGCGTAAGGCAGTGGGTCTAATACAAAAGCCATGTTATAGGGTGTTTAAAGGAAAGATGATCCAATAATTCAAACACGGGCCTTCTGCTTTATGTTCTTAGCCCCCGAAAAAAGTTGGCCAGCAGCGTCTCGCTCTCACCCGCCAGCACCCCCGTTTCGAGCCGGGTTTTGGGGTGTAACAAGGGGGGGGATACGCGATTATATCCTCGCTTCGGATCGGTGGCTCCAATGACTAAACGGCTTAGCTGCACCCAGTATAAGGCCCCGGCGCACATAACGCAGGGTTCGAGCGTGACGTAGAGGGTACAGTCGGTTAGGTACTTGCTGCCCAGCGATTGCGTGGCGGCTGTGATGGCCAGCATCTCGGCGTGCGCCGTTACGTCGCCGAGTTGTTCAGTTTGGTTGCGGCCCTTGCCAATAATCCGGTTTTTGCAGACTACCACTGCACCCACCGGAATTTCGCCGTCGGCTCCGGCTTCTTCTGCCAGAATCAGGGCCATTTCCATGAAGTATTCGTCAGACATAAAGGGAAGTTATAGAGTTCAGAAAGTCGTAAAGTTATAGAGTTGGCTGATGCCTGAGTGTTTGTGCGTCAGCCAACTCTATAACTTTATGACTTTACAACTTTATAACTCTTCTCGTGGTCTGCTTCTCGCCGACCTGGATGCGGAGCAGGTACTGACCGCTGGGCTGCTGGCTTAGGTCGAGGTTTGTCTTCTGGGTGCGGGTCGAGGTTTTAAGTACCGGCTGACCGTTCAGGTTCATAAGTGAAAGAATAGCCGGTTCGCGCAGGAGTGCCAAATCCAGTTCTACCGTTAGGGTAGTTCCGGTGGGAACGGGATAGGCTTTTACGAGCGGGTCGAGCGGGTTGTCGTTGACAGCCAATAGCGGCAGCACCCGGATGGTAGCCGTACCCGTGGCGGTTCCGGTGCCGCAGAAACCCGATACATTTGTGAGCCGATACGTAGTTGTGCGAGCGGGCCGAGCCTCTACTACCAGCGGACTAACGGCCGTGGTGGCCTGGTACGAGCGCAGACTATCGGCGTAAACGAGTGCCCAGGGGCCGTCGCCACCGAGCGTAATGGTCAGGTTGGCGGGGGTGCCTTCGTAAATATCCTGCATACCACTCAGCGTGGCTGTAGCGGGTGCCTTAACGGTTAATACCGAGGGGCTATTGCTGCCTGTGATGCCAATTTCGGGGTTCGATGCCTTTACCCGCACGTAGTACTGGCCGCCCGGCAGCGTGGCAGATATAGGACTGGTTATGGGCGAACCGCTGGAGATAACGCCCATGTCGTACTTACGGGAGGTGTCGGCAACGCTGGCCAGTTCTAACCGAAATACATTGCCATTGTTAAACTGTCCCGTCTGGCTAAACGGTACCGACAGGGATGATCCGCCACAGAGCGATGTGGCACTGAGGTTACCAGTAGTCAGGGTAGGTACCCTTACCAGTACCTCGGCGGTGGCGGGGTTTCCGGGCAGACCCGTGCCGCATCCGTTGGCCACCCTGAGAACCTGATACGTAGTGGTACCCCGTGGCAAGACGTTGATGGTGGTATCGGCCCGGTTGCTCGTGCCAATGTTGTTGCCGGTAAGCGTGTAGCTGTACGGGCCCGAACCTGTAAAGCGCAGCCGCAGAGGTATGCGTTGCCCCAGATTTATACTGTTGGACGGAGCCGTAAGCGACAGCGTCGGTACGGTGTTAACCACTACCCGGATAACGGAGCGGGCACTAACGCACTGGTTCGCGCCAATCTGATAAACCTGAAATGAATCGCCTGCTGGGTCGATGTTCGTATTCAGCGTGGGGGGGATGGGTGCCTGGGTGGTCATGCGGTTGTATGGATCAATCCAGCGCAGGCTACCACCCGGTTCGGCACTGGCCACCAGTGGCATTGCTACCTCATTGACGCAGTACGTGTATAAGGACTTGGGGACGGCGGGAAGCGGTGCCGTGTTGATGGTTACCTCCAGTCGTGCCCGCCCGCCTTCGCAGTTGTTAACGGTCTGACTCACGTTGAACACCTGCGTACCCGTCCGGTCAATGCCAGGCGTGGGCGTTCCGATCTGGTTGCCGTCGGCATTGTACCAGCGCAGGTTCTGACCGTTGGCTGTTAATTGAGTTACGTTCTGTTGAGGCTGGTCCTGCTCTGATTTACAGTAGATTACGTTCTGAACACCGGGCAGACCGGGCAGCGGGTTGATAACCACCGTTAAGGTGGCTTTTGGACCTTCGCAGTTATCGCCGTTCGTTTGCGATACGTTGAACTGCTGATTACCGACGTTATTCGTGGCGGGCGTGGGCGCGTCGGTGCCGATAAAATTATTGGCGGCATCGTACCACCTCAGCCGCTCACCATTGGCGCTTAGTCTTTGAGCGGGGGCGTTGTTGCAAAAGGCGATAGGATTAACGCCCGGCGTGCCCGGTGTAGGCTTTACGCGCACGGGCAACCCAACGCGGGGTCCTTCGCAACCGTCCAGTGTTTGACTTACGTAATAGGTAAACGTACCAACGGCGTTGTTGGGGGGCGTGGGTGCGGTGCCGGAAGCAGTGCCACCGTTCTGATTTAGGCCGTACCAGTTTACCGACGCACCACCGACCAGTGCAGCCGTTAGGGTTGGGGCATTATAGTTCTGGCAAAAATCTGTGGCATTAACTCCTGGCTGAGCGGGGGTGATTTTGATACGAACGGGAATACCCACACGGTCGCTTTCGCAGCTATTAACGGTTTGGGTAACGTAATACGTCTGAGTACCCACCGCATCAGTAGCAGGTGTGGTGATCTGCCCGGTACCGGTGCCACCGCTGGCGTCTGTGCCGTACCAGCGCAGACTTGTGCCACTGGCCACCAGCGGCTGGGCGGGTGTACCCTGGCAATACGGCCCCGGTGCGGTAAAGGCGGGAGTAGCGGGTACTGAATTTACGATGACGGTAATGGTTGTACGGGCTGTTCCGGCGCACCCATCCAGTGTCTGACGCACGTAATAGGTAAGTGTTCCTGGTGCGCTGGTTGGTGGCGTAGGTGCGCCGGCCAGGAGCTGGTCATTACCATCGTACCACGTCAGCGTAGCTCCCGACTGCGCCGTTGCTGTAAGCTGAGTGGCCGACCGGTTCTGGCAAAGCGGGGCCGGTGTAGGTGCTCCGGGTGCGCCCGGTACGGGCTTAACCGTTACGGTTATACCAACCTGCTCGCCTTCGCAACCGCCAGCAGTAGCCTGACTAACGAAGTAGGTAGCTGTACTGATGTTACTCACAGTTGGTGGGCTTGCCGAAAAGCCCGACTGGCCGGCGAGTCGCCACCTGAGGGAGTTACCCGCAGTGGCTGTAGCACTAATCGGGGCAACGGGGGAGCCGCTACAAATTATCTGCGAACCGGAAACGCTGGGTTTACCGGGCGTGGCAATGATCGTGACCAGGATTGACGCTCGGGCCGGGCCGGCACAACCATTGGCCGTCTGGCTGACATAGTATGTTGCACTGGTCTGATTGTCGGGGGTGGGTGCCGTTGCTGATGGCGTTCCAGCCGTTGCGCTCGTACCCCACCAAACCAGCGTGGCTCCACTGGCGGGAGTAGCCGTTAGCGGGGATATTGCTGCTCCCTGGCAGTAGGTGGGCGGAGTCTGAGTAGTTGGTAAACCCGGAAGGCCGAACACTTTAAACTCGATAGTGGCCCGATCGCTCTCACAGCCGCTGGCATTTACCTGGCTGACGTAGTAAAAGGTGCTGCCCACTGTGCTTGTTGAGGTTGGGGGGGTGGTGGTCGATGCGGTACCGCCTGTGCTTACTGTGTACCACCGAAGTGAGCCCGCTGGTATGGCCAATGCCTTCGCTTCGTTCTGGCAGGCCGTCTGAACACCCGTTACTACGGGCGTGGCCGGTCTGCTGTTAATCGTGACCAGAATTGGGGCTTTCTCACTCTCGCAGCCTATGGTTTGTGAGACGTAGTAGGTTCGGGTCTGATCTGTCGTAGGGGTAGTGGGTGTGCTAACGCCCGTACTATTCGGATCGGTACCATACCATTTCAGATTTGTCCCTGTTGCACTAAGTGGAGCCGCAGGCGCACCCTGACAATAGGGGGGGGGCGTAGTAACAGTTGGGGGAGCTGGTTTCGATACGGTCAGTATGCCCGATCCCTGTGTGCCGATAATAGCCGGGCGGCTTGATACGGTCCGGATTCGATAGCCCGAACCAGTAGCCGTTCCAGCAGGAATCGTGACTGACACAGTGCCGGTAGTTGAAGACGTGCCAATGATAGTGGGCGTAGCTGGAAAGACGCCGGCCAGGTCCGATAATTGGATGCTGAACTGGTTACTGGCACTGAAACTGCCCGTTGTTGTAATCGTGACCGCTACAGCCTCGCCGGGGCATACCGTAGCCGATGAAAAACCAGTAGTAATAGTCTGTGCCAGACCCTGACCCAACAAGCCAAGACTGCACAGCAGAAAAAGGACGCAGGAGGAACGGATACCTCGGTTCATAAAATGGGTCTTATAAAAACGAATGTTGATTTAAAGGTATCGGGTTTTGAGCAAAAACGATTCAGAATCCATACCATTCCTATAGACCGAAAAGTAGACGAAACTCGCAAAGACAAGCTTAGTTTCTGATAATCAGTTATATGTACGAGAGGGCAGGTACAGACGCATTTACGAATCTATTGGTTGGCAAGGACAATGCCAGTTTCCGATAAAAGCAGGTTGCGAGTCGGGGGCCTGTTGGCAAAGTGCGTTCAGTTCATTGAACGGCGGCATAGACCAGTTCGTGGATGCGCCGACGGAGTTTGGTCGTGTTGATGGCGTTGTTTCCCGCCGACGGATAGACACGGTTGGACAAAAGCACGAACACCAGTTCCTGATCGGGATCAACCCAGACCATGTTGCCTGTGAAACCCGTATGGCCAAACGAACGGGGCGACACCTGCGCGGCCCGGTATGAACTGCTGGGGTTAGCCGGATCGGGCTTGTCCCAGCCCAGGGCGCGGAACGAGCGGTTGCTGAGTGTCTGCGTAAAATACGGTGTCGTCATCGGATTCAGGACGCGCTGCTCGCCGTACGTACCTTTCTGCAAATTCATCTGCAACAGAACCGCCACGTCGCGGGCGTTGCTGAACAGCCCGGCATGGCCTGAAATACCACCCTGTACGGCCGCCATCTGATCGTGTACCGTACCCACCAGTAACTGATTACGGTAGTAGGTGTCCTGTTCAGTAGGAGCGCAGTGTGCGCCTTTGAGCCGTTGCAGGGGCGTAAACCCAATCTGATGCAGCCCCAGCGGTTTAAACACACTTTGCGTAACGAACTCGTCGAGCGGCTGTTTGCCAACGCGCTCCACGATCTTTTGCAGCGTCAGAAAATTCAGGTCGCTGTACAGATAGCCCGGCAATCCCGACGCACCGATCTGCCGCGACATCGGCGAGCCAACTACCCACTTCCATACCGAATCGCGCAGGGCCGGAACGCCCCAGAGCGTGGGCGCAATCTGAAGAGTATGCAGACTGTCATTTACCGCCCCGTAATAATCGGCACTTAGCCCACCACCGGGCTTACGGGTGCGGTCCCAGGTGGCGGCATAGCCCGATACCATGCCCGACTGATGCCAGAGCAAATCCTGGACCGTGAAATTCTGTTTATTGGTGCCGCGCAGTTCGGGCAGGTAAAAGGACGCTTTCTGGGTAAGGTCAATCTGCTTGCGGTCGTACAGCACCATGACCGACTGGAGCGTGGCCAGCACTTTGGTGAGCGATGCCAGATCGTACAGGGTTTCGTCGGTTACTTTTTCGGCACCGGCTGCGTAGGTCAGTGCACCGAAACTCTTGTTATAAACTACTTTGCCTTTGCGGGCCACCAGAATCTGACAGCCCGGTACCGCACGACCTTTAACACCCGCCTGTGCAATAGCGTCGATCTGCGCCAGCACGCTCGATTTCATGCCCACACTCTCCGGCGATCCTGCCGACAGGCGCCCTGCCGGGTTAGCCATGTAGCCCAGACCAGCCTTGAATGTGCCTATTGATATTGGCAGTGCACCCCGCGAGGCCAGCGCGCCGAACAGCACCTGCGGCACCACCCGCTGCATCCCCTCGATGTCCTGATACCCGCACACGATAGCATCGGCAGCGGCAAACTGCGGCAGACTATACGGCGAACCAAATACCGCCACGGTTACGCTCAAACCGCGTTCTTTTAGCCGGGTAATCAAATCGGTGGAGGCTTTGGTAATGCCAAATTTGCGATTTGCCGATTCGCTCAGGTGGTGGTAACTCACAACCACGGCGTTAGCGTTGCCAAGCTGCGCGGTGATTCGGGTAATATCAGCTTCCGACACGGGCTTTTCTGGAACAGCAATGGTCTGAAACGACGCATACTGATTCAGTGCCTTCTGAAAAACATTCCCATCGGGTGTACCAATGGCGATACTGGCCAGCCGGAGCGTATCGAGCCGACCAAACGGGAGCAGATCACGCTGATTCTGGGCAATGGTGACCGACTGTTCACAAAGTTCCTGGTTAATCTGATCGGCTTCGGCCCCGTTCAGGTCGGTGCCGAGGTTAGCCAGATTGATGGGTTTGTATTGGCTCAGGCCCGCCCAGTACTTGGCCCGTAAAATCTTGCGAACTTTCTCGTCGATGAATTCCTGTGAGATTACGCCCGTTTGCACCGCACTTAGAATATGCAGCGCGGCCTGTTGCACGTTTTCGGGATAGAGCAGGATATCATTGCCCGCTATCAACGCCCGCAGGTTAATGTCCATCGCTTTGGGCGACTGACTTAGCCCGCCCATGTTCATGGCATCGGTAAAAACCAGCCCCCGAAAACCGAGTTCTTTCTTGAGAATTTCGGTCACGATTTTCTCCGACAGCGTAGCGGCCAAAGCGGGCGTGTTGTCCATGACGGGTACGTGCAGATGACCCGTCACAATGCCCATCAGGCTGTCGGCAATCAATTTACGGAACGGGTACAAATCAACGTCGCGCATCTGCTCTGACGACCGGCTGACCGTGGGCAGCGTGTGGTGCGAATCGCTGCTGGTATCGCCATGACCCGGAAAGTGCTTGGCCGTAGCAATCACGTGCGTTTGCTGCAATCCGCGCATGTACGCCGACGCCTTCAGGGCTACGTTCTCCCGCGATTCGCCAAATGAGCGCGTACCAATCACAGGGTTAGCCGGGTTCGTGTTGATGTCGGAAACGGGCGCAAAGTTGATATGGATACCCAGCCGCTGGCATTGCCGTCCAATCTCGGCACCCATTCGGAAAATAACGTCGTTATCCCGAATAGCCCCCAGCGACATTTGTTTCGGGAATTCCGTTGTGCTGTCTAACCGCATACCCAGGCCCCACTCGCCGTCGATGCCAATCAGCAGCGGCACTTTGGAGAGTGTCTGGTAGCGGTTGGTCAGTTTGGCCTGCCGGTAGGGTCCACCCTGAAAGAAGATCAGCCCGCCAATGGCATTGTTCTGAATCAGATGGTCTATGTACTGATTATGATTCTCACTCCGGTTTGAGTAAGCGGCCACCATAAAAAACTGCCCTACTTTCTGCTCCGGTGTCAGCGTCGCAAACACACTATCAACCCAATGCCGGCCGCTGTCGGTCATACTCAGCACGTCAACGGGTTGGGCAGGCAGGTGGAATTTATATCGATCAACGGCCAGAACTGGTAGCTTGTGAACTGGCTTTTTGGGCGATGAGTTAGTAACGTAACGCAGGAAGCCGAATGCGTTCCAATCTGGTCTCGACAGACTCGTCTTTGACAGGCCAAAGGCTGTCAATAAACCGAGCGCGAGCAAACCAGACAGTAAAAAGGGCCGTATAACAGGGGTACGCATTATCAGAAAAGAAAAAAGTAAAATTAGGCAACGGCGATTTTTGCTGAATCATAAAAGTAGCTAAAGCCGACAGAAGATTCAGTTCAATAGTTGAATTGTTTATTTATTTAACGTTAAAGTGATATTTATAGGTTTATCCTTCGTCGGTAAAACCAATTTTTCTTTGTTTCTCTGTTGAAACAGCTTGTTAATCACCTCATTGTATGAAAAGAATCTGGATTTTATCGATTATCATGATAAGTGCAGGCAGCCAGCTACTGGCACAGACTACGAGTAGAACTTACGACCTGATGCTTAAAGCGTTATATAAAGAAACGGTGCCGACCATAACCGTACCGGAGTTAAGAAAGACATCTACGGCGGTTCTGCTCGATACCCGCGCCAAAGCCGAATACGACGTCAGTCATCTGCCCGGTGCGCGTTGGGTGGGTTATACCGATTTTGACCTGAGTCGGGTACAGGACATTCCGAAAAATGCCAATGTAGTAGTGTATTGCTCGGTTGGCTATCGCAGCGAGAAAATAGGCGAAAAGCTCCAGACCGCTGGTTATCAACATGTACACAACCTCTACGGCAGCTTATTTGAATGGGTTAACCAGGGGAACCCGGTCGTTGACAGCTCGGGCAAGCCTACCCAGCGCGTACACGCTTTTTCGCGTTCGTGGGGTATCTGGCTTCATCGGGGCGAAAAAGTATACGAGTAAGTAGGTAAAGAAGTGGGCGGGTACCGGCCAAACGCACTGGTTGCTTTCTTGCAGATGCGGAAGCGAGTACCGTACTTGGATGAGCAAACGGAAAGATCAATATGCGCCAACTCGCCATTCAAATCCCGAAACCGTGTCCTGAGCGCTGGGAGGGTATGCAACCAAATGAACAGGGTCGCTTTTGTGCTAACTGCCAAAAAGCAGTGGTTGATTATACGGCCTTGTCGGATCGGGAATTGCTACGCTTATTTAGTCAGCCGGTAGCAACGACCTGCGGACGCTTCCGCGATGATCAGTTAAATCGCACGCTGGTTTTGTCGGATCCAATTGGCGTTTCTGTCTGGCAACGTTGGGTTGGTCTATTGACAATGGGTTTATTTGGCTGGCACATAACGCAGGGGCAGTCAGTTCAAACCAGGCAGGTGTCCAGTCAAACGGTAGAAAGGCCTTACTTTTCTGTTGCTGAGATACCGGTTCGCCCGGCTGCTGGTTCGGGTGCGGAACTTGTGGTTAGTGGGCGGGTTGTGCTGGCGGATTCTGGCGGGAATCTGTCGCCGGTGTCGGCTGATGTGATGATCAGTGGGACCCGTAAATTATGGCTTGCCAGAACTGATTCTTCCGGTGCATTTGTAGTGACCATCCCGCATCAGACGGAGATCACTGAACTGAAAGTCCGGGCTTACACGTCAGACAGGTCGCGTGGGCAGATCATTTTCAACGCATCCCCTTCTGACAGGTCAATTATACTGGACGACGTAGTCATTTACGCACCTGAACTAAAGGCAAACATTACTGCCGGGGGTATTTGCCTGGTCAAATCGCCCTCACGCTGGCAGAAATTCTGGCAGAAGCTCTTCTGAGAGGTACTCAAAAAGAAAAATGATGCCTATGCCCCGGCCAACGCTTCGAGCAGCCGCTTGCCCAACTCGACTTTGTCGAAGTGCGGGACGAAATCCCAGCAGTTTACCAATGCAGGCTTGGTTATAGCTTTCTGGGCCGACGCCGTTGATTTAGCTTTCATCCGTTTGTGGGCCGCAAAAATATTGTGCGGATGGCCCATGCTCAGGGCTTCACCGCTTAGGCCAACCACCAAAATACCGAGTACCAATACCGATTTCATAATTACTGCTGTTAGAGGTTGTTTAAGATTGTGTTTCACGGATTTTTCTGGACATCAACCGGATCATTGTCCAGTAGATAACAGCCTCAGCATGAGACTCTTTAACTTCATAGTCTTTGGCTAGCCGACGATGAAA
>Ga0123337_10002444_pt1 | contig 21217 bp, 20 predicted proteins | sample frozenSSSSmetaG_FD_89792 | JGI IMG/M metagenome (GOLD analysis project Ga0123337, IMG submission 89792) | Glacier valley bacterial and archeal communities from Borup Fiord, Nunavut, Canada, to study Microbial Dark Matter (Phase II) -... | ecosystem: Environmental > Aquatic > Freshwater > Ice >...
CGATGTAAAGAACATTAGTGGTGGTAACCTGCGCGCTCAAGCGGGTAGTGGCAACCTCAAGATCGAAGGAGCAAAGCCACAGGGTAGCACCTACATCCAGGTGGGCAGCGGCAATGTTGAATATCGTGGTAGCCTGGCTGGGGGGGGCAACACGTTCAAAACTGGCTCTGGTAACCTGAAGGCCTACATTCCCGCGGGCAGCAGCTTTAAGCTGACGACTAGTACAGGCAGTGGCGAGTTTAAGAGCGACTTCGGCGTTGGCGGCAAGGACTATAGCGGCAACATCGGTAGCAACCCGACCAGCAGCGTAGAGATGAGCAGTGGCAGCGGTAATATTGAGCTAAGCAAGGAGCAGTAGGATGGATCAGATAGGTCAGATCATGCCTTACATCACGGGCATCGTCCTCATAACTTGTAGTCGCAATAACGATGATCGCCACTCGCGCCCTCGCCTACCGCGAGCGGGTGGACATGCTCAAGCGCGGCTACGTACCCAAGGATTACCAGCCGATCAACCAGCAGGTGCAAGCAGCGAACAATCAGCCGCCTACTATCGCCCCGGCGCAGGCGAACTACCCAGCCTACGAACTGCCGCAGCTGGCAGAGCAGGGCGCACCAATGCCCTTCAGCACTGGTGATGAGGTAAAGGTGCAAGTCAACCGCTACGACCTGCCCACCAGCAAGATCAACCGCAACAAGTAATCGCCAGGGCTACCAGCCGATCAACCAGCATCGAGAGCAGCACCAGCAGTGCTGTTGGCCCAAGAAGGAGTAGTGGAATGATAGTCGAAATTATGCCTTTCATCATCCCCATTGTCCTGTTCATCTGCCTCACGATATCGATCATTGCCACCCGCGCCCTCACCTATCGTGAGCGAGTAGAGATGCTCAAGCACGGCTTCGTGCCGAAGGGCTACCAACCGATCAACCAGCAGCCGCAAATGCAGCCACAGATGCAGCAGCCGCAATCTAACCTGAGCTACGAGCTGCCTCGGCAGCAGGCTGCACCAATGCCCTTTAGCCCTGGCGACACCGCCAAGACCAATCGCTACGACGTACCAAGCAGGAGCATGGATCGGCATAAGTAGCAAGTGGAGAGGAGAAACAGCATGGAACCGTCCATTATCGTCGTTATCGTCGCTATCGTCTTTGGATGCCTCACCGCCATGGTAGCCATCTACTTCGAGAGCCGCACTAAGCTGGAGATGCTCAAGCGGGGCTACGTGCCGAAGGACTATCAACCGATCAACCAGCAAGCACCCTTGCAGCCGCAGCCTCAGATGCAGCCGCCACAACTCGGCCCACGCTACGAGTTGCCGCAACTGCCAGAGCAGGGCGCGCCCATGCCCTTCAGCACCGGCGACAGCGCGAAGGTGCAGGCCAACCTTTACGACCTGCCAACCACCAACATCAATTCACCGAACCGAAAGTAAGCATCTATGGAACCGATCATCTTCTTTGCCCTCGTCTTTGCCTTCATCCTCGCCATGCGCTATATTCAGTACCGTGAGCGGCTGGATATGCTGCGGCGCGGACTCACGCCCAAGGGCTACCGTCCGGCTGGCATGAGTGACAACTATCGCACGGGGATGCTGCTGCCGCCAGAGATCGCCAACCGCAAGACCGGCCACCTGCGCCCTGGGATGCGGAGCCGCCTCGAACCCGCCGCGATCAAGCTGCAACGCGATGGCATCAACCTTAGCGCAGTCGGCCTGGGCCTGATCGTCGCTTTGGCTTGACCCTCGGTTGGGGAGTGGTGGTCATCCCTGGCATCGTCGTTCTTTTCGTCGGTCTGGGCCTGCTGCTCAACTACTACATGACCACGGATGGTGCCAGCCACCCCCAACCGCCCAGCCAGCCGCAAGTTCAGCCAGCGCAAAGCTGGCAGCCACCCTATCAGCCCGGCCAGCCTCAGGGTCAGCCGCAACAGTGGAGCGTCCCGCCCGCCCCTGCCCCCTACCTGGGCGAGCAGGGCAAGCGGGAGCGGTAGTTAGCAACCGATGGTAGGCGATTGGTGTATAATGGATAGGCAATGTTGTAAGGGTTTGGCCTCTACCTGGGCGCAACTAACCCACTCTTACGCATCATCTATCGCTTACTGCTAGCATCCTGTCGAGGGCAACCATGACATCCGAGTTGGCGCGAGTAGCCGAACCAAGTACACCGAACCAGGAGGAACTGGCCCTGATCGCCAAAGCGCAAGCGGGCGATCAGCAAGCCTATGCCGTACTGGTCGAGCGGTATCAGCGGTTCGTCTACAACATCGCCTTCAACATCGTACATGGTGAGGAGGAGGCCGCTGACCTTGCTCAGGATACCTTCCTCCGCGTCTGGCAAGCCCTGCCCAACTACAGAGCCGAGGCGCGCTTCAGCACCTGGCTCTACCGCATCGTCTACAATCTCAGCCTCAACCGCCTGGAAGTGCTACAACGCCGCCGTCGCAACGAGCAACAGGATACAACCACCAGCCCGGACGGCGAGGAGGAGATCAGCCTGCTAGAGCGTGCCGCCAGTCCAGAGGACGAGCAGCCCGCCCAGCAGTACGAACAGGCCGAGCGGCGCGGCTTCATCTGGGAGCAGGTTAACAGCCTGCCGTCACACTACCGCAGCATCATCACCATGTACTATGGGCAGCAACTCTCCTACGAGGAGATAGCCGCCGTCACCGGCCAGCCGCTTGGCACAGTCAAGACTCACCTGCACCGCGCCAAAGCCCTGCTGCGCGAGCGGCTGGCTAGCTACGCCCCCGACAACGCTGCCAACAAGCCGCGCCCCAGCGAACAGGGTGTGCGTGCCAAGCTGTCCTTCCTTGCCTGACCTGCCCGCCGTTTCTCTCCCATTGGGAGCAAAAGAGGATTCATATGCTCAACCTTGACCAAAAGTTTGATGAAAGTGATCCGCTGTTCGAGGAGATCGAGGCGGCCCTGACTACTCTACCACTGCGCCCGCTACCCAATCGGCTGACTACCACCACCCTATTGGCGGTCGCCGAGTTCGAGGAGGTGCGCGCCGAGCAGCCTGGCTTCGACTTCTGGGCCTGGCTGGACAACGCCGTGCGAGTTGCCAGTTCACCGGTCGCGTTGCTGACCAGTGGGCTAGTTCTGATCAGCCTCTATCTGTTTGTCTTCAGCGATCAGCATTGGCAGGTGGCGATAGCCGGGGTTGGCGGTGCGCTCGGCCACCTGTTCAGCACTATAGGCAGCTTCGTAGCTAGTAGTGCCTCCCCCTACCTGCTGCTGGCTCTACTGGTGGTCGCCGCTGCTGCTCTCATCCCGCGAGTACGCGAGGTACGCGCCCTGCTAGCATCCGCTCGCAGCAACCGCTTCTAACCGCTCGCGACCTACCCGAAAGTACCCAGCCAGCGAAATCAGTAGATATTTGAGCGTCAAAAGTCGGATTAGAAGAAGATGCTTTTCAACATCTACAATCTGGTTCGTAGACCCGTGGCAGTGGACTGGCTACGATCATCTTTGTGCCAAACATAACCGCTGCACAAGACTGAATTACACTAACTAGTAGAACCACCTAGCCAAGAAGTACCGTCGCAGTTGAACCGTTTGGGCTATTGCCCCTCCAGACTTTGTGATCTATAGTCATAGAGTAACAAGTACCATGCTGGGCGGTCAAAGCCGACCGTCGTTAGCCTCATCCTGGAAGGAGGACTAGACCTTGCGTAATACTAGATTCCTGATCCTGGCCCTGACTGCTGTACTGCTGTTCTCTGGCGTTTCCCTGGCGGCGAATACAGACAAAGGTGCTGCTAGTGATACAGGCGCAAAGAGCGGGCCGGTGGGCAAAGACCCCAAGCAGACAGCCTGCAAAAACCGCCCCGAAATTGCCGCTGACAGCCAGTATGCTGCAGCTGTCGCCCTACTCGACTGCCGCCACGCCCTGGATCGCCTCGGCGAGCAGCTCGCAATGGGCGGTACCGTCAACCGCGGTCTATTTGCCCTCGTTATACAGCGCGCCTTCGAGCTGGACCTCTTTACCCCGACCGTCGCGAGCTTCACCGACGTTTCGCCCAGCAGCCCCTACTATGCAGCAGTGGAGACCCTCGTGCAGCACAGGGTGATGAGCGGCCTTAGCAGCAGCCAGTGCGCGAACATGGCTCTGGCCTACCCCTGCTTCGGCCTCAACCTCAGCACCAGCCGTGCCGACACTGCAATGGCCCTGAAGGCCGCCGCTGCCCTGCCTGATGCCACCCCGCTCTCCACCAGCTTCATTGACGTGCCACCCTCCTCCTACGCCTATGTGCCAGTAGAGTCGATCACCGCCCGTCGCATCATGAGCGGCTCGGCCTGCACTGGCGGCAACTGCTTCTATCCTAGCAGCCACGTTGCCGTCGGGGACATGATCCTCGCCATCTACATGGCGATCATCGTCTCCGGTCGCTAGCCAGCACGAAATCCTATTCTGCTAAGCTAATCTCTAGTCACCCCCCTCTCAGCCTCGTGCTGTGGAGGGGGTTTGGCTTGCTGGCACAAGGGGGTTGTGGCTTGCAGCAGTCTCGCGTCCGCAACCACGAAGGAAGGGGCGCAGCCTGCAAGCTGCGCCCCAATCGCCAGACCCCTCGCCCAAATCAGGCGACTGCCGCCTCCTGCTCGCGGTACTGTAGCTGGTAGAGACGATAGTAGTAGCCCTGCTTGGCGAGTAGCTCGTCGTGCGTGCCTTCCTCGACCAGGCGGCCCTTGTGCAGCACGATGATCTTGTCCACGTTGCGGATCGTACTCAAGCGGTGAGCGATGATGATGCTGGTGCGCCCGCTCATCAGCTTGGTCAGTGCGTCTTGGATTAGCCCCTCCGTCTCGGTATCCACGCTACTGGTCGCCTCATCCAGCACCAGCAGCACGTCGGGGTTGTGGGCGAGGGCGCGGGCAAAGGTGAGCAACTGGCGTTGGCCTACGCTCAGGTTCGCCCCCCGCTCCTTGACCATGTATTCGTACTGGCCGGGTAGCCGCTCGATGAAGTTGGCCGCGTTGACGTACTCCGCCGCCTGCTTCACCCGCTCGATGGGGATGTCCGATAGCAGGCGGATGTTGTCGGCGATAGTGCCGCTAAACAGCACCGGGTCTTGCAACACCATGCCGATGTGTCGCCGCAGATCACTCTGCTTTACCTGGCTGATGTCAACCCCATCAACCAGGATGCATCCCAGCTGAATGTCGTAGAAGCGATTGAGCAGGCTGATGATGCTGCTTTTGCCCGCCCCGGTTGCCCCCACGATAGCTACCGACTGCCCACCCTGCACTGCAAAGCTGAGGTCGCGCAGGACGGGTTCGCCGGGAACGTACGCGAAGCTCACATGATCGAACTTGATGCTGCCCAACACGTTGTCCGGCAAGCTGGTTGGGCTGGTCGGGTCTTGCACCGTCGGCTTGGTGTCCAGCAGTTGGAAGATGCGTTCGCTGGCCGCCATGGCTGCCTGAAGCGTGTTGTACTTCTCGGCGAGGTCGCGGATCGGGGTGAAGGCCCGCTCGGTATACTGGAAGAAGGCAACCAGCAGGCCAGCCGACAGTACCGTGCCGCCGACGCTGATCGGGCCGCCATAAATCTGCTGCGCCCCGAAGTAGATCAGCAGGGCCGTCGTGGTCGTGGTCACGATGTTGACCGCAGGGAAGAAGGTAGAGAAGGCCAGTAGCCCTTGCAGGTTGGCCTTGTAGTAGTCGGTGTTCAGCTTGTCGAACTTCTCGTACTGCCGCTGCTCCTGGTTGAAGACCTGCTCCACGCTCATGCCGCTGATGTTCTCTTGCAGAAAGCCGTTGATCCGCCCCAGGCTGACCCGTGTTGCCCGGTAGCTGCTGCGCGTGTACTTCTGGAAGATAGCGGTCACCCCGATCATCACTGGCAGCATGGCTAGGACTACCAGGGCTAGCCGCCAGTTGAGGAAGAACAGGTTGATCAGGATGAAGACCAGTACCAGTGCGTCGCCCAGGATCGTGACCATCGCCTGGGAGAGGAACTCGTTGAGGGCATCCACATCGTTGGTGATGCGGCTCATCAAGCGGCCAACGGGGGTACGGTCGAAGTAGGAGAGCGACTGATATTGCAGGTGGCTGAACATCTCCTTGCGTAGGTCGTACATCACCCGCTGGCCGACCACCTGCATCAGGTAGGTTTGGCCGTAGCGCAGGGCAAAAGAGACAACCAGCACGCCGAGGTAGAGAACTAGCACCACCCACAAGCCATCAAGCTTGCGCGGGGCAATATAGTCGTCGATCACCCGCTGGGTAAACTGTGGAGGGAGGGTCGCCAGGTAGCTCATGCCAACGATCATCACGATTGCCGCTGCTACCTTGCGCTTATAGGGACCGACGTAGTGAAAGAGGCGGCGCATCAGCCGCGCATCATAAGCCTTACCCAGCACCTCATCTTCGTGAACCTGTGTTGCCACACGCGCCTCCCTGTTTTAAGCAGATGAACCATAGTCAATTAGACCAATATCTTACAATCGCCCCTTATTATAACGCATTTCGTGGGCCAATGGCAGAGTAGTGGTGGGCCAAAAGGTGGAGAAGCGGCAGAATTGCAGATGAAAGTAGTCGCACGTTATGTTATACTAGCTGCGTAGTTCTCCCCTGGTTTCACGCAATAGCCTATCAAATTGGTGCAATCTTGCCTAATCTTGCAACCCCGCCCGCCCTCGTCCGTTAAACAGGCAGACGAGCAAAAGGGAGGGCCGGGTAGCGGTGAAAGGGATCGCAGTGGCTCTGGAAGAGTCAACTTGGGTCGAGCGCGCCCGACGCGGGGATGAGGTTGCTTTCGCGGCGATCTACGACCGCTATGAACGGCGCATCTTCGCCTATGTCTACCGCATCATGGGCAACCCCGACGACGCTGCGGACCTGACGCAGGAGACGTTCGTCAAGGCGTACCAGGCTTTGCCACGCCTGGAACCAGAGCAGGAGATGAACCTCTCGGCGTGGCTGCACCGCATCGCCTCCAATGCTTGCATGGATGTGCTGCGGCGCAAGCGGATCGTCAACTGGCTGCCCTGGGAGCATGAACGCGGCCAGGGTGAGGGGGTCAGCGAACCCTCCACCCACCGCCTGAGCGACGACCCAGAGCGTAGTTATGAGCGGCAGGAGACCAGCAAGCAGGTGCAGGCTGCCCTCAACCGCATGAGTCCGCGCAACAGGATGGCCCTGATCCTCAAGGAGTATCAAGACCTCCCCTGCGATGAAATTGCCGCGATCCTGGATGTGTCGCGGGGCGCAGTAAAATCTATCCTCTTTCGCGCCCGCGAGGAGTTTCGCAAATTGTATATGGAAAGTTCGAGGTCAGCGTGATGAACTGCGGCGACATTGGGCCACTCATCTCTGCCTACTACGATGGCGAAGCAACGCCGGACGAGCGCAGGCAAGTAGAATATTGTATCGAGCGTGACTCCGAGGCTGCTGCCTTGTTGGAGAGCTACCGTGATTTGAGTAGTGACCTCCAGACGCTGGGCCGCCCCTTGCCGCCCACACAACTGCGGCGCAGCGTGATGAATGCGATCCACACAGCGGGCGCGGCTGCTCCCATCTACACTCGCGCCGATGCACCGACCGCTAGCAATCGCCGCCTGACCGACAGCAACCGCACAGCGACCGGCTCCTACCGTGAACCGCTTACCCCGCGTCGGGCCTTCGGCAATCTCTTTCGCTCACTTGCCTTCTCTGCTGTCGTGCTGCTGCTGGCGATCAGCGCGATCTTCCTCTTTAACCGCCCGTCTCCACCCAGTGGTGTTGCTGCCCAGCAGACTGCGACTGCCCTTGCGGTGATCAGCCAGAGCCATACCGCTCTGGCCTATGTGCCGAGTGCGACCAACACGCCCCCACCGACCGATACGCCGTTTGCTCTTGCCACCGCCACCAGCCTTGTGCTTGACGGCCAGCCGACGCTGACTCCCCTACCACCGACCGCCACGCCAGGGCCGCCGACGCTGACCCCCCTGCCAACTCACACGCCGCTGGCGACCGCCACCCTGGTACCACCCAGCAACACACCCGCCCCCACGCACACGACCAAGCCTGCAGCCAGCAGCACCCCGCAGATCATCTACGTGCCAGTGACCAACACGCCTGCCCCGCCGCCACCCAGCAGCACCCCAGTGCCGACTGCCACCCCGAAGCCAGCTACCGCCAGCCCGCAAGCGACCGCCACCCCACAGCCGAGCAACACGCCGTTGCCGACTGCTACTGCTACCTACACACCCAGGCCCACTCTTACCCCAACCAGCCTGCCGCCCGCCCCGACTGTGACCCCAGCCTGTGCCTCCCAGCCTAAGCGCGGCTTTGGCCTGCTCTACAACCAGAGCAAGCCTCTGCGCGACAAGGTTGGCTGCGCCCTCAACGACGAGGTTGGTCGCAACGTCACCTATCTTGAGATGCAAAACGGCTTTATGATCTGGGAGCAAGACAGCCGCTTGATCTACGTCCTCTACAGCAACTACAACGGGCAGGGGGCGCGCTTCGAGGTCTATACTGACACCTACCGGGACGGCGACCCAGAGGTATCGGGGGACATAACCCCAACTGTTGGTAGCTTCATCCCCAAACGCGGCTTTGGCAAGTTGTGGGCAGCAAACCCTGCCATGCGCCAGCAGATCGGCTACGCCATGACCGAGAACGAGCAGCCGTTGCTGGAAGCCCGCGAACGCTTCACTCGCGCCCGCATGATCTGGCTGAACACCAACCCTGCCTACATCTACGTCCTCTATGGCTCGCCCGACGGGTTGGAGGGGACGTGGGAACGCTACATCGACCAGTTCCGCGACCCGCTAGCCAGCCCAACCCCTTGAGTGGCATGGGCAAGTAGCAAGCAGAGGGCGCGGCTGTGCCAACAGCCGCGCCCCTTCTTTGCCTACTCATCTCCAGCCCAAAGCGAAGGAGCGCACCGATGCTGGCTGCGCTACGCGCCGGGCTTAAAGAACATCAAGGCGATGATTGCCACCGTGATTGCCAGGTTGGCCCAGGCGAAGGTGAGCAAGCGGCTTTCGGTTGCTGCCACCGCAGCGTCACCACTGCGTAGCTGGGCAACCATCTGACGGCCCAGCCGTGCGCTGAGAACGCTGCTGGTTAGCGTGGCTATCAACCACAGGACGATTGAGGCCCAAATCCACAGCTTGCCCCAACCTACCTTCGTGTCATCGCTGATCGAGGTGAGGATGATGCCAGTCAGCAGCAGAATGCCGCCGCCCGCCGAGGCCCAGACGCGCCCAGCCTTTGCGCCAAGCTCTTGCACGGTGACCGCCTGTTCACCACGTAGCCCATGCCCAATGATGTGGATCAGCGAGGCACTGACCAGTGCAATCAGCGACGACACGTGGACGACGATCAACAAGGTGTAGAGGGTTCCGTTCATCTGCTCCTGTTCTCTCATTCCTGTCTATTGGTTAGACATCTTGACCTGTTCGATGTTGACAATGATGATCGAGGAGTTGTCCACGCCACCAGCGGCGTTTGCCATAGCCACCAACTTCTCGCTGGCAAGCTGCGGGTCGGCCTCGGTGATCAGAGCTTCAGCAATCTGCGCGTCCGTCACCATGTTATTGATGCCGTCGGAGCAGAGTAGGAGGCGGTCACCTGCCTGCATCCGCTCCACAAAGGTGTCCACATTGACCCCCTGCTTCTCACCCATCGAGCGGAAGATTACGTGGCGGTGGGGGTGGTAGTCGGCTTCCTCCAGGCTGATCTGGCCCAGTTCGATCAGGCGAGCGACCAACGAGTGGTCTTTGGTCACCTGCCGCAGCCCCTCTCCAGCTCGGTAGAGGTAGAGGCGGCTGTCGCCCACGTTGCCAATGTAGGCTCGGCCATCCATCACCAGGGCGACGACAGCGGTTGTCCCCATATCGCTCCGTTCGCTGAGGCGCATGGCATGAATCTGGTCGTTCGCTTCCTCAACCGCGTGCGCCACCCGCTGGCTGGCTGCCTCCGCCGAAACGGTCTCCTCGCTGGCCGCCTCGCTGTAGAGTGGCACAACGGTATCATGCAGCAGGCGAGCGATGATCGTGTTAACCGCTAGCGCACTAGCCACCTCACCCGCCGAGTGACCGCCCATGCCATCGGCGACGACGTATATGCCGCACGCGCCACTGAGCGATTGGGTCATCAGCGCACATTCAAGGGCGGCCAGGCTGTCCTGGTTGTTGCGGCGCACCATGCCAACGTGGGTCATCTTGCCGCTGTGCAGCACCAGGTCAGTGGGGGGGGCGGCGACAGTCTGCCAGGCCAGCTTCAGCCGCTCGGCAAAAATGGCGGCGGTGGCAAGTTCGCCGCGCAAGGCAGGGGCCAGCACCTCACGCACTGTCGCTGGCAGCGGACGGCCCTCGGCAGTAGTCAGGCGGGCTAGGCTGTCAGCGGTCGCGTCGGGCGCACCAGTCAGGGCGTAGGTGATCATGCTGGCAAGCTGGCGCACATCATCGCGGGCCAGCGCGCTCTGCAACTGCCCCGTCTGCTTGCCCACCTGCGCCCCGCTGATGCTGCCCAGCAAGGCCCGTTCGCCTTCGATCAGGATGTTATTGGTGGCGAAGTCAGGCGCATAAACATCGCGCTCGTGCAGGTAGGTCAGCGCATCAGCCAGTTGCCCCGCCCAGATCATCACGCGCTCGCTCGCTTGCGGCAGCGGCAGTTCGCTGAGGTGGATGCTCTCTGCGCTGGCCGGGTAGACGGCGTAGTAGCGCGCCTTGCCATAGGGGGTGTAGGTAAAGGTTTCGCTGACCGGCGCGACATAGGGGTGATCTAGGGCTGTCGGCTTGACTTCGCCCTCCAGCAGGCCGGGACTGGCATACTCGCTGATCGTATAGTAGCTGGCTGCGTCGCTAGTTGGGAACTGCTCGGCGCGGTAGAGGTTGCGCTCTGGCGACTGGCTGATCGCCAGCCTTACTGCGTAATGCTCGTTGAGCAAAGCACCAGTGGGCAGCAGGCTGAGGGTGCGCTGACGGTCAGCCAGGATCGCCGTTGGCACGTCATCCCACTCCATCCCAACCGGCACTGGTTCTGGCTGCATAAGCAGTGGGGCAGTGCCAGCATTAGCATCTTCTAGTGGGGCTGTTCCCTGCATCATGCCGCCAGCTTCTCCCAGCGGGGCGGTTGCGCCGCCGAAGGGGGAGTTGGCGACTAGTGGGGCGGTGGCAGCAGGCGGTTCGCCCGTAACGGGGGTTTCCATGCCCGCAGTGACGCTGGCTGGCAGCAGGTCATCTTCGCTGTCCAGGCTAGAATGCTGCTCCTCAGCCACGAAGCTGGTTAGCGGCTGGTGATCCTCGTCAGCCCCCTGCGGCTCCGCTGCATCAAAGTAGAAGGCAGGGGTGGGCTGCTCGTCCTGCTCACCGTTGCCGTTGCGAGGCAGGGGGGTGCTACCCTCTTGCTCATCACCCTGCGCGGTCAGTGCATTGCTCTCCTGCTCCCGCTCGTCTGCCATCATTCGCCCCCTGTTGGTGCAAGACCTGCGCTCTGCACGGTTACTTAGCCGCTCCCGGCTGGTGGTAGATGAACTCTACCTTGCCCAGCGAGATCGTCATATTGTCGTCCAGCACGTTGCTGCCTGTTCGCATTCGGTTGACAAAGCTACCGTTGTCCGATTGCTTGTCTACCAGGATGAACTTACCGTTCTGGTAGCGCAACTCGGCATGGTAGAGAGAGACAGTTTGCCAGCCAACGAAGCTGTTGTCGATCACGATATCGTTGGTGCGCGAGCGACCAATGGTGATGTTGGTGCGATCCAGCACGTACTCAAGCTGCTCCTCGGCGCGATTAAGCGTTTCGAGATAGGGCAGCAACTCATCGGGCAGGTCGAGAGCGGCGGCAGCGGGGGCAGCGGGGGCGGCAGCGACAGCAGCAAGGGCGGTCGCGGTTGTAGTCAGCGGGACGGCCTCGGTCTGCAAGCTGGCTAGCAGCCTCTCCTTGTCGGCGGCCAGGGCGTTGCCACACTGTAGGCAATAACGCTCGTTGATCGGGTTGGTCGTGCCGCAGTTGGAGCAGGCGACGCTCTCTGGGCGCACTACCTCTGGGGGGGCCACGCTCGCCACAAGGGGGGCGGCAATCGGCACCACGACCGCATTGGCTGGGCCAACAGCGGCGGGCTTGATCGCCTCAGGTTGTACCATCTCCTTCGTCTCAGCCAGCGCATCAACCTTCGCCACCTCCTCCGCCTTCACTGGGGCGAGGCCAGGGTTGGCGGGGATTGTTTCTTCGGGGCGGCGTAGAAAGAGGAACACACCGACCGCGAGGGCAAGGACGATCAGGCCGAGGATAATCGGCAGCAGCAGACCGCTACCACTGTCGTTGGGGGCGGTCACGGCGGGGGCAGGCAAGGCAGTAGGCGGCTGTTCAGTGCCGGGGCCAGCAGTACTCATCCCGCTAGATTCGCTGGTGTCAATGCCGTTCGGTAGGATCGAGGTGTCTACTGCCCCTGGCAGGGTGAGCGGGTTGGTCGCGGAGACCGCACTCCCCCCTGCTACGCTGGGCAGCGCAGCAGGCAGCGTCAGCGGGCCAGTAGTAGTCAGGGGGCTGCTGGCTGCTGGCACGGTCACGGCGGCGGTGGCCGTGATCGCCGGGCCAACAGTGCCAGTCAGCAGATTGGTAGTAGTCGGGTTGGGGCTGGCGGGCAGGATGGTGAGGCTAACCGGGGTGGTGGTAGTCAGCCCGACGCTGGGGCTGATCGTCAAGGTGCCGCTGATCTGTTGCACAGGAATTGCCAGCTTCGCCAGGGCGAGGCTGCCAGCTACCTGCTTTGCGCTCGCTGGCTGGCTGGGGCCGAACAGGACGAGGGCAACCACGAAGGCTGCGGCGATCAGGAACGGGCCGCTAAGTTGCCGCGCCGGGGGGTTGGTAAGGTGCATCCTATCTACTTCCTCCTCTGAGTGTCGATCATCAACTACTGCCCATTGCCCCCACGTGGGTGCCGGGCCGGGGAAGGCTGGCAGCTTTTGCTATTATACTATACCGCCAGATTGAAGCGCAATTGAACCTTGCCGACGCGCACCATGTCGCCATTGTGCAGCACCTCTGCGCTGTTCGCCTTCAGCCGCCGTTCGTTGATGAAGGTGCCATTCTCGCTACCGAGGTCGAGCAGTATATACTGCCCTTCCTGGAGCACGATCTGGGCGTGGCGGCGCGAAATATAGGCGCGGGGGTCCATGTAGGTGAGGTCAAGGTCGGGGTAGATGCTGCGGCTGGGGCTACGCCGCCCAATGGTGAAGGCGGTCGTATTGGCCTGCAAGGTCTGCTCCCACAACACCGCCCCGTCCGCCGCAAGGATGGTCAGCCGTGCTGCGGGTGCCTGGCCGAGCAGCAGCCCACAGGAGCCGCAGAAGCGCGCCCCCGGCTTGTTGCGGTGCTGGCAATGGGGACAGACTATGCTGTTCATTGCCGCTGCTCCATTGCTGGCAGGGGTAGGGCCAGTGGGCCGCTGCACGGGGGGTGCTAGTGGTACCACAGGCTGAGCTGGTGGCTGATAGGCCGGACGCGGCGGCACGGCTGCTGGCTGCGTGGTCGGCTGCACCTGCTGCGGCACGGTGACTGGATATTGTACCGGCTTAGGGGAGACGGGCTGCGGCTGAGGCGGGGCAACCGGCGGCACAAACGGCTTGCCAAGTGCCTTCCGCAAATCTACTTCCATCTCTGCCGCCGACTGGTACCGCTTGTCCATCGTGCGATCCATCGCCTTGACGATCAGGCGGGCGGTGTTGAGGGTCAGCTTGGGGTTGAGGGCTTTGAGGCTGGCCTGGGTCGGTGTGGTGGCTGGGATCGGCGGCTTGCCACTTAGCAGGTGCGCGAGGGTCGCCCCCAGCGAGTAGATGTCGCTCCGCGCATCGGTCTCTCCCTTGCCGAACTGCTCGAAGGGTGCATAGGCCGCCGTCCCCATCGCCACCGTGTCGTGCTTCTTGCCCCCCTTGTAGGTGCGGGCGATGCCGAAGTCGATCAGCTTGGCCTGGGCCTGGGGGGTGATCATGATGTTGGCGGGCTTGATGTCGCGGAAGATGATCGGTGGGTCTTGAGTGTGCAGGTAATGTAGTACCTGGCAGACCTGGATGATGTAGCCGAGGGCTTCGGCCTCATCCATTGGCTTGCCCTCCAACTTGTCCAGCTTCTTCTCCAGGCTCTCGCCTGGGATCAAGTCCATGACCAGGTAATGGCGTTCGCCCTCTACAAAGTAGTCGCTGACCTGCGGCATATTGGCCGAGTGCAGGCTGCGGAGCATGTTGGCTTCCTGCTCAAAGAAGATAAGGTTCTGGCGCGCCTCCTCTGGGTCTTCGGTGTCAGTTCGCATCTCCTTGACGGCAACGCGCAGCCCACCACCCCCTGCCGCTGCTGGGCCGGGAGTCTCCAAATCCTCTGTCATGTATACTGCGCCCATGCCACCGCCACCAATCGCCTTGATAATGCGGTAGCGTCGCTTTAGAACCGTACCTGGCCGTAGAAACTCGTACATATTGCTCCTGCTCACGCGCTTATGTCACATGGATTATACCACAGCAGCGCAAGGATGGGGGTTGTGCGGGTGTAGGGCAACGGTTTGAGCCAACGCTCCGTGCTTGACCGCTGTCACAGCCAGTCCGCTATATGGTACAGTAATGCTACACCGCAGCCGTTGCCCGCTGTTGACCGAGGGCAGTGCAGGCGAAGCGGTTGCTCGTCAATCAACTAATCATCACTCCTCAGGGCAAGACTATGGCAAACACTCTACTGCGCCCCCCACGCTTGCGTAGCCGCGAAGAAGAAGGCGAACGGCGGGCGACTTGGCTCGAACTCTTTTACGACCTGATCTTTGTGGTTGCCGTGGGCCAGTTGGGCCACTACCTGGCCGAACACGTTACTTGGAGCGGGGTTGGCGGCTTCGTGCTAATGTTTGTGCCGCTCTGGTGGACGTGGATCGGCACCACATTCTACGCCTCGCGCTTCGACACCGACGACATTGTAGATCGGCTTGCTACCCTTGCGGCAATCTTCGCGGCAGTGGTGATGGCGGCCAACGTCTCGCACGCGCTGGGGGATGGGGCGGTCGGCTTTGCGCTCGGCTACGTGGCGGCCCGCCTGGTGTTGGTCGTGCAGTACACTGTAGCGGGCCACTTTGTGCCAGAAGCCCGTCCGCTGACTGACCGCTTTGCGCGGGGCTTCGTACTGGGGGCTGCGATCTGGGTCATCTCCGTCTTCGTGCCAGACCCCTGGCGGTATGGGCTTTGGGTGGTGGGGGTAGCAGTGGATATTGGCACGCCGCTTTTTGCTGGGCAACTGCACAGCAAGATCGCTCCCAGCCTCAAGCACCTGCCAGAACGCTTTGGCCTGTTCGTGCTGATCGTGCTGGGCGAGGGCATCGCAGCGACGGTGCGGGCCAGTGAGGGTCAGGACTGGGGGCTATCATTGGTGCTGGCAGCGGCCAGCGGCCTGCTGGTCGCCTTCAGCCTCTGGTGGATTTACTTCGAGTACACAGACGGTGAGCCGCTCAAGGCCGCCCTGGATCGGGGCAAGATCGGCATCTACAACCTCTGGCTCTACACCCACCTGCCGCTGGTGATCGGCCTTACTGCCGCTGGGGTTGGGGTGGAACACGTAGTCGCCAGCGTAGGAGGCAAGCCGCTGCCAGCCGAGGATCGCTGGCTGCTTTGTGGGGCGGTCGCGCTCTGCTGGCTGGCTATCGGCGTGATCCAGTTGATCTTCAACACGCTCGACCCGCGTCTCAATAGCTATCGACGGCTGCTTTATCGCAGCGGCTCGGCGGTCGCAGCTTTGCTGCTAGCTGCCTTTGGTGGCGGACTGGCTGCCCTCCCTCTGCTAGCCACGCTGGCCGCCATCTGCGTTGTGCAGGTCGTCCTCGATGTGTTGCGCGCCGTTGCTGACCCGCACGATGACGCAGCTCTTGGCGATGCTGAGGGGGCAAGTGAGGTGTGACAAACAGGTGGCGGCTTGTGGTAAAATAGCAGCGTAGGCAGCATTGAGCGGGAGGGGACTGCATGGACGAAAGACCAATTCTGTTGATCACTGGGGCGAGTGGGCGGGTCGGCACTGCCTACCGCCAGCACCTTGCTGCGGCCAGCGGCTACCGCCTGCGCCTCAACGACATCAAGCCGCCAGCCGATCAGCAGCAGGACGACTGGCGGCTTGGTGACTTGAGTGACCCCGCCTTTGCCCGCGATCTCCTGCAAGGGGTAGACAGCGTGTTGCACCTGGGGGCCGACTCGCACCCGGAGGCCGACTTCTATGCCAGCCTGCTGGACAACAACATCAAGGCAACGTATAATATATTTGCGGCGGCAGCGGCGGCTGGTGCGCGGCGGGTGGTCTACGCCAGCAGTGTGCAGACCATGCTCGGTTACGGGCCGGGGGTGCAACTTTATGTGGATCAGCAGGTGCAACCGCTCAATATGTACGGGGTGAGCAAGTGCTTTGGTGAAGCCACCGCAGCGGCCTTCCATGCCATGCACGGCCTCAGTGCGATCAGCGTACGGATTGGCTGGGTGACGAACGCGGCGGAGTTGCGCGCGGGGGTGCTAGTCGCACTCAGCGAGATCAGCCGAGCTGTAACCGAGCCAGACCTCTGCCACCTGTTTGATTGCTGCCTGCGGGCAAAAGAAGTTGGCTACGCTATCGTGCAAGGGGTGAGCAATAACCGCTTCCCCTATCTCAACCTGGCAGCGACCCGCGCTCTCATCGGCTATCAGCCGCAGGATGACGCTTTTGCCCTCGCTGGGGTGATCACTCAGGGCTGGGAGGACAGATGAACGAGCAGGAGCGCAGCAGCCAGTATCAGGAGCTAGTCGCCAGCGGGGATAACTACTACCGCCGAGGCGAGTATGAGCAGGCGATGGACGAATATAGCAAGGCGGTCAAGTTGCGCCCCAGCCACTTCCTGGCTTACTACAGCCGGGGGATGGCCTATGCCGGTAGGCGGCTCTACCCCGAAGCGATAGCCGACTACGACACGGCAATCCGCCTGCAACCCGATGATGCCTTTACCTACTCTGCGCGTGGTAACGCCTATGCCAGCCGCGGCAATATCAACCAGGCCGTAGGCGACTACAACCAGGCAATTGAGTTGCGGGCCGACCTTGCCCCTGCCTATCTTGGCCGCGCCCTCCTGCTTGAGCAGCTTGGCGAGAAGCACCGTGCCATCCTCGACTATAAGCGCGTCCTCGAACTGAGCGATGATGTGGCTTTGCGCCAGTTGGCCGAGCAGCAGTTGCGGGGCTACGGCGTGCGCTGACCGCCTTCACCCACGAAACCTTGCCACTGCGTGCTGTAATATAGTAGAAGGAGATGACCATCTCCTGGGGGAGGGCGAGTGGCAGACGACGATGTTCTGACAGCAGGTACTATCTTGCACGGACGCTACACGCTCGCTGCCCCGCTGGGCATGGGCGGCTTCGGCGTAACCTACGCAGGCCAGGACAATGTGTTGGGCCGCAAGGTGGCGGTCAAGGAGTTGTTCCTCGCCGGTGGCAGCCGCGTTGCTGGGGCGGTGGTTACTCCCAGCGGCTACAGTGCCGAACGTTGGGCTGGGATGATCGCCAGCTTCCTGCAAGAAGCGCGCACCCTTGCCCACCTCGATCACCCCGCTATCGTCACTGTCTACGACCACTTTGATGCGAACAATACTGCCTACATGGTGATGAAGTTCGTAGAGGGGCAGACGCTTGACGCTTACGTGGCGGCGCAGGGTGGCAGCCTCGGTCTGGCGCAGACGCTCGACTTTACCCGCCAGCTTGCTGGTGCGCTGCAACTGCTGCACAATAGCAATCTGCTGCACCGCGACATCAAGCCCTCCAACGTGATTATCACCCCGCAAGGGCAGGCGGTGCTGATCGACTTTGGGGCGGCCCGCGAGTTTGAGACGAATCGCAGCGTGCGCCAGACTGTCTTTGCCACCCTTGGTTTCAGCCCCCCAGAGCAGTTGCAAGCCTTTGGCCGCAAGGGTCCTGCCAGCGACATCTACGCCCTGGCCGCTACCGTCTACTACCTGCTCTGCGGCGAAGTACCTGGTCAGCAGCCCACCGCCGCCATGTTGCAGTCGCCAGTATTGCCCGCCCTCCTCCACGCCCTCACTTATGACCCCGCCGACCGCCCCCAAGAGGTCGCTACCTTCCTTGTCGAGATGGAGCAGCCCGCCCTCGTTCCTGCCTACTACCACGAACTGATCCCCCACCTCGCTGCTGGCGAGGGGGCTAGCTTGCGCAGCCCCCTGCTTGCCCCACTACCAAACAGCGGTACGCCGCTCAGCCAGCCGGTCGGCAAGACGACGCTTGTTCCCCCACCCTACCAGCCCTCGACCACTCCCCCCCGCAGCGGTGTGCCCTTGCTGCTCTCCATCGCAGGGCTGGCGGTGTTGGGTATAGGCTTGCTAGCCTTCTTCCTGCTCAATAACCAGCAGGGGGCAGTTAGCGGTCAGCCAACTAGTGTCGCTGGCCTGCTGCCAACTGCCACTCTAGTCCAGTCTAGCCCAACCAGCGTACCCGCCTCTGCCAGCAGCGTGGCCTCAGCTGACCAAACCAGTGCGCCCGCCCGTCCGACCAGTGTGCCGGTCAGTGTGGCAACGGCAGTCAGCGGCAGCCTGGTAATCCTTGGCGACGGCTTTGGCGACTGGCAGGATTGGTCGTGGGACAGTCGTGTGGATGGCAACAACCGCGCTCCCGTCCACAGTGGCGACCGTTCGCTAGCCGTCACCTACAAGGTGGCCTATGCTGGTCTCTATCTACACCGTGAGCAAGCCTTCGACGTTAGCAGCTACGAACGCATCGAGTTCTACATCAACGGTGGCGCGGTGGGTGGGCAGGAGTTGCTTTTCAACCTCACCTACCCCAACAACGATTACGGCCTCATCGTCAACCTGGACGACTATCAGCAACCGCCTGGCCCTCTGGCGGCAGGGACCTGGCGCAAGGTCAGCATCCCCCTCAGCCTGCTAATCACCAGTACGCAGGTTAACGGACTGGTGATCCAGAGCTACAGAAACGTGCCGCAACCTACCTACTACTTGGATCAGATCGAGTTTACCCACGCCCCCACCGCCACCCTGCCCGCCTGGGTAGCCGTTAAGGAGTAAGCTGCTATGCGTCCTAACGCCGCGCAGAGTCGCGCCCTGATGCTGCTCGCTCTCCCCTTCTTCTTCGTCGCCAATATGCTGCTGTTCGTGCCTGCTAAGTCGCTGCCGCTCGTAATCGGTCAGTTCCTTTTCTTCGCCGCTGCCCTGATCCTGTTTGCTGCCGCCGTCGTGGTCGGGCGGCGCAAGAGGTTAGCGGACTGGCTACTGGCACAGAAGTTGGGTTAGCGACACCAGGAGAAAGGAGTGAACCAGTGCGGAAACAAGCTATCAGTCCACAAACGCGTAACCTGCTGCTGATCGGTCTGGCCTTGCTGCTCGCTGGCAATGCCGTGATCCTGATCCCTGACCAGAACAAACCGGGTTGGCTGCTGGTGCTGCAACTCGTCCTCTTTGTGGCCGCCCTCGGCTTCTTCGCTGCGGCCCTGCTGGCTATGCAGTGGGACAGGAAGCCGCGCGGCTGACAGGTAGGGCTGCTGTTTAGGGCTGCGGGATTAGCCAATGGACTGACAACTGTTTACGCTTGCCCAACACGATTGCGCGGCTGGAAGCAAACCCTCTGCTGTGGTAGAATAAGGGGTAAATAGTGCGTCCCTCACCGCTCCCCAGAGCCTGGAAAGAACCCTATGCCTCGCATCCCCCGCCGTCACCTGCTAACCGTCTTGCTACTTGTCGCTACCATCCTCGCCCCCCTCACCGCTAGCCCACCGCTAGCCACAGCTGCCACTGGCTTCGTTACTATCCAGGGTAGCAAGTTCATCTACAACAGCCAGCCCATCACCCTCAAGGGGGTCAACTACTACCCGCAGCGCAACCCCTGGGCCAGGATGTGGGAACTCTGGCAGGGGCCAACCGCCGAGCAGGACATGGCAACGCTGGCGGACTGGGGGGTGAACGTAGTGCGCGTCCTCGTCCCCTACGGCTCCGACAACTTCGATTGGACGGACGAGAGTGGCCGCGTCAACCCGGATAAGCTGCGCTACCTGCAAGAGATGGTACAGGCGGCGGGTAGGCACGGCATCAAGGTCAACGTCGCTCTCTTTGACTTCTACGATGGCACAGCAGCCGCTGGTTCGGTGGAGGAGGGCCGCAACCTCACCTATCTCAGCACCCTGATCCGCCCCTTCGTGGGCGACGACCGCATCCTCGGCTGGGACTTGCACAACGAGCCAGAGAACTATGGGATGTGGGCTGAGCGCAAGCACCCCGAACTGGTGGTAGACTGGCTGCACCGCATGGCCGACTACGTACACAGCCTGGATCGCAGCCATCCGCTGACCGTCGGCATGGCTGCCTACACCAACCTGTTCGCCAAAGCAAGTGACGGCACCCGCATCCTCGATTTCGTAGACTTTGCCAGCTTCCACAGTTATGATGCGGTGAATATGGGCTACCAGGTGGAGGCAGTGCGGAAGGCGACCAACAAGCCGCTAGTTTTGCAGGAGACTGGCTGGCCGACCGGCCCCACCTGCAACGTACTCGACTACAACGACGCGGCCCAGTTGCGTGTCTACACTGCGGCCCAGACTATTTTTGCTGACAACCGCTTCGACCTGGCTGGTGTCCTCGGCTGGACGATGTGGGACTATCGCCCCGGCCAGTCTCGTGGTGGTGGGGTGGAGACACGGGAGGACTACTACGGCCTGTTGCGCCGCGACGGTACGCCGAAGCCCGCGCTTGCCCCGTTTAAGGCGATCAAGACGATACCGCTGCCCAGCGCAAGCAGCACAGACTTGCCCCTGACCGCCATCCCTTTTGACGCACAGACAGTGGCGAACGGTAACCGCGAGTATGGTGAGCCGCTCTACTTCCCCGAAACCGACCGCTATGTTTGGGATGCCTTCAAAGACTACTGGCGCAGGTTCGGGCAGCGCGGAGTCTTCGGCCTACCGCTCACTGCTGCCCGCCGCGAGGTGTTGAGCGATGGCGAGGAGCGCACCGTGCAATACTTTGAGCGCGCCCGCTTCGAGTTGCACGAGGAGGCAGCCAAAACTGTACCTGGTTGGGCTAGTCTGGGCAAAGGGGAGAAGCTGCTCTACCTGGTCAAGCTGACCCCACTCGGTAGGGTAGTAACCACTGGCCGCGACTTTGCCCCTGTGCCAGCCCCCAGCGAAGGCGAGTTTGCCGCTGACCCCACCCTACACTATGTGCCAGAGACAGGCCATACCATCGGCGGCCTGTTCTACCAGTACTGGGCGGACAACAG
>Ga0123337_10002445_pt1 | contig 21207 bp, 24 predicted proteins | sample frozenSSSSmetaG_FD_89792 | JGI IMG/M metagenome (GOLD analysis project Ga0123337, IMG submission 89792) | Glacier valley bacterial and archeal communities from Borup Fiord, Nunavut, Canada, to study Microbial Dark Matter (Phase II) -... | ecosystem: Environmental > Aquatic > Freshwater > Ice >...
ATCCATTAAAATCATAATAGAGGTCGGGGTCTGTTCAGCGGGCTTTAATACACAACAATTACCAGCCGCAAGAGCAGGAGCAAGTTTCCAGGTTGCCATTAATAAAGGAAAATTCCATGGGATAATTTGAGCTACAACACCCAAAGGCTCAGATAATGCAATGCTTACTGTAAATTCATCATGTTCAGAAATACTGCCCTCTTCAGCTCGGATGACACCTGCAAAATACCTGAAATGATCAATTACCAGTGGTAGGTCAGCAAGCCTTGATTCACGTATGGCTTTTCCATTGTCGATTGTTTCAATGACCGCAAGATGTTCCAGATTTGCTTCTATTACATCTGCGATCTTGTTTAATATCGTCGCTCTGTAAACTGCAGAGGTTTTGCCCCAGGTTTTAAAAGCTTCATGTGCAGCATCTAGTGCGAGTTCAACATCTTCTTTGGTAGACCTGGCAGCCCGGGTAAATACTTTACCATCAATAGGTGATATATTATCAAAATATTCACCTTTAACAGGTGGCACAAACTTGCCACCAATAAAATTTTCATACTTCTCTTTAAAAGAAGGCCTTGAAGCAATACTCATAGCTGATTGATTTATTAATTGGTAATCCAAGTTAACCAGAACACATCCCAAGGCTTCAACTAATGCTCTCATTATATAGCACAATAATCTCAAATAAGCGTTAATTGAATTAACATTGTTTAATTTGATTAAAAATTCATCGTTGTGAATACTAGAAGCTTACTATCGCCTGTTGCTCTGTCAAAAGGCAGGGAACTGCATACACTGGTAGAAAATCGTAAAACCTATTCACTCAATCAGTGTGAGCTGAATATTTTTGAAACGTATGAGACTCGTGAACTTGTTCCCTTAACTTTTAGTGATCTGGTGATTACGAGTATGCTCAGGGGGAAAAAAGTTATGCACCTGTTTGATAAACCGGGTTTCGATTACCTGCCCGGTGAAACCGTTATTGTGCCACCCAATATCACGATGCGTATCGATTTTCCTGAGGCCACAATTAACCACCCATCACAATGTACAGCCCTTGCGATTAATCAGGTTGAAATAGGAAAAACGCTCGACTACCTAAATGAATATCATCCCCGTACTGACGGGCAATTATGGCAGCTTAATTATAAGCAGTTTCATTTTTTTAATAATTTTGAGCTGGCCGAATTAATAAACAAACTTATCAGAATCAGTACTGGAGACAATCTGAGCAAAGATGTACTTGCCAACCTTACGTTAAAAGAATTGCTGATCAGACTCATGCAAATGCAAAATATGCAGGAAATAAGGTTAGATATGAAGTCAATGGCAGGCAGTAACAGGTTTGCGTATGTTTTACAGTATATTAAGTCACACCTTACAGAAAAATTAACTGTTGATATCTTATCAAGGCTGGCACTTATGAGCCGGGCAAGTTTTTTCAGAGCTTTTAAGGCTGAACTTGGAATGTCACCTGTTGAATATATTATCAGGCAAAGGCTTGAGCTTGCTAAACAACACATGCAAAACCCGTATAATAGTATTTCAGAGGCGTGTTTTAAAGCAGGCTTTCAAGACCTGAACTACTTTTGCCGGGCTTTTAAAAAAGTACAGGGTAGTACTCCAGTTATTTTCAGAAACAGTTTTATGAAATCTACTGTAGAAAGGCGCTAAATCCCTGCCTGAGCTTTGGCTATAGTAGATGCTACCTCCTCTTTTTTATTCACATCAAGTTCAAGTACCAAAGCTGAATCTTTATAGCCCTCTGCGATATCACTTATCTTATCAGTTTTTCTGACAGTTATAACAGCATTCCAACCTTTTGAAAGAATTAATTTTGGAAGTTCACGGCCAAAGCCGGTAGAACAGCCAGTTATAAACCAGACTGGTTTTTTAGTATTTTCCATTCTCTAATTAGTATGAAGATGATCTGAATGTTCTCTGAAGTTATCCGGTAAAATTACTCGTTTGAGAAATAGAATCAATGTAAAAAAGTGACAGAACCGCTGCAGCTCAAATGATGCAAATAACAATTTCAGAGAATTTACTGACTGCTGATTTTTTTTGCCTTTATTTCGGTAGAATGAATTTTCACGATCAGTTCAAAATTCATAGCTTTTACGTTATAAGCCAGAAATAAAAAACCCCAAACCAGTAAATAGTCGGGGGTTCTTAGTTTGATTGTGGGCCCAGATGGGCTCGAACCATCGACCAAAAGATTATGAGTCTCCTACTCTAACCAGCTGAGCTATGGGCCCGGTCGTAAATAAACAGCGATTTACAAAGATTTTTGAATGCTATTACTTGACCGGCATACGTTGTTTTGCAACTTAGATCAATCTTTAATTCTAGCTTTCGATGCAAATATAAAAATTCTTGCCTGAAAATTAGATACAGCTGCCTGTTTAATCAGAAAAAGCTGCTTAAGACAGTAGTTTAATTTAAAAAAGTGTTTTATTGATCTGTGCGTTCTGTATTTGCGAACATCAATTATTGAGCAAGCGACGAATAATTAAAATCATTTTCCAAAACCTGACCGTTTTAATCATCTTTACCCTGAACCAGGAACTACAACTAAATGCCAGTATATAAAAATATCATATTTGACATGGGCGGAGTGATCTTTGACATTGATCATTCTCTATCCCAGCAAGCTTTTTTAAAACTTGGAATCGCCGATATTAAAGAGCTAATAAGTCATAAGAGCCAAAGCCCGCTTTTTGATAAGCTTGAGAAGGGTGAAATTATACCTGAAGATTTCTATGAGGAGATCAGATCTCTTTCTACCCACAATCTGACTGATCATGCAATTAAAGAGGCGTTTAATATTATGTTGGTCGGTGTTCCTGATGCTGCCTATTTTCCTTTGTTAAAAAGTGTCAGACAATCTCACCGAACATTTTTACTTAGTAATAATAACAGGATTCATTATAATTTCATCATTGATAATTTACAGGCAAAATGGAACCTGCCTTCTTTCGGCCAGTTTTTTGAAACCGAGTATTACTCTCATCTGGTCGGAATGCGCAAACCTAACAGTGATATTTTTGAGCTGGTCTTGGATTCTGAAAATATTTTTCCTGCTGAAACCTTGTTTATTGATGACTCACCCCAGCATATTCAAACGGCATCAGAACTTGGATTACATACCTACCTGAAGAACCAGGGTGAAAACCTGGCTGAGGTGATGAAGAAAGTACTGACAATTTAGTCAAAAAGAAGAAATATCACAATTTGACGCTTTTTTAGCCAGTTTACTAAGGGCTTTGAACTGAATTCTTGATATCAGGATATTTTTAACCAGGCTACCTGATATAAAACTCAGACCGCAAAACTTTCACCACAGGCGCAGGTACGGCTGGCATTCGGGTTAATGAAATAAAATCCTTTGCCATTAAGGCCATCAGAAAAATCGAGTGTAGTGCCAATCAGGTAAAGAACTGATTTTTTTTCCATGATGATATTAATTCCGTTTTCGCTAAAAGACTGATCGTTTGGGCCTGACTTGGCATCAAACTCAAGGGCATAAGACAGGCCTGAACAACCCCCACTATTGACCCCAACTCTGACAACGGCTTCTCCATCAGTTTTACCTTCTTTAACCCGGATTTCTTGAATTCTTGATTTTGCTTTTTCTGTGACACTGAACATACGCTGAAATTTTAAATTCTATGCAAAGGTAAGTTATTTTTTAGCAGCTCATGATAAGCGACACTAATTGCTTGAGCTGCAACTTTAATCTCTTCGGTTGTGGTAAACCTGCCTAGTGAAAACCTGAGGCTTGATTTTACTTCGCTGTCAGTCAGCCCCATTGCCTTCAATACATGAGAAGGGGAAGGGTCTGCAGCGCTGCAGGCTGACCCTGAGGCGCAGGCAACGAAGGGTATTTTATTCATTAATTCTGCAGCACTAACATCGGGGAACATCAGGTTTGAAACATGCGTCATACGGTGCTCCAGATTACCATTGATCTTTAAGTTTGGTACGCTGTTTTGAAGCAGGTTTTCAAAACGATCTCTCAAGAGTTCAAGGCGTTTGGTTTCAGCATACATTTCACGATTTGCTATATCTGCTGCCATGCCAAGCCCTGCAATGCCAGGTACATTTAAGGTACCTGAGCGCTTACCTGATTCATGGCCGCCCCCGTGAATTTGTGGTATAACAGTAACCCGCGGATTTTTACGGCTGATATATAATGTGCCCACACCTTTAGGGCCATAAATTTTATGTGCTGATAAAGCAAGCAGTGGAATACCCGAATCTTTTACCGCGATTTGAATTTTACCTGCAGCCTGACTGGCATCGCAAAAGAGTAAGACGTTGTGCTGGGAACAGATTTCAGCTATCGCCTTAATGGGCTGAATGACACCAGTTTCATTATTGGCCAGCATGATGCTAACAAGCACAGTATCTAAGCGTATAGCTTTTTCAAATTCCGCAAGATCAAGCAAGCCACCAGCATCAACGGCAAGATAAGTTACATCTGCACCTTTTTTTTGAAGATATTCATGCGTATCAAGCACAGCTTTATGCTCTGTTGAAAGGCAGATCAGATGCTGACCTTTTGAAACATATGACTCAAAAACACCCTTTACAGCCAGGTTTACTGATTCTGTTGCACCTGATGTGAAATAGATTTCTTCGGCTGAGGCTTGAATCAGATCTGCTACCTGCTGTCTTGCCTTTTTAATCGCTTCATCGGCCTGCCAGCCAAAACTATGCTGGATGCTTGAGGCGTTTCCAAATTGCTCCGTGAGATAGGGCATCATTTGGTCAAGTACCCGATTATCTAATGGGGTAGTTGAATTATAATCTAAATAAACCGGATGCTGCAAACTGCTTTATTTTATTGCAAATATACGTTTTAGCGGTTAAATTGCAGATTAATAGGTAAGTAATCAGATTTTTATGCTTCAAAAAATTGATCATATCGGTATTGCAGTTAAGGATTTGAACGCCTCGATCAAACTCTATGAAAGGCTCCTGGGTACGAACTGCTTTAAAATTGAAACCGTCGCTACCGAAAAGGTAGTGACTGCATTTTTTCAACTGGAAGGTATTAAAATTGAATTGATTGCACCATCTGAAGAAGATAGCACGATTTCAACGTTTATTGAAAAACACGGTGAAGGTCTGCACCATATTGCTTTTCAGGTTGATGATTTAAAACGTGAGTCAGAAAGGCTTCAGGTTGATGAATTTCAACTGATTAATGAGAAGGCAAAATCTGGGGCAGATAATAAGTTGATTAATTTTATCAAGCCTGGGCTGACTGGTAAAGTGCTGATAGAGTTATGTGCTGATCAAGAATTTATTTGAAAGCAATTACGTTAAATCACTTTGATAATGCAATTATATTTGTATTTTTGCACCTCTAAAAAGCAAAATCATGAAGGCCGAAATACACCCAAAGAATTATAGGTTAGTTGTTTTTAAAGATACTTCCATTGATTATTCATTTATCACAAAATCAACTGTCGATACGAAAGACAAGGTTTTATGGGAAGATGGTAAAGAATACCCACTTGTAAAACTTGAAATTTCCGATAGATCACATCCTTTTTATACAGGTAAAATAAAGATGGTAGATACTGCTGGCCGGATTGACAAATTCAATAGCCGTTACGCTAAAAAAGAGGTTAAGCAAGAAGTTAAACCAGAAATTAAAGGAGAAGCAAAATAAGCTGGTTATGAGCTTTTTTGTTTTCTCATATATTAATATTTAGTCATTCAGGTTCTGCCTGTTGAAAAGTCCTTCGGTCATCCGAAGGACTTTTCTATTTTTACACTATGAACATTATATTGTTTGACGATTACAGCCGTGCTGATTTGTTTCCTCTTACCTTAACCAGGCCAATAGGAGCTTTGAGGATTGGCATTTTAACTATTGCTGAAAAATGGGCACTTACTAGTGGCCTTCCTGTTTCTTACCATACCGAAGAATACCTGTTGCCAAAATTTCACATGCAACTGGCAGATGATAATATCCTGATTAATGCCAAGGTCTTGCCAGATATTCAGCTCTGGGCTTCTATTCAGGCATTGGCAAAAGATGAAGCCCTTGGCTATAATAATGATTTGCTGGCAGTTCGTCTCGGAAGATCGTCACTTGAATCAGGGTCTGTATTTATTCAGCAAGCTACGAGAACCCCCTATATTGAAAATGACCCTATCATTATACTGCATGTTGAAGATTTGATCAAACATAATGCTCATGCCCTGCTTGCCGATTACCATCTGATTACTGCAGGCCGGCTCTCTGAAACACTTTCAGCAGATAATTACATCATCGGTGATAATTTATTTGTTGAACCAGGAGCAAAATGTACGATGGCAACAATAAATACCAGTACTGGACCTGTTTATATCGGTAGAGATACAGAGATAATGGAAGGCAGTCATATTCGCGGGCCTTTTGCACTCATGAATAACAGTACGGTAAAAATGGGTTCAAAAATTTATGGTGCTACTACCATCGGGCCGTATTGTACTGTTGGCGGAGAAATTAAAAATTCTGTCTTAAGCGGGTATTCAAATAAGGGTCATGAGGGCTATTTGGGTGATTCTGTGCTGGGAGAGTGGTGTAATCTGGGTGCTGATACGAATAACTCTAACATGAAAAATACCTATATGCCCGTTTTGATCTATAATTACCGGTTAAAAGAGCGTAGGGCAACAGGAATGCAATTTCTCGGGATGATTATGGGCGATCATTCTAAAAGCGGAATAAATGCTACCTTCAACACGGGTACTGTGATCGGAATAGGGGTTAATTTTTTTGGAACCTCCCTTTCGCCTTATTTTCTACCTGACTTTACCTGGGCAGAGCCATCAAAATTTAAGGAGTATCAATTAGAAAAAATGCTTGGCACAGCGCGGAAAATGATGGAACGTAAGAATCTGATCTTAAATGATGACGAAGAAAACATTCTGCGTGAAGCTTTTAAGTTAACGGCTGCTTACCGAAATTATTAAGAAGAAAAAAGAGTATGAAAAAATACATTGTTGCTGGAAACTGGAAAATGAATACCAACCATCAAGAAGCCCTTGAGCTTTTTACCGAGGTTAAAAATATTGCCAGTGATGAGCTACAGAATGGGATAGAGCTGATTGTATTTCCCCCATTTACCAGCCTTTATAGTTTAAAACAATTAAATGGTTCTGATGTGAAAATTGGGGCGCAGAATATTTGCTGGGAAGAAAAAGGAGCCTATACAGGTGAAATCTCTGCCGCTATGGTAGCCTCTGCTGGTGCAACACATGTACTGGTAGGACATTCAGAACGTAGACATTATTTCAATGAAACCACACAGATGCTCTGTAGTAAAGTAAACATTGCACTTAAACATGGGCTGGTTCCTGTTTTCTGTATTGGAGAAACTCTGACTGAACGTGAACAACACTCACATATCTCTGTTATCAGAGCCCAGCTTACTGATGCACTTTTTCACCTGAATTCAGTAGATTTTAGCAAAATTATCATAGCCTATGAGCCTGTTTGGGCTATCGGTACTGGGTTAACAGCTTCTCCTGAGCAGGCACAGGAAATTCATGCTGAAATCAGAAAAGCCATTGCTGAAAAATTTGATGACAAGGTGGCATCTGAGATAACTATATTATATGGAGGAAGTTGCTCACCTAAAAATGCTGCTGAATTGTTTTCCCAGTCAGATATCGATGGTGGTTTAATTGGCGGGGCGGCTTTAAAATCAAGAGACTTCATAGACATTGCTCGGTTTCTTCAAACAGCAAAAAAATAAGCCAGATGGATTATACCGAACTGGTATTTACCCTGGTTACAAATGATGATTTTACCCAGGATATCTTAATTCAAGACTTATCTGATATAGGTTTTGAAAGCTTCGAGGAAATTGCATTGGGCTTCAATGCATATATCAATAGAACCGAATTTAATGAATCAGTACTAAAAGAGGTTTTAAATAAGTATTCATCTTTTACAGTAAGCTATCAGATAAATGAGGTTGATACCGTTAACTGGAATATAGAATGGGAGAAGAATTACCAACCGGTAACGATTGGTGACCAGGTATATATCAGAGCTTCATTTCATGAACATAAACCAGAATTCCCACTACAGTTACTGATTGAGCCAAAGATGGCGTTCGGGACTGGTCATCATGATACCACTTATCTGATGGCTGAATACCTGCTTGAATTTGATATAACTGGTAAAAAGGTTCTTGATATGGGATGTGGCTCAGGAATTCTTGCTATTCTGGCTGAAAAAAGAGGGGCCGCATATGTTCTCGCTGTTGATATTGATGAAGTCTGTACCGCGAGTACCCGGGAAAATGCCCATTTGAATAATTGTGGCAATATTTTCGTGCAAAAGGGTGATATTGGCTCTTTAGGCTTGCAACAGTTTGATTTCATACTGGCCAATATTAACAGAAATATTTTACTCGCTCATCTTGACCGTTATGCATCAATGCTGAACAGGGAGGGTATATTATTAATAAGTGGTTTTTATGAACAACCAGATCTGGAAATTATTGCCGCCCGAGCAGTAGAACTAGGTTTTAAGTTTATGTATCACCGTGAAAGAAATAAATGGGCTGCTGCTAAATTTTATAAATGAAGAAAATACATTTTATTTCTATCGGTGGAAGTGCCATGCACAATCTGGCAATTGCACTTCATAAAAAAGGTTATCTGGTCACTGGTTCAGATGATGAAATTGTCGAGCCTTCTAAAAGCCGCCTACAACAGAGTGGCCTCTTGCCTGATCAGGATGGATGGCAACCAGATTTGATCACAGCCGATCTTGAAGCAGTCATTATTGGTATGCATGCCCGTAAAGACAATCCTGAATTACTCAGGGCTGAAGAATTAGGGCTCAGAATTTATTCATATCCAGAATATATTTATGAGCAGTCAAAAGAAAAAACCCGTTTAGTAATTGGTGGTAGCCATGGAAAGACCACTACTACTGCCATGATTATGCACGTGCTGAAATATGCAGGGTTGAATTTTGATTTTATGGTTGGGGCTTCATTACCAGGCTTTGATCTGACTGTTAAATTGACAGATGATGCACCTCTGATTATTATTGAGGGTGATGAATACTTATCTTCACCTATAGACCCCCGCCCCAAATTTCACCTTTACAGAGCCAGTGTTGCTGTCATAACAGGCATCGCCTGGGATCACGTAAATGTATTTCCTACACTAGAAGTTTATCAGAAGCAATTTGCAATTTTCCTGACAACTATCGTTGAAAAAGGGCTGCTGATCTTTAATGAATCAGATCTGGCTCTGGTTGATATTGTAAAAGATGCTACCCGAACTGATCTGCAAAAAGATCCGTATGGGATGCCTGCCCATTTGATACGCAATGGTCTGACCTACCTTATTGGTGATGACCAGCAGGAGTATCCTTTACTTGTTTTTGGTGATCATAATCTGATGAACCTGAATGCAGCATTTCATGTATGCCTCCACCTAGGGCTTGAACCGATTACGTTTTATAAAGCAATTGCTGACTTTACAGGTGCTTCAAGACGGCTTGAAAAGCTTAATGAGAATGGGTTTACTACTATCTTTTCAGACTTTGCCCATTCACCCTCTAAACTTAAAGCAACTACAGCTGCCGTTAAAGAGCAGTTTCCAGCAAGGAAACTCATTGCCTGTATGGAGCTTCATACTTTCAGCAGCCTCAACCCATCTTTCCTTGACCAGTACGCATCAAGTATGGATGAGGCTGATACAGCTATTGTTTATTTTAATTCACATACGCTCGAACATAAAAAATTACCGCCTCTTGATCCTGAGGTTGTTAAAAACGCATTTAACCGACCTGATCTTCTCGTTTTTACGAGTTCAGACTTATTGGTATCTTATCTTAAAGCATTGAAACTTGATGATTCAAATTTGCTTCTGATGACTTCAGGAAATTTTGGTGGACTCGATATAAAAGACTTGGCTTTTTCACTCATTTAATTAGTTCGTATTTATATTTGCGTAAGGAGATCACCTTAAATGCTTGAAAAAAATAGATTACGTAATGAAATATTGCCAGAACGGCCAGCCATCTTACCAAACCGGTCAGGCAAAAAACCTATAAGTAGAACCCCTAAAGTTGCCAGGCCCATAGACCCCAGGCTTTTCAAGCTATTTGGGCTCTTTTTGCTTTTGTCAGCCCTGTTCCTCTTGTTATCTTTTATCTCTTATCTGATCGACTGGTCGTCTGATCAATCAGTCTTACAACATATTTCAATTGGCAAGCTACTTTCTGCTAGTAATTACCCTGTTCATAACTGGATGGGAATGCTTGGTGCTCTGGCTTCCTGGGCTTTAATTTATAAAGGTTTTGGGATAGCTTCTTTTGCCTTTGTTTATATGCTGGTCGTTCTGGGAACACATCTGCTCTTTAAAGAGAAGATTTTTCACCTGGGTATATCATTGGGTAATTCATTATTTTTTTTATTATTTATTTCTTTATTAACCGCTTTTTTATCTCGCTTTGCCTCAAACGAGCCACAATTTCTGGGTGGTGTATTCGGGTATCAGAGTATTGTATGGCTGAATGGAACAATCGGATGGGCAGGAACTGCTGCACTGCTTATATTCACGGGACTGGGCTGGGGTATTTTTGTATTTAATCTTGAGCTAAACCTCACTTTTTTTAAAGTGCGTGACAAAGATCTGTCACTTTCTGATCAGACTGATTACAGCAATCAGGAGGCTTCCCAAGACGATGACTTTTTTACCCCTGCACCCTCACTAAAAGTTAAAAGCACGATTAAACCAAATGCTGAACCCCTGATCATTCATCACCTGAATGATGATGAAATTACTATTTATCCTGCCGGGCCAGATGATAATGAAGACGATGATGATCAGGAGAATAAAAATGCCCATGAACCCTATAAAAATAAAGATCCCAAGAAGCTGATAAAAGATCCTGAGCTTGCTATTCAGTTAATCATCAAACAGCCAGAACCAGAAAAAAGACCTCTTGATTCATTAAAAAACCCACTTTCGGTTTTCCCCTCATTTTCAGTAGAACGAACTGAAAATGAGAAAAAATCTGCCGATCTGGTACAGCAGTTTGGAAAATATGATGAGACGCTTGATCTGGCTTCGTACAAATTTCCTACGCTAGAATTACTAGAAGATTATGGTAGTCAGAAGATTCAGGTAAGCGCAGCAGAACTTGAAGCAAATAAAAATAAGATTGTAAGCACCCTTGGTCATTACGATATTGGCATAGAAAAAATAAAAGCGACTATTGGCCCAACAGTAACGTTGTATGAAATCATTCCAAAAGCAGGAGTTAGAATTTCAAAAATAAAGAACCTTGAAGATGATATTGCTTTAAACCTTGCCGCACTTGGTATTCGTATCATTGCCCCAATACCTGGCAAAGGTACCATAGGTATAGAAGTGCCAAATCAGCAGCCAGAACTCGTGTCTATGCGGTCAGTAATTTCTTCAGAAAAATACCAACGTAATGAGATGGAGTTACCAATAGCCTTTGGTAAGACGATCTCAAATGAAGTATTTGTGGCCGATCTGGCTAAAATGCCCCATTTACTCATGGCTGGGGCTACTGGTCAGGGTAAATCAGTTGGTATCAATGCACTTTTGGTATCATTATTATACAAAAAACACCCCTCGCAACTAAAATTTGTTCTTGTAGATCCGAAAAAGGTTGAGTTAACACTTTTCAGAAAAATTGAGCGGCATTTTCTTGCCAAGCTTCCCAATGAAGAAGAAGCGATTATTACTGATACTAAGAAAGTAATCAATACCCTGAATTCACTCTGTATAGAAATGGACCAGCGTTATACGTTACTAAAAGATGCAGCAGTTAGAAATCTCAAAGAGTATAATCAGAAATTTGTCAACCGCCAGCTTAACCCCGAAGAGGGGCACAGGTACCTCCCCTTTATTGTACTTGTGATCGATGAATTTGCAGATTTGATGATGACGGCAGGTAAAGAAATTGAAGCACCAATCGCCAGACTTGCCCAGCTTGCAAGGGCCATTGGGATACATTTGGTAATTGCCACTCAGCGGCCATCTGTCAATATTATCACAGGAACAATAAAAGCAAATTTTCCTGCTAGAATAGCATTTCGGGTTACTTCTAAAGTAGACAGTCGTACAATTCTAGATGCCAGCGGAGCTGATCAGCTTATTGGAAGAGGTGACATGTTATTATCAACAGGAAGTGAGATTATCAGACTGCAGTGTGCCTTTGTAGATACTCCTGAAGTTGAGCGGATCACTGATTTTATTGGTTCCCAGCGTGGATATGCATCGGCTCTGGCCCTGCCTGAATACGAGGGTGAAGAGAATGAAAGTTCATCAAAGGGAATTGACCTTGAAAATCGTGATTCAAATTTTGAAGATGCTGCAAGGCTTGTTGTTTTGCATCAGCAGGGCTCTACCTCGCTTATACAGCGCAAACTAAAACTTGGATATAACCGTGCAGGTAGGATAATGGATGAATTGGAAGCTGCCAAAATTGTAGGTCCGTTTGAAGGCAGTAAGGCCAGACAGGTACTTTATCCGGATGAATATTCTCTTGAACAATTTCTTGAAAACTTGAATAAAAAGTAAATAAAATTCTTAATCCGCCTGTTTAGCTATTAAAGGCATGAGGTTTGAAATAAGTAAAGAATGAGAAAAACACTTTTACTACTATCTATACTGCTTGCACTACCTTTAATAAATGTACTAGCACAAAATAATACTTCTCAGAAAAAAGCCCACCGTATCTTAAAGGAACTCAGCCAGAAATATAAAAAGTATAAAACGGTAGAAGCTCATTTCAACTTTACCCTCAATAATGCCCAGGATCATATAAATGAAGTTCAAACAGGAGTTTTATATGCCGAGCCTGCTACAAACAGATATCATTTGCAATTAAACGGGCAGGAAATCTTTTCTGATGGTAAATTTACTTACACCTATTTGAAGGCTCAAAAGGAGATGCAGGTTGCAAATATTGATACGAATAGTGAATCTATTAATCCAGCACATATTTTCTCAATTTATGAAAACGGGTTTAATGCCCAGTATAGAAATGAGACTCAGCAGGGAAAAATGAAACTTGATCAGATTGACCTTATTCCACAGCATATTAAAAAAATATTAAAGGCCCAGTTATTAGTAATCAAACGCCCAAGACAATTATATCAGGTAAGGCTATTTGATAAAAATGGTAATCAGTATGTTTATACTGTCAATCAGTTTATTGCTAATCCTAAAATAAATGCTGATCTGTTTACCTATTCAAAAAAGATTTACCCAGGTATCGAGTTAATAGATCTGCGCTAATGATCTCTTATACCCAGTATAGCCTGACTAAAATTGAAAACCTTTTCCGTGACCTGGGGTTTAAAATCAGGTATGAAAAGGGGAATTTTAAGTCAGGAACATGTTTTATTCTTCAGTCCAAAGTTATTGTCATAAATAAATTTGTAACCCTTGAACAAAAAATTAATTCAATGATCGATATGCTCGTCACTGAAGAAATTAATGAAAGCCTGATTGATGAAAAACAGCGGGAATTTATGCGTACTATAAGGCAAACAAGGCTAGAAATATAAATGACGATCACATTCTTAGGAACCGGAACTTCGCAGGGTGTGCCTGTTATTGCCTGCCAATGTGAAGTTTGTAACTCAAGCGATCAGAAAGATAATCGGTTAAGAACGTCTGTGCTTATAGAAACAGCTGATAAAAATGTAGTTATTGACTCGGGCCCTGATTTCAGGTATCAGATGCTCAGAAAAAAAGTTAAAAAGCTTGATGCTATTGTCTTCACACATGAACATAAAGACCATATTGCTGGCCTTGATGATGTAAGAGCTTTTAATTATAGGCAACAAAAAGATATGGATGTGTATGCCACCATAGATGTTCAAAATGCCATCATTCGCGAATTTTCCTATATATTTTCAATTATCAAGTATCCAGGTATACCTCGTGTAAACCTGATAGAGATTGACAGTAAACCGTTTAATATTGGTAAAACAACCTGGATTCCGATAGAAGTACTTCATTACAAGCTACCGGTAATGGGTTTCAGAATTGAAGATTTTACGTATATAACAGACGCTAAAACTATCTCAGCAGAGCAATTGAATAAGATCAGGGGTACAAAAGTACTTGTGCTGAATGCGCTACAAATGAGCTCTCATATATCTCATTTTACTTTGGAAGAAGCAATTGAAATTGCGCTGGATATTAAAGCAGAACAAACATATTTTACTCACATCAGTCATCTGATGGGAAAACATGCTGATACATCTGTGATCCTGCCACCCGGTATTATGCTCGCCTACGATGGTTTACGCATAGAAATCAGGACCCAGCCTTAAAGATCACTCTGTATCACCTTATCAAATATTAAAATTAAAAACTCCACTGTTTATCTAGCTGAAACTGGACAGATCTGATCAGTTCATTGATATGAAATGGCTTGGGGATATAAGCGTCAGCTCCACAGTCAGAAGAAACCTGTTTTATATTCTTATTTGCCGAAATCATAATTACAGGAATATTCTTTGTCTTTTCTTCTTTTTTCAGGCGTTTACAGATACTATATCCGTTTACTCCTGATAAATCAATATCAAGAAGAAATAAATCAGGATGTTCATTTTCTAAATTCTTACCGTCTGAAGATGGGGTTACTTCAAAACCTTCATTTTCTAGTATCAAACACAGAACTTCTAAAATATCTGGATCATCATCTGCCACCAATATTCGTTTTCTTTCCATTATTTTTTTTCAAACTACGAGTCTTATAGCAAATAATATTCCTCAATAAGATTATTATGTAACAATGTTATTATAAAATGATTTTCTTGTCTATGGCTCTATTGTATATCTAAATTGTTTTTTAATTGCTTTCAGGTGAAACGCATTAATGCAATCAGAAATGTATTTTAGATCAAGATTATCGTTGTTTCCAGCATCGAACAGGTTGAAGTAAATACTAGGTTTAAGACTTTCAAAATAGTCAAACAGTATGCTGCACCATATCAGCTGGCAGTTTTCATTAACTTTTGATGCAATTTCGAAAATTCCATCTTTCACTTCTATATGTCTGACATATTGTGATTCGAGCTTACCCTGTGGATACATGAGCAATATATTACCCGGAGTTTCAAGAATATCTGTAGCATATGTCAGGCTTTCAGCGACACTACTTTTACCTGGTGCAATAGAAAAGGCCCCAGCATATTTCAACCACCAGTTTTTTTGCATCTGTTTTTCCAGTACCATAGTATATACATTACCTTTAGTGCCCTTTTTTCTGATCAATTCATTGCACAAATAAAAAGCCAGTATACCGTCCCAAAAGCTTGTATGGTTGCACATCAAGAGGTAAGAATGGTTTGATCTCAGTGTAAATTCAGAGAGAACTAATTTATTGAATTTAACTTTTAACACCTGCCTGATGAAGAATGAGACAAGATTAAAATAAATGTGACTCAGAGGTTTTGCTTGAATGATCATAAGTAGGGACGTAAAATTTCAGAAAGTCTGTTGTTTACCAGTTCGTGACCTCCACTGACGACCAGCTTTTCAGACAGAAACAACGCATCCAGTACTTTATCATTCATGGTTGATGGATATGCAGCGTCTGTATTTCCGAAGATAAAGATGGTACGAATTTTTTCAAAGTTTACTCTTTCCTCAAATATCTTACTGTCAAGTGACAGAAATCGTAAATAGGTAACACATGCATAAAAGTTATATCTCAGGGTTGGGGTTGCTATTTCTTTAGCCAGTATGCCATATCCCTTATAGTCAACCAAACCCAGCAGTCTGCTGATCTTCAATAGTCTTTGCAAACCTGAATGGCTCAAAATTAACTTTTCCAGTACCTTGTTTGCCAGCTTGTTTTGCCCCAGCAGGGTCAGAATTCTGGCTGGTTTTAGAAATGAAGGAGCGATTGCAATAGATAGGTCAATTCGTCCTGCCAGCCGTTCTACAAGAGTACTTGCATAATGAGTGCCCATCGAATAGGCAATCATTGAAAACCTTAAAATTTGGTTTTTTAGACAAAAATCTTCTATAATTTCTGCCAGCAACTGTTTATTGAGTCCTTTCTTAACTGCGGTAAGTGTATTTACAGTCAGTTCTGTCTGTTCATGAAAAAACAGGTCAAAGCCATAAAAAGTATATTCATTGCCGTAAACCTCTTCAAGTAATGAAAACTGCCGCCCGTGCATGCCATAGCCATGAAAGCAAAGCATAACCTTAGGACCTTTACCAAATTTATAGTAGGCAAGCTTTACATCTGGGTGCTGATAAAAATAGACTTTCATTAGTAATCTGACATTATTTAGGCGCTTGGGCAGGTAGCTTTCTCAAAAAGGCGATAGCCCAGGCGTAATCGCCATCATGTGTAATACTTAGTGAAATCACCAGGCTTGCAAACTGATCTGGAAGTGTTACAAAGGGTCTGCCTGCTGGTTTTAACCTGTTAATTTCAATCATCCTGAAGCTTAGCGTTTCATCGCTTACCTGTCTGATTGCTTTATAAACAGCTTCTTTCCCAGCCCAGGTAGATGCATAACGGCATAAGGGCTCGGAGAACTGTGTACAGTATGCAAGTTCTTCAGGCGTAAAGACTTTCTGCATAAATTCATCTGATTTACTCAGGGCAAATGTTGGCAGGTGCACCAGATCATTTCCGACGGCAATACATCCTAAATCAAGGCCAGACAAATTATATCTTTCAATTTCTTCAACTTTCATCATCCGGAACCCCCATAATATTAAAGCCCCCATCAACATAATGGATATTACCAGTAACTCCTTTAGAAAGTGGTGAAAAGTAGTAGATTGCGGCATTTCCTACATCCTGACCGGTAATATTACCAAGTGGAGCAAGCGTCTTACCAAGCTTTCTCAGTTTCCTGATTCCATTTATACCGCCTGATGAGCTAGTCATAACAAGCCCGGCAGATAGCGCATTTACCCTGATTTGCTGTTTGCCAAAATAATGGGCGAGGTAAAGCATGATATTTTCAAGTGCCGCCTTATTCAGACCCATACCTGCATAACCCGGAAAAACCCGCTGTGAAGCATTATAGGTAAGTGTAAGAATAGAGGCATCAGTTGCAAGAAGGGGTTCAGCAACCCTGCAAATGCGTAAAAGTGAGTACGCGCTGATATTAAACGAATCTACAAGCTCATCAAAGGGAATATCAAGATACCTTGATGGTTCTTTTTTACTTCCATAGAAAGTTGAGCACATAACCTGCTGGCTACCATAAGCTACAGCATGCAAAAGATAAGATATCGGCCCAAGTTCAGCATGTATTTTACCTAAAAAGGTTGAAATCTGCTCTTCATCTTTAACATCGACTTCTGCCGTATACCGGATATTAAGCTCATGCTGTTTCATGACATTCAATACATCTTCTTTTGTGTCTTTTGTATAGGTAAACGCAAGCTTACAACCCGACTCTTTCAAGCGCATTGCAATACTGAAAGCAATCGATCTTTCGTTTCTGAGACCAAAGATCACAGCAAGCTTATCTGAATTATCAATCATGCCCGAAATTTTGAAAGTGAAATAGCACTATTAGTTCCCCCAAAGCCGTAGTTGAGACAGACTATTTTATTAATTTCTTTACTGACTGTTTTTTGTGGAATAAGCTGGCGGTAAGCGGCAAGAGGTTCGACCGGACCTAACCAATCAGCATTTAATTGGAATGGTTCAGGCTCTGTATTTAAATTTGCTGAATTCAAACATGGGCTTACCTTTTGCTCCCTTAACATTAGAAGGGCAGTAATACATTCTACCGCTCCGGCTGCACCCAGCATATGACCGAATTGTGATTTAGGTGCAGATAAATGGTAATTATCGGTCCCCATAAAATCTACTACACTCAGTAACTCGATAGCATCACCAGCTGGTGTCGAAGTACCATGAACCTTAACCACATCGGGCTTTTGATTCTGCTTATCTTGCTTGCCAGAATCATTCATCAGACCTTGCCATAAACGCTGCTGCCCCGAAAATGATGGGGCAAACATATTACCGTCACCATCTGAGTTATTATGATATCCGTCAATAACAGCTAGAATATTAGCGCCTCTTGCCCTGGCCTGTGCTAGCTCTTCCAGGGCAATGATTCCTGCTCCGAAAGAGCAAACAAAACCATTTCGGTTTTTATCGAAAGGCCTCGAACTTTCGGTTGCCGTAAATCCCTTACTCAGAACCTGCATTGCATCAAAACCAATGAATGTTTCAATAGATGTTTCTTCTATTCCCCCAGCAATAATACGGTCCTGAATCCCGAATTTTATCAGTCTGTAGGCATACCCTATATTGCCTAGTCCTGTTGCGCAGGCCGAAATAATAGACTCACATACTCCCTGGCTTTTAATCAGACAGGAAACATTCGCTGCCTCACGATAGCCCATACTGCGATCTATCGTATGTGAACCAATGGTTCTTGATTTAATTCCCAGTTCAAAAAAACTGTTCCACCCAGGTCTTAAAATAGTATTACCTGCACCGCCTGAGCCAATAATGACCCCGGTTTTTTCAGATTTCACCTCCTTAGCTTCCCAGCCAGCCATCCTGATTGCTTCAATTGAGGCAATCATGGCCCAGATGCTGCCAATATCTGCTGTTGCCAGATTAATAGCAGGTATACGGGCCAGGTTATCAATATAGGTTTCTGGATAATCTTTAACCAGGGTAGACATAATAACGTCAAGGTGCATCTCTGACAGATTCACATAGCCAGCAACCGTTGAGCGAATATTTTTACCATATAAAGTTGCCAGCTCCCAGTTACGGATCAGACTCTGATCTGAAAAAAGTTTTTCACTAAAATTTTCCAGACTATGACAGGTTGGGAAAACTCCTGCCATACCAACGATTGCAACTTGTCTTTCTGCGGACATAAACGTTTTACTTTTTCATGATTAAGTCGACAATATCTCTGACTTTTGAACCCAAACCGTCAATATCTTCATCTTCAAATTCAACATTGAACTTTTGTTCTGCCTTGGCTGCGATATTTATCATTTCAGTTGAAGGAGTATTCAGGTCGGTAATGAAGTCAGTTTCTTCGGTTATAGTGTCAAGTTTTGCAGGTTCAATAGTTCTAACAGTTCGTAAGATCTCAACAAGGCCTGTCATTACTTCTTCTCTAGTCATATTTTTTTGGTTAAAATTTCTTTTTTTAAAGCTCTGCCAGTAATACCCGATAATTCAGCTACCAGGGTAAAAGTGGGTTCAAGCTCAAAGGCAAATAGCATCTCTGGTGTAAAATTTTGAAAATATGCAGTTAAATCAAGATCACGGGGCACTTTATAAATTCTGCCATCTGCAACCATCTGCCTGAATTTATAAAACTTTATTTCGGCTATACTGATGAACCGGTCACCCGGAGTCAGGAAATGCTGGAAATTTACCGAACCAATACTGATGAATGCTGGTAAGAATTTATTGCGTAATTCTATCAGACTGCAGTTCTGTTTGACACATTCGAGAAAACCTGCACATGATACAATACTTGCCTGGGCAAAGGCCTCAATTTGGTCAACTCCTCTGAAGATACCAAAGTGATCATTAACATTTTCATGGGTAGGGGTATAGCTTGCAATAATACCTTTCGTGGGTATATGCCAGTGATAATCGTCGACGTAGAGTTTTGACGGACCATATTGAAGAATATCACAAGGCCTGATTCCAACCAGACTGTCAAATGATTGGTTGAACAGGGTTTTCTCATCAGTCATATCAGACCTCCGTTTATGGCAATATTGCTTCCATTTATATAGGAGGCTTTAGTAGAAATTAAAAACCCGATTGCTTCGGCAATCTCATCGGTGCTACCTAAACGGCGAAGGGGAATTAAATTTCTGATCTTTTCCTGCTCGCTTTTGGGTATTGAATTAATCATGCTGGTTTCAACAAAGCCTGGGGATACACTCAGGATCCTGATTTTATGTTCAGCATGTAAGTAAGCAGTTTCTTTTGCCAGTGACTTTGAGAAGGCAATCAGTGCAGCCTTGGTTGCGGCATATACGGCCTGAAAAGCATTACCTGTTTCTGCCACACAAGAACTTACATTTAAGATTACCCCTTCTTTTTTTAAATTGAAAATCTTTAATACGGTTTTACTGATTAAAATGGGAGCTTTTAAATTCACCTGAATCATTTTATCAATATCACTTTCTGGTTGAAAAAGTATGGCTTTGTCAAGGGTAAGACCTGCATTATTAATGACTGCATATAAACGGTCTGAATGTTCAGCCTTTAGCTTCTTGCAAAATGCAATCAGCTCTTGATTGATACTGAAGTCAGCATACATGGCAAATTGACCTGGCTTTAAAGGGGGTAGGTTTCCAGGTTTTGAAGCATGAAGGATCAGGTCGTAGTCTGGAGCAAGTTTTTCGGCTAGTGCCAGACCGATTCCACGGCTTGCACCAGTAATTAATATTTTAGGTTTATCCATTAATCTATAAGATCATACTATAAATCAATTATTCGGGGGCTGACTGTCATGCCCAACTTTCGACTGATAATGATTCATCAAATTAAGCAAGACTCCGTTTGTCCAGCCAAAGCCATCCTGAAGCGGATATTCACCACCCCCGGCTTTTAAATTTAAATTAATAACATTGTATTTTTCGACTAGTTTACCTGTCTGCTCAAATACCTGTTGATTTAAACTGATCCATTTTTTAGCAATTGTTCTGGCTAGTACACTATAGTGGTAATTCTCAAGCCCATTAATGGTTAAATACTGCAGAGGGGCCCAGCCATTGGGTGAATCCCATTGCTGACCTGAATTATTATTTGTTGTTACCAGACCACCGGGTTTAAGAAAAAATTTACTGATTTTGTCTGCCTGTTTACTGGCTTCACCTACGGTAGAGATACCAAATTCAAGCGGGAAGGCACCTGCCAGGGTTTCAATTTTCTCAACACGTTTTAACTTGAAATTATAATCTTTAAACCATCCTGCCCGCTTATCCCAACAATATTTCAGGATTGCTCTTTTGCGGGCCAGAGCTTTTGACCTGAAGTCTTTCTCAAGTTCTTTATTGCCTGTCAAATGATATGATTTGGCCAACGAGAGTTCAAGATGAAACAGAAGACAATTTAAATCAATGGCAATAAGGTCTGTTGTATGTATGCTTGATAACCCTTTGTTATCATCAAACCAGCGGGTACTAAAATCCCAGCCTGATTCG
>Ga0123337_10002446_pt1 | contig 21197 bp, 23 predicted proteins | sample frozenSSSSmetaG_FD_89792 | JGI IMG/M metagenome (GOLD analysis project Ga0123337, IMG submission 89792) | Glacier valley bacterial and archeal communities from Borup Fiord, Nunavut, Canada, to study Microbial Dark Matter (Phase II) -... | ecosystem: Environmental > Aquatic > Freshwater > Ice >...
AGGAGGGGGATAAAGTATACCTACTCTGAAAACACATAAAAACGAAACGACTAAGTACGAAACTAGACTTTAAGAAGTTAGGACCATTTAGGATTCTTAAGAAAGTGAGCTTAGTTAATTACAGGCTGCAGCTACCTAAGGAATCACGGCTACACCTAGTGTTCCACGTATCATTGTTAGAACTAGCAAAGGGAAACACACCACTCGCTACAAACGCCGAACTCTAACTAGAAAATGAACTAGACGTATACGAAGTCGAGGAAATCCTAGACTGAAGATTAGTAGGAAAACAAGAACAATACCTAATTAAATGGAAAGGATACGAACATACGGAGAACACTTAGGAACTAGCGAAGAACCTCAGCTGCTAGGAGTTGCTAGAGGAATTCTGACGTCGCCACCCTAGGTCTCCCAAAACGAAGGAGACAAACTGGAGAACAGGTTAGACGAAGCGGCGCCGTGGGTAGAAGAGTTGGTGGTAGTTTGAGGAGAAGCTTCGGCTTCTGCCTTCTTCCGCTCCTTCTCTTCCGCCTCGTCGAGTTCGTTGAGCGTCTTCAGCCCGCGCCGCAGTATGTCCTGCGCGCGCGACCTTAGGAGTGCTTGCTAGGTCTCTAGCCGTCGTACGCGGGCTAGGCCTTCCATAGCAGCTTCGAAAGCAGTGTCACGCTCACTTTTGAGGCGCTGCTCTTCCTTTTCGATACGGGACCAGTCTAAGAGACTTGGACCCTCCACGTCGCACTTTCGACCGCGACGAGTACACTCACTGCAACGAGCAGACTTTCCTTCCGCCACCACGCAGGTTTTCCCGTTTAGAGAACAATAGGAACAAGGAGGCATTTCAATACCAGTGGAAGCGATGCGTTGCGCAAGAATGAGTCTTTCTTTAGTCTTTGAATGTTGGTTTGAAGACATGACGACAGCGTAACCTGTCTAAGTTAAAGTATGTGGGCACAACCCCGCTTAAGTAGTTAGCACATTCCTTAGTCAGCGAACTAGGCCTTAGGGACGAGACCTAGGGGGGAGGGGCTAGTGTTACGGCACACCCGCAGTTAGTACGACCAACAGGGTCACGTGACGGATCACTTGGATCACGAAGGTTCTATATAAGTCGATAGTATTTCCTTAGATAGGAGCTTCGTGCTCAACTCAAAACAGTATCTTACCCATACTAGTAACATGTTACTTAAAGCATTTGTGTCTGATCCCCTGCCTCCTCTGTTAAGTTAAACCTTTACGCAAGAAACCTCCGTGAGTCTTATACGTTTAAGACCCAGCGTTACATCTACGTAGCATATCCTCGCTTCTATGCTAGAGCACTTCGATCTTCCTAAGTAAGGGCTTTCCGTCTCATCGTAGGTACGAGAATAGACGATGTTGTAGATGGACGACTAGGAAATGTGAGAGTGGAGCTTGGCTCTTTATACTATTTTCATGGCTCACCCTCCTCACCCTCTCATCCAGCTCACCCATGACCATCCAATGTCGCGGTGCAACGCGTCCTGATATGGCACCCAACTTCTAGGGGTCGAGGTGGTCACCATCACATAATTGAGGGGGACGACCTTAGCAAGGCAGCAACATCATGAGTGCCTCAACATTCTGAGGGCAGCGACGCTCTCCCGCTAGGCCGGATGGCACCGTTCTAACTACTAACCGTTCTAACTACTATCCAGGTGATTGCTCCAGATCGGCAGCTTAGTAGTTGGGTGGGTGACCACCAGCGAATACCTGCTGTTGTATGTTTTTATCTGTTTAATCTTTTGCTCTCTTATTGGATTATACTACTATCTTCCTTCCTTCTTTTACGAAATCGTACTCGGAGGCTACATCGACAAGATTGCTACCATAGTTAAAAATCAAGTCACCTGTTAGGGATATGATGTATTGAGAATGCTATGCACAGGCTTTATATACATCTGTGGTCCCATGCCTCCATTGTTGTTTCCTGCCGTGCCCGAAGTTCCAACACAACTCTACAAGTCCAAAACGTGACGGCTGGTAGAGTATGCAACGATGAATCCGAGAGTCGCGAACCGGAGCAGGAAATGGAGGGGGGAAGAGACGATCATCTCATCTCGCCGGCCCCAACGCCCCCAGGACAGCACCGACCATAACGGCAATCTCGCGCTCCAACGCCCCTCGCGGCTTCTCGTCCTTCATCCTCGCCACGCCGCTCGGCGCTACACACCCCCTCTCCACAGCCTCGCGGATCGTCTCCCTGACCTCCGCACGATGCGCCCTGAGCCCCCTCGCCGCAGGCCCGCCCTTCGCCACCACCTCCGCGGCCTTGGGGCTCAGCGCGCCGGCGAGGCTGCGCCAGAAGTGGCTGGTCAGGCTGGTGGTCTCGAGGGCGATGAGGACTGGGACGAGCAGGGTGGGCGGAGCGGTGGCAGAGGGGACGGCGGGCTTGGTGGAGGCGAGGAGCAGCTCCAGCGCGGCGATATTCTGGCAGCGCGCGGAGACTTCGAGGAGGGTGCGGTCGAGTGTCGCGAGGGCGGAGAGGGCGCGTGTGAGCGTGGCGAGGGAGGATGTCATGGCGCTCCGGAGGTAGTCTTGTAGAGCCTGCACCAGCCATTCGGAGGGTTGCGTGGAGAGGAGATGAAGGGTTTGCAGGGCGGAAACGGTGCGCGCCTTCACGTCCTCGGTCTGCGCGTACGTGCCTGTCCCGCCGGCGGAGAGCGTGGACATAGCGAACTCGCGCACGAGCTGCGCCGCCTTGGTGTGCAAGGCACGCTCGGCGGGGTTGATGAGCTCGCGCTGGAGGGCGGCGATGGCGTGGACTTTTTGTAGATGCTCACCCTCCTCACCAGGGCCGGAGGCGGCGAGGAGAGCGCGGGTGGAGAGGATGGTATTGGATGCGCGGACCATGGCCCGGTGGTCCTCCCGTGCTTGTGCGCTCCGTGACTGCTGCTCGGCCATCTGGACTTCGAGCTGGCGACCGAGTTGGAGGGCGCGCCCGACAGAGCGGCCCAGACGGACTGTGTGCCAGAGGCGCTCCGAAACTTTGCGGACTTCGTCGGCGGCTTGGTGGCGCTCGATGACCTCCTTCTCTAGCCTCTTGTATGAGTCGTTGAGGGCGGTGACTTGTGAGGAGAGCTCGGAGACGATGTGTTGAGAGGCGGTGGTCTGGGATGAGGTGTGCGAGAGCAGGGGGAGCGCCGAGGTGGAGGTGAGGGTGTGGATGTGGGAGTCGACTTCTTGGATGTCGAAGAGCACACGGGAGAGGGGGGTGGAGAGGTCGAGGGGGGAATCGGTCGGGTTGTTGGTGCTGAGGACGAGGGTGTTGGCGAAGGAGGGGGCGGAGAAGGAGGGGGAGAGGAAGAGCTCGTAGTCGATGTAGGAGGGGTCTGAGGATTCCTCTGCCTTAGGGTCTTCGGTGGTGGTCATTGTTGGGGATTTGACTTGAGCTTGTTAGGATTGTGGCATTGGCTGTGAGTATATCCTTGATGTTCTTGACGTTGAGCTGTTCCTGAACCCGTCGCGATGACTTGTAGGTAACTAGCCAGGTACATAGGTACGCGCTTCAATTGTTGAAGCTTTGGCATCTGTCACTTCTGATGCACGGACGCATCCGTATGGGATGAACATTTCGCCGGATCCGGAATGATAGAAATAATACTCCGCTAAGATGGTGTCATCACGATTTTCGACGATTGCAATTCTAAATTATGCCTTTTTCACTGCAGATATATAAAGAATTAGTTTGGAAATAGCTGTATATACACATAGAGGATAGAATGAATCTTTAGTGGTGTCGATATCCAGATTTGTCATGAAAAAATGATGTTCATAGAGAGATGCGGCATGGCATATAATGTGAGTGTGACCGTCATCGTCATCCGGAGTTCACGGATTAGCCCCAGCAGTCAGCCTATCAGAACTTCGACGTCAACTGTCAACCAAACAATGGTCTACTTATCCAGCATTCTTGGTATTCTATACCATACCATACTCATCCTCTACTCAACGCAATCCTCCTCCTCCTCCTCCTCCTCCTCCTCTTCCTCTTCTTTCTCTCTCCTCTATACTATGTGAAAACAATGCTTCCAGTCCTAATATCAATGCGACAATAAGCAACATCTCCACAGCCCGGCTCCTCGTCCCCATCTCCTCTCGTCACATCTCACTTCCCCCAATCCTCACCTCACAATGCCTATCCTCGATGCTCGCGAACTCCTCTCCTTCCCCGGCGGCAACAATGCCAGCGACACCATCATCGGTGGCATCAACTTCAATCTTACGACTCTGCGCCACTGGAACTACACTCTCTACTCCAACGGCACTCTCTCAAACTGGTCGAACTGCTTCCTCACCTTCGAGCCATTCACCCCGCATCTCCTGCCCAACGGCACATTCCTCAACACGACATCCTGCTATACTCCACAGAAGAGCATTGGCAGCCGCGCCATCCCAGGCATCGCATTTGGCGTTTTCTTTGCGATTAGTATCATGTTTACCTTGATCAACCTGAGCAAACATGGACATCTCTTCCTGCCGTCTCAAAAGCGCTTCCACGCGATTGGAAGGAGATGGCAGTGGTACTGGATGTGTTGGGTCGCGGCGAATGCCATGGCGAGCGGGTTCACCAGCGTCGATGTCGACAGATACTACCTGCCGGAGTGGCCGCTGATGTTGAACTGCATCTTCTGGTACATGATGATTCCCAGCACTTTGGCTGTAGTGTGGGAAAGCGTGCGGCACTGGGGAAGTTGGCAGGAGAGACAATTGATCGACCCTGACCCATTTTCCTTGCCTCAGAACGACAAGAGAGGCAAGACGGAGTTCTACATGCCTCTCGTCTTCTACGCTTTCGCATTCCTCGTAAGCACTCGCCCTCCCCTGCATAATTCAGCAATTTCTGATATGAGATGAATACAATTTCTAATATGATCTAAATAGCACTTCTTCATGTCCATCCCACGCAACTGGACCCCTCTCGCCTACCAACGCTCCGAAGACCAAACTCTCGCCAGGGCCGAACCGCAGGCCACAGACGGCCGCTTCAAATCCGGCGCCTTCTTCCTCTTCTTCGCATGGCTCGTCATTCTCTTCTCCCTACGCTATTCTATCCACCACTACAAGCCCCGCAACCGAGGCTTCGTCAACTCCATCATCGGCGGCATCCGCTACACGCCCCTCCGATTCCTCCTAATCCTGCCTCTGTCCCTCGTTATCGTCGGATATCAGTTCGCCATCTCCTTCGACTTCTCCATCTCCCCGCTCAACCAGCACGGGGACGTCGGCTACATCTACGGCCTCGGCTGGGCGCCCATCGCGCTCATCTTCATCATCCAGGAGGTCTCGGGCTACATCCTGCCCAACGAAGACCGCGAGCTGATCCGCCAGCGTCGCGTCCGCGGCGCCGAAATCGATGCCGAGATGGGGTATACGAAGAAACCGCACTGGTGGCGTCGCCTCAATGGGTACCATAACCTCACGGTGCAGGAAGCGCTTGCGAGGCAAAACAGAGAGATGACGGGACGCAGCGTAGCGGGCCAGGGAGACGGCGAAGGGACAATGGAGCTTAAGAACCTGCCGAAGAAAAACGCCGACAGTTACGTACCTGTGGATCGCACGCCGGCATGGAGAGCGAGCGCACGCCGCGAGAGTCGTATGATGCAGCGGCTCAAGGACGAGAAGCTGCTGCAGGCGGCAAAGGCGCTCTTTCCGAGTGGTCCCCCGGCGCCGCCGAAGACGGATACGGCGTACCTTATGAGTGATGACCTTATGGATGCTGTTGAGAGAGGGAGGACGCAGGTGCCAGGTGGTGGGCCGTCCTCGAGTGTCACGAGCGGAGCAACGCAGATGACTGAGAGGAGTAATAGTCAGGGGAGTGTGGCGACCATGGATACGGTGAATGTGCCGCCGCAGCAGGTGAGGAGTATGTTGAATTTTTAACGGAGGATCTGGTTATGTTATACTGTGATATGTACCAGGTTGGGGTCTAATGGGGGGTTAAACGGGGAGTTTAGATGGGTTGGGGAATCTAAGTGGTCTGGGGCATCGGCGGTTTGGATAATGAGAACTTTAAATTGCTAATTAAGTTTTGGATGGTATTGCCGTTGTATCTTACTGTTTGTTACTGTCACTTACTGTTGAGAGTTTTTCCAATCTATGTCAGGGAAGGGGCTGTGCTCCTGAGACAACGTTTTTCAAGTGACATCGAAGAAGAAACATAGACTAGGCTTGGACAATTGGAGTCAATGAAGTCTATCAAATGTGAAGAGGTTTGCCTCTGATATTTATACTTGTCCAAAAGCGAAGGGTGCCTTCGAATCCCTCCAGAACACACACGTGACCGTTGTGGTCAAAGTAATTTCGCAGGAACTTCGCAGGACAACAATCGTCTTTGAGACTGCCTATGTATGCAGCATGCCAATGCATATCTTCAAACTATGTATATTACGTCAGCTATTGACCCCAAATATTAAATCGCTCTTGGAATTATTTCACGCGGTATATAAATCGTCAGGAAGACGTCCCGCTTCACTGTTGTGCATCTGACTTTTGGACTTCATTCCTTCCTCCAGTACTTAAGTTGTGTTGGTAAGGTATCAGTATCAAAGTTTAGACCCTGTCTTTTCACTCATTTGTCTCTTTGATTCTTATGTTCTTATGTTCTTCATTCACTTCAATCTCTCAGCGGCAGGTGAATTTGGTTCTTGTCGCGTCGTTTGGTTCTTGTCGTAGCTCTTTATTGTTTCTCGCGTTCTCATCTATTGTTTCGCCATATCTACGACTGTCAGCTCTAATTTCTAGAAAGCTGAGGGATATTCTCTGGAGTTAGTCCTTGTGTCTGCATGGAGTTGACGGATTTCTTTTATCCGTAACAAGACAGGACTGTCTCCATCGTGCTTCAGCAATTGGTGTTTAGTTGGCAACGTCGCCTCAACTACAACGATCAAGACACGCATCGCTGTCCAGTCATTCCTTCATTCTCATCCAATCCCGAGTGCTGAATTCTTTTCAGCAAATCCTCTTCTTCATCATGGCGGACTCGTTCCAACTCTCGACAGCCAAGCGCCAACAGCCAATGCCAGTCCCAGACCCTGCAGCAAACCAACCACAAGTCCCCGCTCATCGAACCCTGCAACTCCTCGATCAGCAAGAACTCAATCTCCTCGGCTCTATGAGCCAATACGACGATTCAGCACGTCATCTTGCCATCCAGGAGCATAATAAACTTGTCTGCGCCAGAAGAGAGGCGCTCCGGGCACGTGCTGAGAAGCTCGGTGTCAAGCAAAAGGGCAATGCTGTTTTCGTCACCGGATGTGAGGCGAGGAGACATGCCTTTGATGAGCCTGAGCTGTTTCTCGAGATGGACGGCGATGCTGCAATGGTGGGCGCAGACACGAAACCTCTAAAGGAGAAGTATGAGCAGGAGTTGAGGGATGCGGAGATTAAAGTTGCAAACTTCGCTCGCAGACATGAGGAGGATTTGGACGCGATCGTTTGCCTTAAGGCGCAGTTGGAGCAATGTGAGAAGATCAAATCTGAACTTAGGGCTGAGAAGGAGAAGAATCAGTTTTTGGAGGAGCAGATTTTGGATAAAGATGAGGAGATTGGATGGCTGGAGAAGCAGAGGCAGCGTTCTTTGAGTTGTATTGAGAGAAATGATTCTGGAATTTTCGGTGTTTGAGCATTTCAGGATATCACAAAGTAAGTTTGGACATCGGATTCTATGGATCTTCAATGCTCCTTATCTGGTCTGGACTAACACTTGTCACAGATTATGCCAATGCGGGACTTTAGTTACATCCCGCGATGGCGATGCTACAGCAGTGTTGTGGCGTAATGATAATGAAATTTTATGAGCAGGATCAAGGGGTCACAGTACACCAAAGTCACATATTTGGGTACACCATGACGAGAATTCAGCAGTAGTCCTGTTGTTTATAATATTATGAAGTTTTATACTGAGGATAACCCTGAGTATTCGAGGTTGCTAGGAGCCCAAAAAGTTGTTCCAGTGCTGCAGCCAGTGTATCTGCTCAAGTCGAGCCATTCACATATTTGTTCAGTTCTCGATTACACGTGGAAGTCTCCAGTCTCTAGTCTCGCTATTCTTAACACAATAAAGTTAACTTCGTCAAGGCAGTTAATACGAGTGGATAAGTAGCTGAGCACTCTAGTAATTCACTTTTTGCCGTCGCTTTGCCATAAGAAACACAACATGATACATCCCGGGATGAACGTCCAAGCGGAACAATCCAGAAACTCTATCTATTCTCTCCCATTTTCCATATTGTTTTCCCATTTTCACCCAAACAATAACAATATAGCAAATAGCCTAGCGAGATGCCCACAGTCTATTTCTCTTCTTCCAACTTGTCGATCTTGTACATCAATTCCATCAACCACACGTCTTCCATTCAATCTCAGCTCAACCAGCTCTTTTTACCACAACAAACCCACCTCGATATACTCACGTCAACACCACCACGATGCAGCGGCCACATCCATTCATGTTCTGGGACGGCCCATGGCAGCCTACAGAGCCCGCGAACCCCAACTGTACGTCCCCCGTCCCCAAATCCAACCCCGCGTTACCCATATCATCTCCTCCATACTCTCCTCTTCAACCCATGTCCCCTCTCAGCCTCTCCCTTCCTTCCCACCCTCCCTCCTCTCAGACAACTAACCAGCTAACCCCACTCAGTCACCCCACCTCCAGAATATACTCTCGACGCCAAGACCCTTCTGCAGATCACCCTCCGTGAGCTGGCCAAGCAAACCCCGCTCATGAGCGACGCTCAGCGCAACCGCCTGATGCAGGCTTTGGACTGGGACCCCGGCCGGAATCCGCTCACTGGCACTGCGCGACGTGTTGTTGATTTCAAAAGTACGCCTTATTTCCCTACGATCTCGCTCCTCTCCCCCCTGCACCGTCATACACGATCAGCAGTAGATCGGGCGTTGCTCATGCGGCCAACGATCTATCTCCCCCGCCTCCGATTTTCAACCTTATCTGACATCGATCTAAGTACCCAGCTAACCTATCCCCTATACAGCTCCAAAACCCAACCATCACCAGCCCATAACCGGCGCGCATCTCTCCGCACTCATCCCCCCCTCAGGAATCTCCTACGCCGCCCTGCAAGCGCAGCTGACCCCCATCATCCTGGCGAGCGGCCCATGGCAGTCCTGGGACCAGGAGCATTTCTTCGCCACGCTGAACTCGTATGTGTGGAAGAGCGGGGAGGATGGGCTGCTTAGGTTGGTGGAGGGGAGGGAGGGGGAGGTGAGGGCGTGGGAAAGGTGGTTTGGGGAGTTTATGGCTGAGGGGGAGGATGGGGGACAGCAGGAGGAGGAAGGAGAGGGGAAGGGAAAGAGTGTTGTGCTTAGCTTTTGAACAAGAGGAGGGGATGCGGAAGTTGATGGGGTAAGTGACAAGCTGTGGAGGGTTTTGATGGATACTGCCTATTGATATGGACTTGAGTCACTGTTGGGAAGACAAGGTAGTGTAATAGCAAAACAATCATGACTTCACCCCCCATATACACCTATCCTACTGACCTAACATGGGTTTCATAGATAGCTGACAACATGCGCCCGATACACCCAAAGCACATGGTATCATCCTTCTACTCCCAGAGTATTCAGTGGTATATAGCGAAACAGAAGCAGAAAAATTTCCCGATGCAAAAGCTCCCCATACACCCGCATAAGGCCTTCAGAATCCCAGAATCAGAATATCACGGCATCACAATCCCTCAGTAAGAGAAGGCCCCGTTAACACTATCCTTCACAACCATCGGCTCCCTCAGCGGCTCCCTCAGTGGCTCCCTCAGCGGCTTCCTGAGCGTCCCTCTCCTTCTCCCAAGAGTACTATTATGTGTTCGCTCATACGCCTCAAAAATACCATTGTCCACCGGCACATAAACCCTCGGCCGCACCTCCCTCGCTCTGCGCTCATCATCGCTATCCGCTGTAAGGTCGATCACGAACGGCTTCTTCGCTTTCTGCCGCTGTGGCGCTCGGCGTCGAGCTTCCTCTGGGCCCGCAGCCTGCGTCGGCGCCTGCGCGGCCCTCTTCCGCTTCATCGGCCTCGAAGAGCCATCCCCACCCACACGGTCTTGCTTATCCACCGGCCGCTCCGGCAGTTTCGTGCGCCCAGGCGTCAACGGCGACTTGCGCTTCCCATCCAGCTGCCCTACGATCCATGACCCGCGCCGCTCAGCCCTCTCCTTTGCCATCTGCTCCGCCTTCTCCTTCGCGATGACCTCGCGCACTTTCTCTGCGGCCTTCTGCTCCCGCTCCGCCTTCTCTTTCGCGATGAGTTCCGCGGCCATGCGCTCCCGCTCCGCCTTCTCCTTCGCCTCGAGCTCACGCGCTCTCTTAGCGCGGATTGCCTCGACGTTCACGCCAAAGCGCGCGGCTACAGAGGCGGAGTAGCGGCTTCTGGAGGCGAGGCGTGAAGAAATGCTATTTCCTGTGCTGGGAGGAGGCGAGGGCAGGGAAGTTCCGTTGCCGGTTTGGTGGGGATGGGGGGGAGATATGTCGCGCTGGCGCTTCGACGTTTGTGGGGTTAGTAGGTTGCCAGCGCCGACCAGGGAAGCATGGGTTGGTAAGGGCGTCCTTATAGCCGGAATCGGTGAGCCCTCGTCGAGATCGCGATACAAAGGTCGTTTTGACGGAGTACACTGTTGCGCTGTGCCAGAAGTGACATTACTCGTGGATGATCTGTCTTCATCCGTGTTCTTTGGCGACTGGAGCTTGAGGGCTTCCAGAGTGACGTGATACTGTTCATCTGACTCATCAGAGTCGTCATCAGAGTCCGGAATAACTCTCCGGCGTGTCTGCTTCCTGAGCATCCGGTCTTCAGCAAATATCTGCTGGCGGACTTGCTCATCCACGTCCATCTCGTCAGAGCCTTCGTCATCATCGGGAGAGTTCTTTAACCACGCTACCCTATGAGATAGACCCAAAGCCAATGCAACTGTCCGGGCAACACTATTTCCAATAATTCTGAACTGATCGCCACGCGATCCAGTTAATACATCTTGGTCGAGAAAGCTCTGCGCCCTCTTGGCTTCCGCGATGGTCACAAGGCGCTGTTGATTCCAATGCAAGCAGCGACCTGCTCGGGCGTTCTCCGGAGCACAAACCGTGACAATGGTTGGAAAGAGGGCTTTTGCCTTTACTCGAGCGAAAGCTTTTGAGCCACTTTGCGTTAGCTGACGAGGCAGCCCAGCCTTCGTCGTTGTCGGAAACAGATCGTAATCGGCTTGAGTCATTCCAGTGGCCTTTTGATTTTTCCATGTCGTCACAAAGTCCATTCCTGCAGGATTGAAGGGGATCACTTCCATCTGCTGCCGCTGCACTGCCCTGGTATTCTTGGGCATCCGATGATCCGGAAATGGAGTGCAGTGATGCGTCTGGCCGTCACCAATATATGGCAAATCCTCAGTTGCTTCGGCGGCTGAGACGTACTTAAACGGCGTTGGCGCGAATTTCCTTTCGCCGAACGTCTTTCCATTGGCCATCACTCCAAGGCCGCGGTCGCTAGTTCTCTCCGGATGAGAATGCGATGGATACGGATGAGGGGGTAACTCAAGACCCGGCGCTGCCACAGATACAAAAAGTCGACTTCGGCTCTGAGCACTCCCAAAGCTCCATGCGTCTAGTACAAAAACTTGGAGCTGGTAACCCATGCCCGCAAGGCAACAGATTAGTTGAGAGAGGGCATCCTCGCTCCTCCCCTTGCCCTTTTGCGCCATTGTGAGAACATTCTCAAGTAATGCATACTTTGGCCGATAGAAGTCGATCATCGCCGCGACATTCGCTATCAGAGATTGATTTTTAAACCCCTGGTTATTATCTTTGTGCGGATTCAGGACAGAGAAGCCAACGCAAGGGCTACCTGCCGAAATGGCATCAATGTCTCCGGGTAAAGGAACTTCCGGTAGGCCATCAGGGTTTCCTTGCATCGCTATGGCAAGCATGTCGTCAACTGAGCCAGAGAAAAAATTGATCACGTCGGGATGCTCTGCATTGGCGTAGTAGGTGGCGATGGCGTTTGGAGCCATGTCTATAGCGTGGGTGAACTTAATTGCACCGCCCTCCTCTAGGCCTCTCCCAAAATTGCCTCCACCGCAAAACATATCGAGCCCGCGGAGCTGTCTCCGAGAGGGAGGAAGTTCGGGATCGAACCCTTGGATTAGTGACGGTGGAGGATTACCAGCGTCTATTTCTTCAAGGCGCTGTCCATTGGCATCATCTATCAACCGTGTGGCAACATAGAAGGCATCACCAGCACCATCACGGCTGTATGGTCCAGGCACGTTATTATTCTTGACTTGATCTTGACTGTAAAAGCGAACTAGACACTTATGGTCTATTCTTTGCAGGGGAATGGCGAAAAATTGGTCGGTATATACGAGCTCATTCGGACGTGCTGTACTATCAGGTTCAACCTCGCGCCGGCGCAACAATCGCTTCACATTGACCACACCCTCTCCACTATCTTGGATAAATGAGACAATTTCGCACGGCTCTAAACCATGATTCGATTTGAAAATATTCGGTGGTTCCACAAGGACAGTGTCACCGGCCTTGTACTCGTTGATGAGATCTTGGAGCGGAGTGTTGACGCTGTCGCGGAAATGTTCGCATTGCTTGTGATCTTCTTTAAATGTGACGAATGAATTATCATGAAGATAGGTCTGTCGAACGAAGAAATCAGCCTCGTCTGAGGTACCAGGCATTCCATGCCATGCGACTGAAACTCTGCAGAGCACCTCGTTTTCGAAAATCCTGGATGTACTACAGCTGCAATTGTCCGACAGAAACATCTCGTTATGATGCGGGTACTTCATGAGAGCGCAAGTTGTATCTGCCGGCTTATATAGCCAAAGCACGTCGAAATATCGATTTCCAGCCTTTGTGATGTGAATACCCTGCACGTAAACAAACCAGCATTCGTCCGCTTCCTTCCACGTGCTTTGCTCATCTTTCCATCGACTGGCAGACCCATCAGTCTTGACTCCGAGGACATCACCAACTGAGATCGATTGGAGATCTAAGGGGCGCGAACAAAATTGTTTCAATGATCGTTTGGTAATGCGTGAGGATTCCTCTTGATGATCGTCCCGCTCAGGCTCCTCTTTCACAAAATCTGCGTTCATCGTGAGATTCAAAGCAGAACCTTGTGATTGGCGTCGGAAATCACTTTGAGCAGATGGTTCCACCTTCTTCAACCACTCTCCGAATTTCATATGCTTAAAGCAATCATATACATACGGAGTGACGACGGTCAATTTCTCGACTGGTTTATGAAATGGAATCTTCGTCCGTTCCTTCACTTCGGCCCATATATCGAGATACTCCAGCGAGTACGTTCCGATGGCGTCCTTGGCAAGAAAGTCGATATTGGATGCAACCACGGTTCGAAAATCGGTGTTATTGTATTGTTTGAACCATGCGTGGAATGACTCTGAATCGTGCTCCCGATGGAGCCACTCTGCAAAGTCTCTCCTGAAGTTATGAATCGAGACTTTCCCGCCCGCTTCCGCAACCTCCAGGGAATAGTCGACAAAGTGCTTCGACATATTGGCTAGCCAGATGAAGCCATCATGGAAGCGTTGATAGTGCGGATGCGGGGCCTTCAACCGATAGTAAACGTTTGATTTGCTGTTCATGCATGTCTGTATCCATACATGGCTAACTTCATCCAATTCCTTGCCATAATCACCGATCGATATCAGCTTGAATGGTACACATTGTACATATCTGCGCTGGCCTTGGACACTCAGAATACCGTCGAAACAGTACATTGAATGGCCATTCTTTGTGATGAGGTTTTGCAATCCGCCCATCTCCCATGCGTGCATCGTATTCGATTCGGGGAGATATATCGAATATTCTGAGAGCTCAAACTCGATATATTGGTCTTCGTCTTCACCGAAAGATGCATTGGCGCCGGACGGATGTTTCTGCTTGATCAACTCTTTGAAGTCCCTGATAACTTCTCGTTCTTTCGAAATTGGCAGCGGTGGAACATTGCCATCATATTGAGAGAGCGGATATATAAACTGCGACTCGCGAATATAATGAAGCTTGGGCTTCTCTTGTACATCCAACTTGGAAACAGAGTGTATCGAGTCATTGGACGACTGAACTTCGAGAGATTCATCGACATCCATAGAATCATACTCCTCCAAGTCCTCATCGGAATTGACTGACGGGATCAAGCTTGTCTCAGGGTCTGTGGCCGAGAACGTATCCTCGATCTCATCATCTGTGAAAACTCACGTTAGTTATTTCCGGTGAAGCCTAACGTGGATGATTAGACTCGAAGCATACTGTTCCTTACCTGGCTCTAACATTGGAGGCATGTTATCCTCGCTGCTCAGCTGCCACTACTTCATTCACCTGTGGTGGACAACGCTTCAAACTTTGAGTGAAGTTGGTGAAGTGAAGGTTCGACAAGGGAATGAAGTCTGCGTCAATTCGAAAAGCCTGAATATAATTTTGAACACTTCAAGGGAAAATTACAAGTATGACTGCGAAGAATTCGGATCCCAATTCGCCTCAACTCCGTTTATGTTGTTGTTTGTCAGTCCAGCAGGTCGCTGCGATCTATGTACCCACCTCCGTTTGAGAAAGACGAAGGCTGGGGAAAGTCAAAACTAAAATATTGCGCTGCTTCAAGAAAGGTCTCGCCATCCTTCCAAATGCAAGCTTTAAGAGTCTGAAAATAGACAAAGGGTTTTCCGACAATCAGTCAATTCCAATGCCTCGAGGAACAAAAGAACGGTCCCAAAGCCCCCAAGATCAAGTTTCCTTTATCTGACAGGAAAGGTGCTTGGAGGTTTATCCCTTCCTGTCGTTCTCGATAAGCGATAAGCGAGGGCGGGAGACGTGGAAATGTCACTTTAGCGGCCCATAGCTTGGAGGTTGAAAGTCTTGGCTTGTCTGGAGAACTTGGAACTTTCATCCTGAACGTCACATGAAACTCGCAGTAGCACTAACTTTTCTCAATGTCAACATATCTGTGTCGTAGATATTAATACTTTCAATCTCTTTTAATTTTCAAAATAAAGATGTAGGATTTGAAAAAGTGTTGAGCCCAACTGTTCCTGGTGCTCACGGACCAACGATTCTCAATATGATAAATCTCAAATCGTAGTATATTTAGAGTGTTCTAGGCTAATATAAGAACAGTACTAAGGAATCTACTCTTGTATAGCCTTATAGGTAAGACTTATATAACCTTTAGAGTGGATAGTATTAAATGAATATGCAATCCTGTCTGTTACCAATGCTTCCAATCAATACCCCAAGTTCCCTTGTTGTTTTTGCACTTACTCCACTCATTCTTGTTGTCAGTCTTTCAATGATTGCTAGTCGACCTCCTCATTCCCAAGCCGGAGGGAGCCTTTCTAATATTATGACAAAATACCCAATGTCACAAGACGAAGTTAGCTGTTACAATACGAATTCTCTGCTCCTAGCATAATGTCTCCTATTGTACAGCGTTGTCTTTAAAGAAGAAACAAAAGGAAGAAACAGTGGAAAGAACAAGGTTGTCTAAGTAATTTATACTTCTTGATAAATTACTCCAACACCATGAGATAAGAGGACAAAATACGGACGAAGTGTAAGAATTACTGAAATCTATGTGGAACAGATACCATAAGTTTGCAGGGCTTCTAGAGGACAAGACTCTTTCGAGTTTCGCACCACTTCCTAACTCTCTTACAACAGCCATGGATAGATTGTAATCTACATACATACCATGATTCATCACAAACATGCCTCGTCATGACCTTAATCCTCAGTTTAATATGATTTGGTATGTATATATAGATGTATTAGTTCTCTCTATGATTTGCCATGAAATAAAGTCCGTGTAAAAGCCTGAGCAAGAATGCTATGACTTCGGCTTTCCCCCATGAAACCAAATCTATTCTCCACCCTCCTTCTCTGAATTCCAAAACTACTTACACTTGCGTCTACCATTCTTGATACTTCACACTTCTTGCCATTTATCAACTCTTCATGTCACAAATGTTAGTAGTGCTTGCTGTCATTATCATTTCATCGTTCTAAACATTATTCTCTAAACTGCGGGAAGAGCATCGATCAAACACGGAGATGTAAGATGTAACAACTGTAGGAGAAAACAGACTCTTAGATCCTGTTTTCATTTGTTGATTGTGAACATACCCTGGAAGAAAGACTAAGAAAGAGGTTCTTATGTACACTTATTCCGCTCTGCACTGTTAATCCTAAGATCCCTCGCACCTCATTGATGATGAAGACCTGATATCCTGACTTTAGGATCCTGACTTTGTCCTAGGATCCTTCCATTCATACACTTGCCTCGTCCAACTTCCTTTCTGACAACAACAACAACAACAACAACAACAACACTGATTAGTCAAGGCTCACAGGTCGCCAGCTCGCCAGTTAGTCCTTTCTGCACTCTCAACACAATCATTTCTCTCCCCGCTCTTCTCATCATCCCCCACTTTCTCATTGCTACTCTTCTCATCATTACTTCATAATTGAATCATCCAACCTCGTAATATTCGTAACTCTTCCTTCATTCTCCATTCCATCATATCGAATTATGCGACCACGTCCCTCTAAGTCTTTATATGCTGGCAAACTGGTTGAGTAAGTTCGTTCCATCAGTTCCAACACGTCAGAGCAAGCATCAAGGCAGACCAACTCTCAGTAAGATTAAAAAGAGAAAAAAGCCAGCACCAAGCACCGAGGGTGGGAAAGCGATATGAGAAGGCATCCAGCCCACATCCATGGCTGTAAAAACAATTCCAGGTCTCCAGCCATCTGTCCTAGCCCTGTTCTAACAACAAAAAGAAGAGATTTGGGCTATGACTTTTCCTCCCGCTTTCTCTCCAAAACTATCCTGCCTTGTCAAGGCCCACAGCTCACCAGCTGCATGTTCTTATTAGCCCGCTTCTTCCCCTCGTCGCTCTTCTCACCACCGACCGGCTTCTTCCTACCGCCGCCTTTCTCCCCACTAGTCATCCAAAGATTCAAATGCAGCGTTGGACACATTGAAACAGGGTGAGGAGAGATGGCTTGGTTAGAAAGGGAGATGTGGAATCTGCGGGGTTGTCTGGACACTCACGAGGTCCACATCACTGTTTGTTATCACCTTGTTGTCTGTTTTTCGAAATCGGTGGATGGAGGAGACTGTGCTTTATATACTGTCAGACTCGCCAGAGGAGATGTGCTCTGTGCGCTTTGAGGACACAGGAAGAGATTGAGAAGAGAGCGATTGTCGTGAGGGCCGAAAAGGAAGGCAGGAGCTCATGTGCCTTACCATTCCTTAATGCCAACGTGACAATGGCAATATTGAAGGCTTGAAAATCCCATAAGCTGAACACGTGCAACTTGCGGAGACAAGAAAAAGAAACAAGTAGAAGGAATCTATAATTTCCCCGGTCTAGCCTAGGCCTTCCATTAAAAGTAGCCTATTTCAGCCCAATCTGACTTTATGATACCCCAATTGTTTACGACAAACGCCAAAGGCTCCGCTCCCCGACCACTCTGCCAACCTACACAACCCTCTCACTACTCTCCCCCTCGGCCACAACCGCCGTCCCCAGGCCGCGATCCGGACTCTGCAGCACAAGCTGCTCATGCCTCCTCGCACTCAAAAACTGCGCAATGCTCCTTATCAAAATAAACCACCCCACAACCATCAGTCCATACGCCATCCACTCCGCCCCGGGCACATCCTGCACCCCTCCTGCCCCTCCCCCCTGCGCCACCTTGTCCGGATCAAAATCATGACTATCCGGATCGTCCGGCACCACCGCGCCATCGCCCGGCACCGCTCCTGCTCCTCCTCCCCCACTGGCCCTCATGTAAAACCCGTATTGGATCAGCGTCACCCCGAGACCTGCTCGAGATCCGTTCTTCGCCGCGTGTGTCGTGTGAAGAAGGTATGTGAGGAGGAAGCCGACGAGTTGGAACGACATGCTGATCATGGCGTTCCAGGCGAACGAGAAGAACGAGCCCACGGGCAGCCCGTCGATGTACACCTCGTTCGGGTCGTAGGCGCCGGGGGCTAGGATCGTGGTTTCCCAGTAGGGGGGCGCGGCGTCAGCGGCGGCTTGTTCGTAGGTCTGCGGGGATGTTCAGCATTATGATTCTTTGGGGATCGGAAGTCCTAAGGGGGACGTACGGGTGGATGCTCCTCCAACTTCTCTCCCCTCTCCGGCTTCGCGCTTAAGTTCGCAAATACGCCATCGCTCCCAGTCCCCCCACCATACACGCGTCCCTGTGGCTGGAAGGCCGACGCATGCGTATCCCTCGTGTCAACGAGCTGTATCGCGCCCTCCGTGCTCGCGGGCGGCTCGGTGGACGACACAAGCTCCTGTGTCGACGAGGCGTCCGTCGGCGTCCCGCGCATCAACCGTTGCCGGTCGTCGCCATCGTTCTCCTCGTCACTGTCGGAGCCGTCGGCGTCAAATGCGGAGGCGAGGTTGGGGTCGGAGACGTTCTGTCTGTGTCGGCTGGTGCGCGAGCGGGGAGAGGAAGAGCGGGAGTGGAAGGATGGGGGTGGCGAGGAGGGGGTGATGGGGGTGGGAAGGCCGTCGTCTGTTGCGGCTACCTGTGTGAATGCGTTAGTAGAGTGTTTTTACGGAGGAATGGCTGGAGAGTGGTGGTTAAGGGAGACGATGGAGTCTCATAGGAGGAGTGATGAGGCTGACGTACCCGCTCGTATCGCGAGGAACTCATCGTTCCCCTTCTGCCTCTCTATCTCTTATCTCTCCGTAACTATATTCAAGAACTCAAAAGGAAAACAATGTAGTCGCTCAAAGGATGGTGTATGCTAGATCAAGGTATCGTGGTGTATATGGGCTAGGCCATCAGGGTCGTGAAAGGAAGGCCGTGTGTCGGAACTGTACAGATGATGTTTGGAGATGTGTGGGAGAGGAGTCGAGAGAAGACGCTGGAAACTGGAGTTTAGCGTAGTTGATTGCGTGTGACAGGACGCTGGTGTTGCCTCTGAGTGCTGTCGCGCCACTTGATTGCCTGCCCGCGAATGGCCTGGATGGGTTAGCCGCGGCAGCACCGCCTCATTGGCTGGAATACGGTGGAGGTCAAGGACGTCAATATCAGCCTTGTATCGAGGACTGAGGTACATAGCATTTAAGCATTATCGTCGAGCTCATAACCATCGCAGCTCCAGCTCAATTCACGATTCACCACAACTTCCCCCCAACTCCGTGATTCACCACGACCATCACAATGTCCAAATCCGTGAGTCCCTCGCTCCCATCTCCGTCATGCTCCGTCATCTCCGTCAGTTCCCTAACATCGCCAGATCGTCTACAAGCACTACCAGCGCGCCCTCTCCATGTGGCCCAAAGACCGCCTGCGCCCCGACTGCCAATTTCAAGACGTCCTCCTGCGGCGCGTGAACAAGACCTTCCTGCCGACGCCCGGCTACAGCCCCGAGACCGGGGAGGAGGTGGATGCGCCGGCGATCGACGAGGCGAGGGAGCTGGAGCAGGTCAATGCGCTGTATAGCCTGCTGGACGGGAGGTACGGGAGGAAGGTGAGCAATCGGTACTCCCAACTGCGGCTCTGGGTGAAGGGAGGGAGAGATGCTGGAACAAGGGGAGGCAGGAGGGGATGGGAGGCTGACGAGATGCAGTATCAACCGAGCAATAGCCTCATGCAGCCCGCGAGCAATCCAAATCACTACAGCAATCTCCTCGCAGAACTCGATGCTGCGCCAGAGCGCAGCACCTGGGAAAGGATAAAGAACCGTCTGGGCGGGATTTTCAGGTTGCAATGAGCTCCACCTCAAGAACGAGGAGGTGTACGATATGAATCACGAACGGAGAAGTGTATGGGTGGGCGTTTAAAAATAGAGCGGGGAGATGTACGACTGCTGTAGTATGATAGAGATGGAGAAAGAGAAGGCACGAAAGGAGAAATATGATTAGACCGGACAAGATGTAGGATACAGATTAAGGGAGTGCTTCTGTAGGATATAAGAATAACCATCTTGGCCCAAACGTCTTCTCGAACATATTCTTAATCCATGCTCCTCCAATGGCAGTCCATGGTTATACGCTGCAGAATCCAGTCTCGCATCTTTCTGTCTCTCTCTCTCTCTCTCACACACACAATCTATATTCCTCTTCCTTTCAGACCTTTCTCATTCCCACTCACACTCACCCTCCTCCGCAGCCGACAACGACAACACAATCATCACCAGCAGCAGCCACTCTCCGCCAAGAACCTCGACACCAGCAAAACTCCTACCAACATCAACGTCCTCGCTCCTACGCAACCAACAGTCCCAGCCTCCCTGTCTCCTCGTCAAACGCAGGCCTCGAAATCCTCCCTAAGCAGCTCTACAGGATGAATTGCTAATGATGCAATCTCATTCGCTCTCTATGGAGAGGAAGGAAAAGGTAATTGTCTGGCGCACGCCCTGGTTTTATATCCTCCGTCTCGGATCCTGTCATTCTCTGTGTTGAATTGTATTGTATTGTATCGTATTGTATCCTTTCGCAGCCCTCGCAACTCCATCTCCTCCTCCTCAGCTCTCAATACCTAGCCAAACCCACACCTCATCCAGTCCCCTTCCACATCCGCACCCAAATCCTCCTCCTCCCCCCGTCCCTCTCACCAAACGCACAAATCCCAACAAGCAGCAGAGACAACGGTTACATATCAGCCAGCCCGAGCTGCGCGGACGCATGGACACTCGACACGCGGCGTCGCGGCCGTGCGTGCGTGCCTGGGAGCGCCGTGTTCCGGGTCGGAAGAAAGGAAGAACTGTGCTGGCGAGAGGGTTCATGGGCGCAAAGGGCCAGGGGGGTGGTGGAAATGCCAATGGGAGAGAGGATGGGGGACGACAAGAGAAGAGTGCACAGGTGAAGGGGGGGTACGGGATGAGGAGGAGGAGGAGATGGAGGGATGGATGGAAGGAAGGAAGAAGCCTGCACGAAGGCAAGGTCAGGGATCCCAACGAGGGACAAGCAGGAGGTTTCTGGTTTGAATTTGAAATCGTGCAGCGGCCGCGGCGCCGTACACATATTAGTTCCAAGACTCTCCATCATCCATCCACCTAACCTTCCCCCCCCCCCCACCACCAAAAAAAAGAAACACCCCCCCCCTTCCCTCCCCCCCCCCCCCCCCCCCCCCCCCCCCCCCCACGACCAAAAAACCGACCCCCCCTCCCCCTACCCCCCCCC
>Ga0123337_10002448_pt1 | contig 21184 bp, 19 predicted proteins | sample frozenSSSSmetaG_FD_89792 | JGI IMG/M metagenome (GOLD analysis project Ga0123337, IMG submission 89792) | Glacier valley bacterial and archeal communities from Borup Fiord, Nunavut, Canada, to study Microbial Dark Matter (Phase II) -... | ecosystem: Environmental > Aquatic > Freshwater > Ice >...
AAGCACTTCTTTTTAGAAATATGATTGAAAAACGATAAGACTCAATCATTCTCAGAAAAAATATCTCCGAAATCCACTTAAAAAGAAAAAGACCGCCTCGATGTTTTTGAGACGGCCCCTTTTCCTTATTGTCAGATCCACCTATGGATTGAAAGTTGCACGGGCCAGCTGAACTTCGAGGCGAATATCCACCCCGCGATCGGCCTGATTGTTGCCGTAGCCATTTCCTCCGCCGAGGCCTACACCCATACCACCGCCCATGCCGATCCCACCACCCAGGCCAATGCCGATTCTGGGTGAAAATCCAGACTGCGACGATGCGCCGTCTATTTTGATATTGACACCAAGCACCTGCGCCTCTCTGGCGTTCACTGCCATCAGATTAAAAGGGATAGCAATTTGCTCAGTGAGCTCACCATTCTTATCCATCGAGATACGAGACTTAATACTACCATCACCTATCACAAGATTAATGGAATGAGAACCTTCCCTGTCCTTCCAAAGTGCCTCCTTATTGTAGGAGTCCAGCAGAATGTCAAGCCCCAGGCTATTTGGCAGATCGGTATCAATGCGTTTCAACGCCCTGCGATCCTCCCGCATGATTACCGGAAAAAGCAATGAATAACCATCCTTCTTCTGCCCCTCAGGACTGAACGAGATTCTTAATCCGCTGCTTAATATTTTCTGGATCGTATTGGGATCTTTTGTTTTCAGTGTGAGATATACAAACTGATCGTCATTGATGATACCATATCTCAACCTTGATTTCTGATCCTGCTGGTCGGGCTTTACTTCGTCGACATATGAAAACGGTGCATTCCATTTGGATTCGTAAGGCATCGTGCGATTGGAACTACATCCGGCTAAGCCTGCCAATGCCAGCAGCAGTAGCCAATTCCTTTTATTAGAGTTCATTTTGCTATTTTATGTACTAAATGATTAGACGTAATTAAAAACGAAATGGTTGTAAAATCATTACGACTTCGAAATCTAAATCGTTGCATTTTAATGAATATCTAATGTCCCGAACGGAAAGAAATTCCTGCGAAAGACTTTGAAATAAACATTTCATAACAAATAAAAAGAGCCTGACCACGGCCAGACTCTCAAACTCATAGCGGAATAACATGCAAATGCTATTTTTTAACAATCTTATGGGTTGTAATATTTCCAGTTCCGGAAGACAGCCTAATCAGGTATAACCCTGACGACCAGCTGCCTGTATTGACATTATTGCCATCAAACGGCTTGCTTAGCATCGTTTTTCCGGCTTGGTCCAATATCTCAAGACCGGTTATGTCAAGCTCGGCCGCAACTGTGATACTCAGCTCAGCGCCCACAGGGTTCGGATATATGCTGATACGCTCCGCCTCTGGAAAATTCACCGTTACGATTCTGCTGTAGGCAAATGACGCATCAAAATCGACCATCTTTAAACGGTAGAAATTATTTCCTCTTAACGGACTACGATCAGCGAACGAATAAGTTAGCGACCCTTTACTTTCACCTTTGGCAACCACCTCTCCCACTATATTCCAATGCTTGGCCGTTGAACTACGCTCAATCACAAACTTTTGGGCGGCTGTCTCAGAAGTAGTTTCCCAGGATAAATTAGAAATAACTTCTTCTCTCCGAACGGAAAATGCAGACAGCGTCACAGGAAGCGGATTGGCAATACAGCCGGTTGCAAAAACGAAATTATTAGCCAGGAGAATATTCCCCCCAATGACTGCCGCGCCCAGTACCTGAGAATTTTGCGCAGAAAGATCCGCCAGAGGCGCAAGAATCCCACCTTCCAAAACGAAGGAGCTTAAAAATATCTGTGTGGCATTCGGAAAATTAAAAAGTGTCTTCGGACGATGTGTATTGACCATCGCAACTGAGCCAACAGATGGAGCGATGCTCACAATCGGATTTAAGATGTTAATCAAAATTTCAGAACCCACAGGGATATTTACATAATTAATGTCTGTCAACTCACCACCAACCAGCGTTACATTAAAAACATAACTAGCTATTGCCCCGCTACCTGTAAGCGTGACAACACCCGCCGACACCCCAACAGTGCCCAACGCGGGAGTGGTTTTCTTGGTGTTACTCAGGGTAGTATAATAAGTTTTCAGACCTGAATAATTAAGCAGTCCACCGGTGAAAGAGTTACTTCCCTCTCCGGCGCTATGAATGGGCGCGGTGCTTAATCCTTCCAAAGTTGTATAATTTGCAATTCCTCTCACCCTTATCACTCCGGCTATATTAGAAAGTGTTTGCTCTACGATCAAATTATCGCTCGTGACCGCCGAACCGTCAAGGACACCAACCATATAGGTCCCACCGGTGCTGTTGAAGGTGAAATTTCCGCCTACTGCTAGTCTTCCGGCAGTTCCGCCGCCATCACCGGTATTGTAGTTTCCAAAAACGATCGCATTAAAATAACCACCACCATCAAGAGCGCCATTCTGGAATGTAGGGGGAACTTCAAGCGGATTTACCTCAGCGCACTGACCGAACGCCAGCATTGTATTTAAAGAGAAAAGGCATATAGCAGCCATTTTCACAAAACAGGCGCGATTAAAATTTAAAACACTTCTTTTCATAGTAAGGGTTGAGCTAGATAAAAAACAGAACTCCAATTTCAAAAATCTTTATTATCTCCGTCGGTTAACGGGTTCACCGCAAAGCACATTATTCCAGGTGTTATCACTGCCTATCGCCAGTAAGCCATTTCCCCATTCTTAATAACTTCGCCACGGGTTAATCCTGTCAAATCAGTCGTTAGGATATTTTTTACGGAGAAACCGTCATTACTGGAATTAGTAAATATCAGTGTTGCTCCATTTGGTGAATACCGTGGATCAATATCATTGGTACCCTTAACCTTTTCAGTCGATATATCAGATGCGATTCCTGTGGCCACTTCCACGATGAAAATCCTTGCATCAAGTTGCCTTCCTTCGTTATTCTGAAAGTTGGACACATCGAGCGTAAACACCGCATGTTTTCCGTCCGGTGCAAAATCCGGATTACTCATTTTTCCTGGTCTCCCTGTTAAAAGATTATTAAGAACACCCGATCCCGGGTTAATCAGATAAAGTTCACTATCATATTGAGAACTCCCTGTAAGGCGGGCAATTATCCTATTTCCTTGGGCAGTCCAGTCACAGCCTGCGAAAAACCGGCCCGTTGGCGCTTGGGCAACGATACGCAGTCCAGTACCATCCGGGTGAACAGCATAGAGCTTGTCGTAACTTGGATACAGCAGCTCAGTGCCGTCAGGAGACCAGCAGAACGATATATCCAAAAGAGAAACCCCACCGACTGGAACAACTGTAACCCTCTTCAGATCCCTGCCCAGTCGATCGGATACGAAAATATGAGGCTCTGTATTGATATTAGAAATGAACGCAAGCCGCTCACGGCTTGGGCTCACAACCGGACGCCAGCTAGCTCCCGCACTTGTAATCTGTATTTCTTCTGTTCCGTCGGAAGAGAAAACTTGTGAATTTTGTCCCACTTTTCTTGTGAAAAAGTATTGCTGGTTCGGCACCTGTTTCGTTGCAAACGACCACACACTGCCGTATACCGGGGCGTTGACGCTGTCTCGTGTGATGACCTGCCAATAATACGTAGTTGCATATTCCAGGTTATTTACGATAAGAGAATCCACATGCAAACCTGTAACAATGGGAATAGAAGTACTCTGCCCCTCTTTGAAAAGTATTACGCTGTAACGCAAAGAATCCTTATCAGGATCAGAAGTCTTCCACTTCAACACGGTCGACAAACCAAGACCAGTACTTTTATCGGCAGGCTGGACAACAGTTGGAATTAGCGGAGACTTGTTTTGGTTATTGTCTTTGAAAAGAAGAACAGATATTATCGTACCCCTACTCTCTTCTATCTCGACCGACACCAGGTCTGTTTTATATTTATCAGCGGTGGTCTGAATACTGTATTTGCCAATGGGCAAGCTGTCTATCCGGAAATTCCCTGATGCATTCGGCACAATTGTCCTTCCACTCGGGCTTACTTTTACAACGGCATCTTTGATTGGTAATTTGGTTGTATTATCGAGCACAGTCCCCGTCAACGAGCCATATACAAGCGGCTCCACAAATGTCTCTTCAGTACACCCCACTACCAGAACCAGCAGGAATGATGCAACATGGGCGTAGCGCAAAAATGAATGAAGTAATTTCACAATTCTAATATTTGATATTTTATTTATTAAAGAGATTTTGATTTTATGGCCTTACGGAAATTCCCTCCCAGATAAAACGATAGTCCCAATGACGCACGCCAGTAAGAGTCATTAACCGTTCCCCGAATTGCCAGGTCGAATTTGTCATCAACGAAGTAATTATACTGGCCCGCAAGATTTAACCCTACACGTCTGCTCAGGGCATATTCCAGCCCCAAACCGCCGTTTACCATGCCGTTCTTCCTACCCTTAAATTCAAAGACAGAATTACTCCGACTAGTAAGCAAACCACCCCCTAATTGAATGTAAGGGCATAGTTTCTCAGTGGGCAAAGCCCGGTATTGAAGGTTTAGTTCTGCTGTACTAATATCACGGCTAAAATAGTTTTTCGCTGCCAGTGAACCAGAAGTGGCGGCGAATTGCAATTGCAGGTTTTTTGTGAGGCCGAAATTAGCCGCTAATCCAAGTCCTGTTCGATTCACGGAAGGACCGTAATCGCCAGTGTATCGGAGCAGTGAACCCGATGCTGTTAGAGAATACCTGTATCTCTCAATTTCATCCTTCCCACCGAAAATATCTGTAACCTGTGCCTCCGATTGCTCGGCAGCATATTGCTTCAGGAGCGCGGCAACTTCATCCGTTTTCCTGGTGTCGGCAGTCCAAAGCTTGTCTCTTACACCCTCAATGATCAAACTTTGAACCGACTTTTCAATTGCCTCAGTTACGGCCATTTGTGATGGTTCATTGATTGTAAAACCCGTTTCAGTTTCCAACAAACGTTTAAACCGGACAAACCTGAAAAGGCTCGCATCGACAGACTGCGACAGAATGGTTTTTGATGTGTAGACAGTTTTCAGGATCTTTCCGGTTTTTGTGGCAACAGCGCGGAGATAAACGGTCACACGGTCCTGGCGATACTGAGTCGAAGCACCTGCACCAAAGTATTTAAGGCCAGCACCACCTGTAATGATGTTAGCATCATAAGAAACAATACCGCCTTCCAGAATAATTCCTGCAAAAAGCAACGGTGGTAAATTCTCATTGTCTGGCTTATATTGGGCCATGCTTGAACGGATGATCTTCCTTTCGTTAAGCAGATTGCTCACGTTCTCTCGTTCGATGGCCACAAACCAGCCACTCTCTTCGAGCGCTTTCAACAATATGTTGGTAGCACCCTGTGTCACGGCGGTGGAGTAATTGATTCCACTTTCTGAGGGCTTGTACTGACCGGTTTGGTCCCTGAACTTGTAAACAGCGGCAACAAGTTTTTCACTGGGCCCGGGTATGGTTCTTAATCCCGGAGTGATCCGGGTATCTTCTCCCAGACGCGCGCGTTTTTGTTTCGCTGGCTGGTGGAAATATGCACTGCATCCGTTTAGAAGAATAATTGCAACGGCACAGAGCATTAAGCTATAATATCTTTTTGACAATAAAAGCATTGTAAATTTTTGTCCTTGTTGTGAGGGTCTTGTAAAATTTTGTCTCCGCCAGATAGACGTAAACATTAGTAATATGGAACGGTAATTGCTGTTTCACCTCCCTTTCCGTCCGTGATCCTCACCACCAACCCTTCCGATCCGGGAGATACGTCCACGGTAAAGTCGCCATATTTGTAGGTACCTTCTTTGATACCATCTTCCCCAAATTGGCTCGTGTAAAGCTGGCGTGAAATGGAGTTTAAGAGTTGACTATTCAAACTTTTGGTAAAATCTGCCAAATCGTTGGTTTGTGTAGTAGTACTTGTCTTGGCGATGGATGGATCTTTCGTTTTGTCCTGAACCTGTGCAGAGCTCAAAAGCCAATTGTAATTGAAGGTATCGCCTCCGAAGGAAGGGTTTCTTGGCCTGTACACCATGCCCTGAGCGGCAGAGAGAGAATTAATTCCTAATAAAAGAGTAACAAGAATGCATAAAATTTTCATACTGATAACGTTTTCCTAACCTAAAAAATACCCGAGCCACTCTGATCAGCGCTCCCCAACTCATTTTGTATATCCTGATAACTGATAAAATACTGCAGAACCTGCTGAACTGCTTCTGCAACTTGAAGCTCCATCGCTTCCAGCCGGGGCTGTACAAACTGTTGCCACACGAGAAGATCCCCTACTTTGATTCCTACGATATTGCTGATTCCAGGAGAGGGAATTTCCTCAAGCTCGATTAAAAGTTCATCATTTGAATGAACGCTCGCCTTGAACTGTACCATGGCTGCGGAATCAAGCTGCATACCGCTCCACTGCCGGTAAAACTCCTCATACATATCTCTGCCCACTTTTGTTTTGGTGTTGTCCAAAATGAATGTGGTAGACGCGTCTTCCTCAAAACCCGCCTCTTCCAAAGGCTGGTTCGAAAACATTTTATCGTCTATGAGGGATTCCTCGCTTTGCGCAGAAGCAGAAAATGAAAATATAAAAAGCAAGGCGGGAACCAGTAGAAGTTTCATTATTTTATGAAAATCGGATTTGACTCAACAATTAGCTTCATTCCACCTGTTTGTTCGATTTTCATAGACTGAAGCGAGCCGATTTTGCTACCTTCCAGAGTAAGACTGTTTCCGTCCTGCGACTGGCCCACCTGAAAATTGATGTTATTGCTGGTTATTTTGTTCATTTGAAGTGTATTCCCGGATCCTTGTTGCTGAAGCAAATATTTGTTGTTGCTTCCCGTCAGATCCAGGTTAATCGTATTTTCGTCTCCTAGCTGGCTGGCGACCACTTGGTTTCCAATACCCCTGGTACTTAGATTCTGACTATTACCTGATCCAGTCTGAATGACGATTGCTTCGGATCCATCCTGGCCAATTGCTGACTGTTTAATAAGTAATGAATTGAAAGATTGCTGCGAAAGGTTACCTGAGTATTGCCTGCCAAACAAAGCTTCATTTTGAGAACTTTGTGCAAAGCAAATTGTGCATGAAAGGCAAAATGCTGTGGAAGCTAAAATGAAATTTTTCATAACGTTAACTATTAATGATCACTCAATTCTTCTGTTTTTCTGCAGGATACTGATTTACAGTCGAACTGTTACCACTTCCCGTCTGAATGACCGTGGATCTATTTCCAGACCCTGATTGCCTGATAATGATTACATTGGACTTTCCAGATGTAGTATCGGAATCTATAGTACTTGTGATTGTGTTTCCATTTTCAGAGGTCACGATCGTCACGTTTTGGTTGCCTTTAACCGTAGTACCTCCGCTTTTCTGATCGACGGAAACGGAGTTACCCCGGCCAGTTTGCGTTACACTCAGTTGGTGACGACCTTTGACTTCAACTTCGTTTACGCCAGCGGAAGAATTATTTCCAGCGGATGGCGTCTCTTGTGCACTTGCATCCATTCCTATAAACCCGAAAAAGGCAATTACGGCTGATGTGAAAATAATTCTCATGACAGATTCTTTAAGTATCAGAAGCCAAATCAGGCGCTCAAAGTATCCTATACAATGAGCGCCCTTTTTGTTAACTATTCAGTTAAAAGACATACAGTCTCTAAGTTTTAAGGCTTAGATTCCGTTGCTTTGAACAACAACACCGCTGTTAGCCCCACCATTCTGGATGATGCTGGATGATTGCCCTAAACCAGTCTGAAGAAGATTAATGACATTGGAATCACCTACCTGCAAACCGACTGAATCATGTGAGTTACCAGATTGAATCACACGAAGGTTATTGCTGTTACCATTTTGGTAAGAGTCACTATTGTTTCCATCACCAGTTTGACGAATAAAGCCAATGTTGCTGTTACCCGTTTGTGCCGCACCATAAGTGTCACCACCGGCACCTACACCCGTAATTTTGTTATTGTTACCGGCTTGTGCCAAATCCTGGTTGTTGCTTGCACCCCATTGCGTTACTTTGGCCCAGTTAAGATTACCATTTTGATTCAGATTGGATGTGTTATCATCTCCACCACCTTGGGTTACATCCCCGGTGTTTCTTCCGTTCTGAACAATGTATGAGAATTGAGAGAAGCTGCTTTGGTTTACTTTGGCAGAGTTACCAGTCAAAATGTTGCCATCCTGCTCAATCCAAGAAGTGTTGCTGGTTCCAGTCTGATCTACGTCAGCCGTGTTTCTGTTATCCACCTGGCTCAGCAAAGAAATATGACCGTTACCAGCCTGGTTCACGTCCAGATTGTTGGCTGTACCATTTTGAGTGGCAACAGAAGTGTTATCATCTCCAACCTGTTCTACTCGGGCATCATTACCAAACAAGAATGAATTCCACTGCGTTACTGTCGACTTGTTTCTGCTACCCGTTTGTATAATGGTTGCATCATTGTCATAATCGTCCTGAGTAACAGTAGATTCATTTGAGGTTCCCGTCTGTGTTACATTGGCATCACCCTGTGAATCCTCCTGATCAACAATCGATTTATTAGAAAGACCATCCTGGCTAACAACCGCATCATTACGTTCGCCGTCCTGTCTGATGTTAGAGTCGTTATAACCACCCGCTCCTTTTTGATCAACGTCAGCAGTGTTAAGCAAGGTCCGCTGCGTAATTACAGATTTGTTGCGGCCACCATTGCCAGACTGGTCAACGTCAGCAACGCTGCCTGTACCATTTTGAGTAATTGTGGATTCGTTCCAGCCCATACCTGTCTGATCAACGTCAGCACCATTACCGCCAAAGCCAGTTCCAGTTTGTGTAACCCAAGATTTGTTAACATTACCATCTTGTTTCACGTCAGCATTGTTACCCGAAAGTCCTGAATTTCCACCAGATTGGGTAATGGTAGATTCGTTGCCGATGTAATCCTGTTCAACTTTCGCGATGTTACCACGGTCCGATTGCGTTACATCAGAAATGTTGTCATATCCATTCTGGTCAATGTTGGTTTCGTTCCTTGTGTTTGATTGAAGTATTCCTGAGTCATTTCTTTTCCCGATCTGAGAAACTGTGGCCTTTTGACGATCACCGGTCTGATCTATATCAGAAACCTGCTGATCTCCCACCTGTGACGTCGTAGCCTCGTGGCGGTTTCCGGTTTGATCAATAGCCGTGCTGTTTGCACCAGTTGTGTAAGGCAGTGGATTAGACTGATTAACCGTAGCCGTATTACCCACACCACTACCCGTTTTCGTCTGTGTTACCTTGGAATCATTATCCTTGCCATTCTGAGTAATCGTTCCAGTATTGACACCTGAGCCCGAAGCATTTGTTTGAGTCAACGTGTTAACATTGTTCTGTGCAAAAAGGTAGGTTCCGGCTAAAAGAAACGCTACCGTAAGAGTAAGTTTTTTCATAGTTGAAAAAAGAGAGAAAGGATGTAAAAAATTTAGTTAAAATTGGCTACAATATATTGAACAATATATTCCTGGTTAGTGATTTCCCTGGCTAATGTTGCCTACGTTGGCATCACCGGTTTGCCGGGTAATTGAATTTTGGCCCTCCCCGCTCTGAACTACCTTCTCGAAGTTGTTATGGCCAATCTGATTGGATATGATGGTGTTTTCATCGCCATTCTGAGAAAAAATGGCTTGGTTTAGGTTGCCAAGCTGGAGGGCTCCAACGAAAGTCGTGCCTTTAATGTTGTTATCGTTGCCTTTCTGCTCGGTCCAAAACTGGTTGTTGTCACCTGTTTGGGTGAGCAAGGAAGCATTTCCGTCTCCTATTTGCTCGGCATTAGAGTAAATATTGCCAGTTATACCAACTGAGGCGTTGCCATTACCGATCTGGCTTAAATTAAAACTATTGTTGTCACCCTTGGTTAATACCTGGGAACGGTTGAAGTTACCGGCCTGAAGCGCCGTGCTGACATTATCTTCACTTCCTCCATTTTCAATCCATTGGAAGGAGTAGTTATTCAATCCCAGCTGTGTCGTGTAGGCGTCGTTGTTGGTACCATCAACTTGCTGCCACGAATCATTGTTGTTACCTCCCTGAGTTACGTTGCCCGCAGACAATACTGCCCATGATGCCGTTTGCACAGAGTTGTTGTTTTTCCCACCCTGATTCAGTGTCAGGGTCGACTGGTTGGCAGAACCGCCACGAATGTATTGTTTACCCGCATTACCTTCGCCGTTTTGTTTAGCATACGTTTCATTATCGACATTCTCTGAAACATTTGCACCATCAGAGCCTATAAATGCCTCAAGGCTGTTGTCACCGATCTGAATAACAGTACTTATGTGAGAATTACCATGCTGCTCAATTTTAGATGAATTGCCGGTAGTGTTGTAAACGGGGATGTTTGTTTGGGTGACGGTCGCGAGATTCAAGTCAACAATGGACGTTGAATTACTTTTCTGAAGTATAGAAGATGTGTGTGTTCCCGCCTGAGTGACTTGTCCAACGTTGTAGTCTCCTGTTTCCACGATAGTTGATACACTATTTTGCGCAAACAGATAACCACCGGCAAGTAGCATGGCTACCGTAAGGATAATTTTTTTCATAAAACTCTTTCGTTGAGGAGGACCTTAAACAAGGGTTGCAATAAATCCTATACAATTAGTCGAAGCCCGTCGGCAATTATCCTGGATTATTCTGAAAATAAATTAAACAAAACGAATAATAATTTGATTTATAGAACATTAGCTTGAAAAGTATTTTTTATCAAGTTGAATTTATTTCATAATAGTTACGAATTGAATACATTTTTTTTGCTCACTATTTTCAAAATGATGCGAAAACTAATCGATCAACAAATAGAAAAAGTAAAGTCTACTATCGTAGTATCATTGATGAAATTTACATATCCTTTCTACAATTACTAGGAATAAATGCAATAATACTTTTATATTTGTTTCACATGACCCTATAAACTCTATAAAATGAAAATCTTCTTCTTCAGTAAATTTGCAAAAATTCCAACGCCAAAACACGCTCCGGCCACCAGATTTCGCCGACTTCAAGACCGTGAACTGCCAGTGACTGGTTGATCGACAGTTCTCCCTAAATCCAAGCTTCTTTTCGACAGTCCGCCTCATTGGACTATTAATTCTTTCGAATGCAAGGCACAAAAATGAAGTATCAAATCACTTCTGGTATTGCATCGAGGGTGCTGAAAATCGTTTTCGCGTGGATTTGTCGAAGTTAAGACCGCAAGACCATGTTTGCGACGGATCAGAATGTCTTGAGTAAGACATTTTTATTGAATAATCCGGACTGGTAAACTTAGATCCCTAACAATTCAAAATTTGTTTGATATCCTCAAGCTCCCAAATGGTGGCCTGATTCTGCTATTCCATTTTATAGCATGAGTATTGGATCGAGTCCGAAGTTAGCGACGTATTACTATCCTCATTTAATAATCAACCATGTCCATTGAAATTGATATCGCACCTCCATCAAATGATAAAGTAGGACTATCTCAAAAAAATGAAAATGCGGATAAAAACCGTCTGGCTCAGAAATTAATTGATGATCATTATGGATTCATCTACAAGCTGAAGGCAGAGACCGGGTTGAATGAAGAAACGCTGAAAGATATTTACACGGATACCGTTCTCCTAATTTTGAATCATATGGAAAACGGAACTTTTAAAGCTGAAAGTAAACTTTCTACGTACTTTTTTCGGGTTTATTACTTTAAAACCATAGACTTTCTCAGGAAAAATGCTTCAAATAAGATTGACTACACCAACGAGCTGCCTGAAATAAACGACTCAGGGCAGGATTTTACTCAAGATTTGGAAATCAAGGACGAGATGAATCAGATTATAATTTTGCTTGATACGATGTGCTCTCCCTGCCGCGAAATCATAATGGACTGGGCATATTGGGGATTTAAACCAGAAGAGATCGGTGAGCGCATTGGAGAACGAAACCCCGTTAAGTTTTCGAAACTAAAATACAACTGTATCGAGAAGTTCAAAAAATTATGGACTAAGAAAATGAGCGGGATTTAAGAGCGGATATCCGGAAGCATCCGTATCTCGCAGGATAGCTGTAATGTATAACGGCCAATATTGTTGTCCATGGGGATTCACTCTACCCATTCAACTTGCTCATTCCCCAAAGTAACGACAATGCCCTTGGCATCTTTCCCAATATTCTTGTAGGCATTAATCAGCAAAGTAAGATGCCGCTTGGGGCCGTCGGCATTTGCGCCCGCGACAAAAGTCATAAATACACTTTGACTCTGTAGCGTTACAACACGATCAATATGCAGCATTTTTCCACCGGGAATTAAAAGTTCTTTGTTTGTTTGAAAGGTTAGCCCATCGCTGTAAAGATCTTTTAACTCCTGATTTTCGATGATTGAAGCGGCTTGATTTCCAATGGATTCGCTTTCTCGTTTAGTCCAGATTCCTTCCCGAACAAGGGATTGTACAGCAAGCGGAAGCTCTGAGGCCGTTCGCACACGGGTAAGCAGATACCGAAGCTTTTGCAGTCGGTCGTGCCTCGGTTCAAAGGTCTCAACATCAAAAACTCTGTCCGCCATTCTGCGCAAACGCAGTCGATCTGTCCGGTCATTGCTGATGATATTACGAACCAGATACACCTCAGTATTTGTTTTTCGATGCGCGTGAAAGCAATCGTTGTTGCAGTCCGCGAACACATACTTTGTTTCTTCGTCATCCCATGCCGGACTTGAATCCGGCTGGCTCAGAAAATCATGCAACCAATTGCTGATCAGCTGTCCTCCCTCCCATTTCCTCTCCTTTTTAGCAATTACATAAAGCCGCTGTATTGGCCTGGTAAATGCCACATAAAGTAGATTTAGATTTTCTACCAGTGTTCGGTTTTTTTCATTAACATACTGATTACCAATAGAAGTACCCTCCAAATCCTTCACGACCGACACCATGGAACTTCTCAGCTTCAAGTTTGAAACAGGAAGCGATAATTCATCGAACAGCACATCATCCAGGTCGACCCACAACCGATCGAGCTTTGCGTTTGGTGTCACTTTCCAGTTGGCATATGGAACAATAACAACGGGATACTCCAAGCCCTTTGACCTGTGAATGGTAGTGATCCGAACCGCGTTCGTGTCTGCCGGAATCGTAATGGAGAGTTTGGCTTTTGCTGTATTCCAATAGCTAAGGAAATCACCCAGGTGATTGGTTCTTCGCGTACCGAAATCCAATACGACGTCCAGAAACCTAAACAGATATTGATTTTCTGTGAGGTTTTGAAACAAACCAAACGTCTGCATCAGCATTTCACTGAGTTCAAAAACAGTTAACTGGCGCATTCGAAAGGCGGTGAGCCCGATCCCCCACCTTGAAAAGTAGGACAAAAATGTATCGAGTCCAAATTCCGCACATAGCGCACGCAGCGCCTGATGCTCCTCGGCATCAGGATTTTCGTGCCTGATAATCTGATGAAAAAGATACGCGGCTTCGTATCGGGCCAGCTTATTATCGGGCGTATGTAAAACCTGCATAAAGGATATCACAAATTGCACAGAACGGGAATAACCCAGGGCAAGGGCATCATCGGATATGAGTGGATAACCAATCTCTTTCAAAGCATTAGCCAATAATGTCGCTTCTTTTTTCCTGCGGCATAGTATTGCGATATCCCGCCATTCATATCGGTTGTTTCTTAGCTCATCAACAAGCTCCAGAGTCCGCGTAACAATCTGATCATTTTTAAGGTCCCCATTTGATTCGGTGCTGTCAATCATGTCTAAAAATTCCAGCTGCACATGTCCACCCTCTTTTACCCCTTCAGGAATCTCCTGCCGGAAATTTTCATCGTAAACCTGTCCAACAAGTGGAATTTCGTCTCTGATCGAGTCTGAAATGAATCCAAAAAACTGATTATTAAAATCTGTAATTTCCCTATAACTCCTGCGATTCGTCCGAAGGTGATCTACGTGCAAATGCCCATCAACACTGCCTAATCGCTCATCATTAAATTCACTATCGCCCAAAACGGCCGCCAGAGCCATAACCTGATTTTGTGCGAGATGTAAAATCAGATCCATGTCGCCACCACGAAACCTGTAAATCGATTGTTTCGCATCACCCACGATCAGATTGAAATGACCATCGGAAAGGGCGTTTTCTATCAAAGGCAAGAGGTTAGCGAATTGGAGCTTGGATGTATCCTGAAATTCATCCACTAAAATATGATTGTATTTTTCTCCAAGCCTTTCAAAAATAAAGGGTACAGGCTCCTTCGAGACAATTTCCAGAATTCGTTTGTTAAAATCCGAGATATGAACCTGATTGTTTTGTTTTAATAGCAAATCAAATTCCTTTCTGATCTCTCCCAGCAACGACAGGTTATACAGATGCTTGTCCAATTGATTGAACAGCGTGACCTTTTCACTTTCGTCACTTCTGATTTTTTCCATTTCCTGGAACATATTTTCAAGTCCCGGAATAATGGCATCAATACCAGACTTGATCAGCGCCGCCGTCTTTGCACCATACCAGACCCGGTCACCAATTGTCTTGAAAACATATGAATTGGGCTCATCCCAGAGCTTAGCGCCGTCAGCCCTGTTTCTAAAATAGCCATAGACGCCGCGTCCTCCCTGGTGAAAGTCCTTATCAACCAAAAAAGCAGACCCTATCAGATCAAACGCCTTCCTGCCCAGCCGCACCATCTCACCCTCCTTTTGCGTTACAAACGATTTCATTTGTTTACGAATCGTATTCCAATCGCTCATTTGAAGGTCGGCAATTCTCAGCATCTGTGTGTAACTCTGCTCGCTCAACAACGTACCAGCCGTTTCGCGGATTTGCAGCGGTAACGAAGACCAGCTCTTGCCATCCTCGGCTTTTTCCCGATAATACCTTTCCACGATGTCGGTCAGTACTTCTTCTCCCTCCTGCCCAATGCGTGCCAGAAGACGATCCACGGCCTCATCCAATAAATCCCCATCCAGCTGGGTTTCAAACACAAACGGAATGCCTAGCTCGTCTGTAAAACTACTTATAAGGCGTTGTGTAAATTTATCAATCGTCATGACCGCAAAATCGGAATAGCGATGCAGTATTTGGCGAAAAACCAGTTGTGAGCGCAAGGAAATCAGTTGGCAAGCGTCTCTGAAAGATTGCCCGGTTTCGCTGGTTTCAGGGTATAACTCCAAAACCACATCCCTAAGCATGGGCGGCACATTTTCTTCATCCGACTGCCACTCCGAAAATATGCGCAGCATTAAGAGAATTCGCTCCTTCATCTCGTTGGCAGCCGCATTGGTAAAAGTGACAGCCAATATATGCCTGAAATAAGTCTCGGTATTCGAATGAAGAGCGAGCTTGAGGTACTCTTTAGTTAGCGTGTAGGTTTTGCCTGAGCCAGCAGACGAGCTATAAACTTTGAACACGATATGAATTTTAATTATATAACAAGTACACGAAATAGATGTACAATTTACAACAAAAAAGCAGGCAAAAGCCTGCTCAAACATTGAAAAACATATTACCAAAAGGTTGATCTAGAGGTTGAATCTGATGCCTCCGGAAATATTAGGACTGAAATAAAAAGGTCTCGGTATTACCTCCATGTAAGTTCCTGCTTCAAGAAATATCGAAATTCTATTATCGGGAATAAAATATTCAACTCCGCCCAAAACCGATCCACCCAGCGAAATACTCTTTTGATAATCTGGTTCCAGTCTTTTGGGATATGTCCTCCTGCTGTTAACCTGACCACCGAGTCCATAATAAACATGAACAGATTCTGAGTTAAAAAACGGAGTGTGCCAAAGATAATGAGCCTGAATCGCCAACCCCGCATTCTTGTAGATACCTTCGTCTCCTCTATATTTACGATTGTTAGACAAAATCCCTCCATAGGTTCCTATCGACACATCAATCGCATGAATTCCGTTGAAATACTTCCTGATATTCAGGCCCGTAGGCTCACCGAGTTTAAACCCGACTGCCCAATTATCATTTTGAGCCTGGGCAAATCCGAAACAAAGTGTGCAAATAATGATTAGTGATAATTTCTTCATAGCCTTAAATTTGTCCTTTTGATGGTTAGTTTGAGTTGCTGATATTGTGTTATGTGGCAATGCTATTTTTCTCATATTTCCTCAGGCAATCTACCAGAACTTCATTTTCTTCTTTCGTTCCGACTGTTATGCGCAAACATCCTTCGCAAAGATGAACTCTTGAACGATCCCTGACGATGATGGTTTTCTGAATAAGATAGCTCATGACTGCCTTCGCATCATCAAAGTTTACAAGCAGGAAATTTGAATCAGAAGGAAATATCTTATTCACCAACGCTAAACTCTCCAACATCGTACGCAGGTAATCTCTTTCTTTCAAAATTTCTTTTACCATTTCATCCTTTTTGGAAGAATAATCAAGTCCAGACAAAAGTGCGTTCTGAGCGGGCAGGCTGATATTATACGGTGGTTTGATTTTGTTGAGTATGCCAATCAGTTCCTTAGACGCAAAGCACATACCAACCCGGATCCCTGCAAGACCCCATGCCTTTGAAAAAGTCTGAAGGACTACCAAATTTGGGTAATCATCCATGCGGGCAATCCAGGATGGCGTATCTGTAAAATCAATATATGCTTCGTCTACAACAACCAAGCCGTTGAATTGCGTGAGTATGGCATTGATCGATGCCTCATGCATCACATTTCCCGTGGGATTATTTGGTGAACAGATCCAGATAATTTTCGTTGCAGGCGTAATTGCATTCAGAACTGCCTCGGTGTCGATCTGATAGTCAGGAGTAAGAGAGACCTTATCTATATAAACGTCATGAATTGAAGCACTTACTTCATACATTCCATAAGTAGGCGGAAGAATAATGATTCTGTCCTTCCCCGGAGTACAGGTTGCGCGTACAAGTAAGTCAATCGGCTCATCACTGCCATTTCCGAGAAAAATACGTTCCGCATTTACACCTTTTAAGGGAGCTATTTTCTTCTTGATGTCAGCTTGATAGGGATCTGGATATCTGTTATATTTTTCGCTCGTTACAGACCCATATGGGTTTTCGTTCGCATCTAAAAATATGCCTGTATGCCCTGTGTACTCGTCTCTGGCAGATGAATAAGGTGCCAACGTGAGAATGTGCCGGCGAATGATATTGTTTAGATCAAAAGAAGAATTCATTATAACGCTTATTTACAGGCAAGCACAAACTCGCCGATTTTATTACTTTTAATTAAATACAAATAGCCGCGAGTCGAAGTTAAACGGCTCAATATCGATTACTTTTAACCCACTTGCATCCGCGTGCAGTGGGTTGATAAGATAATTCGATTCTGAGGGAACTACGACCGAGGGAACGCGCAATAGAAGGCTATTTCTTTCACTGACCCATGCATCCCCTGTATTCTTACTCCACTGTTGCTCCTGTTGCCAGTCTGGCACCATGTAAAGCACATTCTTGCTAACCAGGGAGTCCGGAATAAATATTACCACTACAACATAATCTGGTGGCGGAGCTGGTCTTTGCCAGTGAACCAAAATTTCCAGCATGGCAAGTGATCGACGTGACGATGTATAGATCATTCTGGTTCTGGGAGAATTCCATCTGCCTCCGTGTTGAAATGCACCCTCTCCGGTTAGATCATTCTGGAATTCCGAACGGGTGATTCTGAACAACTCCATCAGGCAAAAATTCCATGTTCGATACGCCCCAACTCGGTTTTGATAAGGTCAATACCAGCATGAGTTCTTAGAAAATGAATGGGCTTTTCGTTACCTAATGACTGAATTTCGTGATGCAACCAATCGAGGAAATACTCTTTACCCAGGACCTTCGTTCCGGTTGCAAAAAGATCAGCAAGTGAAATGAGGTGATCGGAAACCACATTACTAAGGAGATCGTTGTCGCTGTATCGCAACAAATTTCGGGGAGTAACCGGCAAAAGTGAGACCAACTCCTTTATATCCAGACCAGCAGAATCAGCAAGGTGCTGGATAACGGCTTTGGGAACCCCATTTTGAGCTAGATAAGCAAGATCAAAGTCGTTTTTTACAGTGTGTTTCAGAACGCCATAGCCTCCTAACCGCTCATTTACCATAAATGCTGTCATAAACTCCAAATTTATATACCGGAAATATGTCTCCAAATTTACGACATTTTTCCGGCGCAACAAGTTTCCCTACAAAAGTTTTTGTAGTCTAATACTAACGGCCTTTTTATGCGCATCCAATGATTCGGCCTCAGCCATCACTTCGACAGTCGGACCAATATTACGGATCCCCTCCTCTGTGATATGCTGAACGGTAATCTTTTTGACAAAGCTATCCACGGAAACCCCGCTGTATGCACGTGCATGGCCGTTCGTAGGCAAAGTATGATTGGTGCCGGAGGCATAGTCTCCACAGGATTCAGGTGTATAGTTACCCAGAAAAATTGAACCTGCCTGGGTGATTTTTTCTGAAACCACTTCAGCGTCTTCGACACTCAGTATTAAGTGCTCGGCAGCGTATTCATTAAGTAGGTCTATCGCCTCTTCCTGGGTGGAGACTAATATGGCTTTGCTATTCTGAATCGCTTTTGCCGCCAGATCCCGTCGGGGTAACTTTTCAAGCTGCGTCGAGAGCGTAAGATTAACCGATGCCAATAACTTTTTACTTGTCGAAACCAACAAAACCTGACTATCTGCTCCGTGTTCAGCCTGGGACAACAAATCCGCCGCAACAAAAGCCGGAATAGCCGTATCGTCGGCGTAAATAGCAACTTCCGATGGGCCGGCAGGCATGTCGATTGCAATTCCTTCTTTGCTAACCAGCATTTTCGCAGCCGTAACATACTGATTTCCAGGTCCAAAAATTTTGTAAACCCTGGGAATGCTTTCCGTTCCGTAGGCTAGTGCGGCGATTGCCTGAGCACCACCAATTCTAAAAGCCTTGGTAACACCTACCAGTTTCGCTGCATATAAAATCGCGGGATTGTTGGAAGGGGTACAAAGAATAACCTCCCTGCACCCTGCGATTTGCGCCGGAATACCCAGCATCAGCACGGTACTAAACAAAGGTGCTGTTCCGCCTGGTATATAAATTCCAACCTTATTAATTCCAATACTCCGCCTCCAGCAGGTGACACCCGGCATGGTTTCAATCTTTTCAGCAGGTTGCAACTGCGATTTATGAAAGGTATAAATGTTCTTGTACGCCTGTCCGATAGCCGCTTTCAGTTCGTCGCTCAACGAATGCTCTGCTGCATCGATTTCCTCGCTGGAAAATGCTATTTCTTTCAGCTCGATTGAATCGAACTTTAATGCGAGCTCTCGTAATCCTGCATCTCCTTTGGATTTCACAAGGTCCAGAATTGGAAGCACTTTATTTTCAATTTCCCGGGATTCCTGTGCCGGGCGCGTCAACAGCAAAGGCCAGATGCTTTTGTCAGGAAATGGAATAATATTCATAATTGCTAGTCATATTGCTTTTTCCGTCCTTTCCGAATGCTTACTGTCATCGGAAAAAGGCTGTTATAATATCATTTTCTCTATCGGAATTACCAGAATACCTTCGGCACCTGCCAATCGGATCTTCTCAATGTTCTCCCAAAAGTCATTCTCGTTGATCACAGAATGCAGTGAACACCAACCATCCGTCGAGAGTGGCAAAATCGTTGGAGAACGCATTCCCGGCAAAAATTTGCTTATTTCTTCCACCGCAGCCACCGGGCAATTCAGCAGAATGTACTTGTTATTTTTCGCAACCTGAACAGACTTAATCCTGAACAGAAGCTGGTCCAATAATTCCTGCTGCTCACTCGACAAGTGCTTACTGGCGATCATAACAGCCTCCGACTTGAAAATGGTTTCGACCTCCCGCAATCCATTACTCAAAAGTGTACTTCCTGAGCTCACTATATCACAAACGGCATCAGCGAGACCAATACTCGGTGCAATTTCAACGGAACCACTGATTTCATGTATCTGTGCCGAAACATTGTTGGCCTCTAAATACTGACCCAACAAGCGAGGATATGAAGTAGCAATACTTTTACCTTCCAGATCGTGTACGCCGTTGTATTCATACTCCCTCAACACACCAATTGAAAGGCGGCATTTTGAAAAGCCAAGCTTGTGGACCGTATCAACATCGCGGTTTGATTCAACTGAGACATTTTCGCCCACAATACCCAGATGAGCAACGCCATCTTCCACATACCCGGGAATGTCGTCATCACGAAGAAACAGAATTTCGGCGGGGAAATTCGTGGCCGAAGTTTTAAGCTTTCCTGCACCGTTGTCAAAGCGGATACCGCATTCTTTGATCAATTTAAGAGAGTCTTCACTCAGCCGACCCGATTTTTGTATTGCAATCCGTAATATGTTATTCATGCCATAAATGGCCTTTGGCCTTGTAATCAGCCTCTGGCAGTAGGTTTTCAGTATAAATTAATTGGGTACTAATTCGCTTTTATTATTTCAATCATCTCTGCAATACTTACTTTCTGCTGCTCACCGCTTTTCATATTCTTCAGCGAGAATAGTCCTGACTTTATTTCCTCTGAACCGATCAATACTACAAAAAGAATATTCTTTCGATCCGCGTAGTCGAGCTGTTTTTTCAATTTAACCGAATCCGGATACATTTCAGCATTAATTCCTGCTTCCCTAAGTTTTGGTAACACAGAAAGTCCAAAATTAAATGCTTCCTGATCAAAATTTGAAAGCATAACTTTTGTACTTGCTGTTTGGTTTGATGGAAACAGATTCAACTCCTCCATTACGTCGTAGATCCTGTCCACACCCAAAGATATTCCAACTCCTGACAACCCCGGAACACCAAACGTTCCTGTTAGATTATCATACCGACCACCACCCGAAATACTGCCAATTTGAACACCATTTGCTTTTACTTCAAAAATAGCTCCAGTGTAATATGACAAGCCCCGTGCCAGCGTGACATCAAACTCAATCTTAGGATTTTCGAGACCTAACTTTTGCACCAGCTCCCATACCTCTTCCAGCTCAGAAATCCCTTTCAAAGCGATTTCTGAATTTGACAGCCAACTTCTCAGCTCTTTAAAAGGCTCATTTTTTTCCGAAAGTGAAAACATAGGTTCCAAAAGATTCACACTTTCCAGGGAGAATCCACGCTCAATCAATTCCTCTACAACCTTCTCCTTCCCAATTTTATCCAGCT
>Ga0123337_10002449_pt1 | contig 21180 bp, 17 predicted proteins | sample frozenSSSSmetaG_FD_89792 | JGI IMG/M metagenome (GOLD analysis project Ga0123337, IMG submission 89792) | Glacier valley bacterial and archeal communities from Borup Fiord, Nunavut, Canada, to study Microbial Dark Matter (Phase II) -... | ecosystem: Environmental > Aquatic > Freshwater > Ice >...
AAAATAATGAAGTTTCTTTTTATTTGCGGGTCTCTGGAATCGGGAAGAGATGGTGTAGGAGATTATGTTCAACATCTTTGTGTGGAATTGATGAATCAGGGACATGAGGTATTGGGTATTGCCATCAACGACAGGCATATTATCAGTGAATATGATGGTAAACAAAATTTTAACGGTACCATGATTAATGTGTTGCGTCTGCCTTCCATATTGTCTGAAACGGAAAGTTTCTCTAAAGCGAAAAAATATCGGGAAGCATATCAGCCGGATTGGATCAGTCTTCAGTTTGTTCCTTATTCTTTTCACAATAAAGGTTTACCTTTTAATCTCAACAAAATGATTAAGATGGTAGGACGTGATCAACAGTGGCATGTGATGTTTCATGAATTGTGGCTGGGCTTCTCCATCAATTCACCTCTTAAAGACAGACTCATTGGCTGGCTTCAGCGCAAGATTATTGCTTCCATTATTCACTATATGCGGCCCGCTTTGATTACCACATCTAATTTGTTGTATAAAAAATTGCTGGAGGAAAATAAAATCAGTTCTCAGATTCTGCCATTATTCAGTAATATTCCGGTGGCGTCTAAAGATGAAACCTTTATAGACGGCGTGTATGAGCAACTCGGTATCGATAAAGACAAATTGGAAGAATGGAGAATTATAGGCATTTTTGGAAATATTTATCCAGATTCGAGCTTGGACAATGCCATTATTGAGCAACTTGAAATTGTTGCACCGCTAAATGTGCGCATTGCATTTGTAGGCATAGGTAATTTGAACTCATTTGGATTAAATGAATTCAAACGGCTTGAAAATTCATTTGGTGATAAAATCAAATTTCTTCATTTAGGTATTCTGACTCAAGATAAAATATCAAATATATTGCAAATGCTGGATTATGGTATTTCCTGCACACCATCTGAGCATATTGGAAAAAGCGGTGTGTTTGCCACAATGAAATTGCATGGACTTAAGGTGATTTTGCCCAAACACGATCAGGAAAGGGACGTCGATGAAGAAACAATGCACTACAATGATTTTTTCATGAAAAGACCCGCTTATACCTGGAAGGTTTCATACGTTACCGAGCATTTTATTCAATTATTGACCAATAAGGATATCGTCAATAAAAATCAATAGAGAAACTAAACTAAATTATACCTATACCCATCATGATGATAGATGTTAAAAAAATCCTTGACTTGCAAAGTCGCAATGTGAAGGACTGGCACCAGGAACTTATTCCTACAGAAAAGGAATTGCCATGGCAGTTTATTGAGGAAAATAATATGTGGAATTTTTCCTTATGGCATGAAGAGGACGTTGCCAGAATCAAGGACATTGATCCTTTGCGTATTGTTCAGGCAAAACGCAATATCGACAAGTTTAACCAGGCGAGGAATAATGCCATGGAAAAAATTGATGAATGGATTTTGTCCTTTCTGGATGCTCATAAGATTCCGGCCGGAAATAAAATTCATTCTGAAACTCCCGGAATGATGATCGACCGATTGTCCATTATGTCGCTCAAAATCTACCATATGAGAGAAGAAGCTAATAGGGAGGATGCATCGGCGGAACATCAATCGGCTTGTGCCGACAAAGTGAAAGTGCTGGATGAGCAAATTGCTGATCTTTCAGGTAGTTTAGCTGTTTTATTTGAGGATTTGATGGATGCCAAACTCAGATTTAAGGTGTACCGACAATTTAAGATGTATAATGATCCAAACCTGAATCCTGAACTGTATAAAAGAAACCAGAAATAATATAATTTATGGCAACGGAAAAACAAAAAATCTTGGTGAACTCTTCAACAGGTGGTCGCGGAGATATCTGGATGCGCCTTGTTGGGTTTTATGCTATTGCAGGATTAAAACCTACACTGGAAATTCATATCCTGATTCCTCAATTTCTAAGGCAATTGGCCAGTGTAACTTTTGGTGACAGGCTTGTGATTATGAATGATGAAGAAGGTAAAAAAGCCAAATTAAGCTATACGGCACTTGGTATTAGGCATCTGATTAAAGGACTTTTAAAAGGCGAAAGATATATCTGTTCCTTTCAAAGAACAGTGATTCAGGATAAGAAAAAAAAACAATTAAAAGACTATATCAATATCCTTATTTTTAAAATAGCAGATTTGTTTGGGCTTATTCTTGTTCCCCCGGTTAAATGGACCAAAACATTTCACGGCTTTCTGGAGATTGTTGCCATCAAGGCGATCCGAGACATAGATTATGAAACGTTTAAAGTTCAGGTGGATAAGGATTATCCGTTCATCTATTCCAGATTGAATGGCAAAATACCGCTTTCTCCGGAGTTAACGATACCGAATGACTTAAAGGATCATGTCATTATTTTCCCGACTGGTTCAAGTAAACAATTTGTGCCATTGCCATGGGCCATTGAGAATTTCCCCAATGCTTATTATGCCTTTTTCCATGCGGATAAAGACTTAAAACGTTTTAGTGAAAATGGCCTAAAAACAGTTGCATTTTATAAAGAAGCCGGTGATATCATTGCGCTTGCAAAAGAGGCTAAGTGGACTATCAGTTCTGATAGTTTCCAGTCTCATGTATTGCAATCCTGTCATGATAAAACTACCATTGCTATCACCGAGGTTTCTAAATCCAGGGTAATCAATCCGAGTTTTAAAGGAAAAGTGGTAGACTCCGTTGTGGCTTGTCATCCTTGTTTACATTCAAGCGGAAGTCTGTATTGTCCGGCCGGATTTACAGAATGTCAAAACTGGCACGAAAAAGTGTATACGGATAACCTGATTCATTCGGTAGTTATCTAAATAGAATTTAAAAATTAAGATATGCCGGTAAAAAAAATCATATTTTCCCATCCAACAGGTAACGCCAATGTACGCGCTGCTTTAAAAGGAATATATGAGGCCGGTTTACTCGAACATTTTTATACCTCCATCGCTTGTTTTCCCGGAACGGGTTTTGACCGCATGAGCAGGATTCCACCTTTTGCTGAATTCAGGAAAAGAAATTTTGATCAGAGCCTTCAGTCACTTACAAGTACGCGTCCATTGAGGGAGCTGTCAAGACTGACGGCATCAAAAGCACGGATTAAAAGTCTCATCAAACATGAGACAGGAATGTTCTCGATTGATGCCGTATACCGGTCTATTGATCAATACACAGCAAAATATATAAAACGTGTTAATCCGGATAAAACTGCAGCTGTGTATGCTTATGAAGATGGCGCAGAGTTTTCTTTTCTGGCAGCAAAATTGGCGGGAATTAAATGTTTTTATGATTTACCCATAGGTTATTGGCGCTCTGCAAGGAAGCTCTTGTCGGAAGAGAGAGACAAAAGACCTGAATGGGCAGCCACCTTAACTGGGTTCATGGATTCAGAAAAAAAACTGGCCCGGAAAGATGAAGAACTGCGATTGGCAGATCATATTTTTGTTGCCAGCAGTTTTACAGCGAACTCGTTAAAGGAGTTTCCCGGTAACTTGCCCCCAGTAAGCATTATTCCTTATGGTTTTCCGGAACCAGGGCCTGAAAAAACATATAACAAAGACTTCAATCGTCCTTTAAAACTTTTGTTTGTAGGAGGATTATCGCAAAGAAAAGGCATTGCCAATTTGTTTGAGGCTGTTGAAGCATTGGATCGTCATATAGAACTTACTATTGTTGGGCATAAGGCAGTAGATGATTGTGCGGCGCTTAATCAGGCACTTTCCAGACATAAATGGATTCCCAGTTTGCCGCATCAAGAGATACTCAAACTGATGCGTGAACATGATGTGCTGGTATTTCCGTCATTATTTGAAGGTTTTGGTTTGGTCATCACTGAAGCCATGTCTCAGGGCACACCTGTCATTACCACGGATAGAACTGCCGGCCCTGATTTGATTCAACATGGTAAAAACGGCTGGCTTATTGAGGCTGGTTCAACTCCGGCAATCAAAGAGATTATAGATGGGATTATTCAGGATAAAAGTATCATTGAAACAGTAGGGAAAGCAGCCAGAGAAACTGCTGCATCAAGACCTTGGCAGACCTATAGCACAGAGCTTGCCGGTGCTATACTCAAATTTATGGATTCAGGAAATTTGTAAAATCAATACCATGTCAGAACAGGAAATTGGGGAAGATGTAACAACAGACGAAATCAGTATGCCAAAGCATAAATGGTTTCAAATTCCTTTTTCAGATCCGGTTGAGATGATTAAACTGGGTATCTGGATGTATTTTCTGCTTTTGCTTTTTGAAGGTGCATTTAGAAAATGGTTTTTACCGGGACTTGCTACGCCTTTACTAATTATTCGCGATCCAATTGCATTTTGGGTAATCATTAAAGCTTTTCAGCACAGGTTATTTCCTTCAAATGTGTATATCACATTAATGACATTTATTGGTGTGATTGCCATTCTTACAGCCCTGACACTTGGGCATGGAAATATTATGGTGGCATTGTTCGGTGCAAGAATATTATTGCTTCATTTTCCTCTGATGTTTATTATGGGTAAAATTTTTACCAGAGAGGATGTTTTGAAAATGATGAAAGCCACACTTTGGATTGCAATTCCAATGGCATTCCTGACTGCCTTGCAATTCTATAGTCCTCAATCTGCTTGGGTGAATCGCGGTGTGGGTGGTAATATGGAAGGTGCAGGATTCAGTGGTTCCGGTGAGTTTTTCAGGCCGCCGGGAACCTTTTCATTTACCACAGGAAATGTGCAGTTTTTTAGTCTTGTTGCCCCTTTTGTATTTTATTTTTTCCTGCATACAAAACTCATTAACAGATTTTTACTGCTCGGAGCATTTGTGGCACTGTTGGTTTCTATACCCTTGTCGATTAGTCGTTCTCTTTTGTTAAATGTGCTGATAACAGTATTTATTACGATGATTGCCGCTGTGCGGAAAACAGAATATTTCAGCAAGATGTTTTCCATAGCCGCAGTGGCCATTATCGCCTTACTGATTTTAAGTCAAACCAGTTTTTTTCAGGTGTCGACCGGCGCTTTTACGGACAGGTTTGAATTGGCAAATGAATCTGAAGGAGGAGCAAAATCAGTTTTTCTGGAGCGATTTTTGGGCGGAATGATTAAGGCACTGACCTACACCACCACAGAAGAGCAATCTTTCTTCGGCTTGGGAATTGGCATGGGTACAAATGTTGGCGCCATGCTCTTAAGTGGGAGTGGGGTATTCCTGATTTCGGAGGACGAGTGGGGACGTTTGATAGGAGAACTTGGGCCTATGTTTGGTCTAGCAGTTATTTTAATACGGGTAGTACTTGTATTTAAACTGGCATCTGCCTCTTATTCACAAATGCGCCGAGGTGATTTACTTCCCTGGATTTTGCTGAGTTTTGGATTTATGGTTCTATTGCAAGGTCAGTGGGCACAGCCAACCTCCGTAGGTTTTAGCACCATTATTGGCGGAATGATGATTGCGTCAATCAACAAAAAGATATTTTAGTGCTGAGTAATCATCAAAACAAATAAGTCGTCAACAGATGTCTTAAATTTTACGCAACCTACATGAAAATTATTTTAATTGGCAACTACGCTCCGGATAAACAAGAAAGTATGAAGCTTTTTGCCAGGATGCTGGAAAGAGGATTTCAGGAGGCTGGTTATGTAACAGAGTTATGGTTGCCGATGGTTGTTTTTGGTAAATTTACCAATAATACATACGGTGGTATCGGCAAATGGCTGGCTTATGTGGATAAATGGATTTTATTTCCAATCTATCTGCGTTTGAAATTATGGTTTGGAAAATACAATCTATCCACCGCGAGATTTCATGTTTGCGACCATTCCAATGCACCTTATCTGGCACATCTGCCATTGGATATTACAGGCATTACTTGCCATGATGTATTGGCCATCAGAGGTGCATTTGGTTTTAAAGATGCTTATTGTGAAGCATCAAAACTGGGAGTAGTTTTACAGAAATGGATACTTTCCAATTTGTTAAAAGCCAAATATCTGGCTTGTGTTTCCATGTTCACCATGCGTCAGTTAAATGAACTAAGTCCAAATCTGAATCCAGATAAGAAAAAAGAATGGCGTGTGATTCTCAATGCATTTAATCAGGATTTTTATCCTGTTCAACAAGAGATTATACATAAAGAATTGTTGTCAATGGGGTTTTCTCCTGATGTGCCGTATCTTTTACATATTGGTTCTTCTCTTCCCAGAAAAAACAGAAAATTATTGGTGGATATGCTGGCAGCTTTAGGTAATAAATGGATTGGCATTGTTTGCTTCGCAGGTCAGGCAATTGATTCGGATCTAATGAAACGCATTGAAGCACATGGATTAAAAGACCGCGTTATATCGTTGGTAAGTCCTCAACATGATCAACTTGTGACCTTGTACAGTGCCTGTTCAGCATTTGTATTTCCGTCGTATTCAGAGGGCTTTGGCTGGCCAGTGATAGAAGCTCAGGCTTGTGGAACAGCTGTGCTTACAAGCAATGTTGAACCTATGCCTGAAGTAAGTGGTGCAGGTGCTTTACATCAAAATCCGGATGATGCATCGGCATTTGCAGAGGCTTTTCTTACTTTACAAATTGAACAAAAAAGACAGGAATTAATTCAAGCAGGGTTTGAAAATTGCAAGCGTTTTGCTCCTTCTATAATGATGAATCAATATCTTGCTTTGCATCAACTTTCGAGAAAATAAAACTAAAACATGTTCCTTAAACTTTTCACATTTATACTTCCATGGAAACTTCGCAGACTTGCTTTAAACAGGTTCTTCGGTTTTGAAATACATCGTTCTGCACGTATTGGATTGTCGTGGGTATTCCCTGATAAATTAATCATGGCAGCAGGAACCAGAATAGATCATTTTACTGTTGCCATACATTTAGATACCATCAGACTGGGAGAAAATTCAACTATTGGAAGAGGCAACTGGATTACCGGATTTACCACCAAAAGTGATTCCCTGCATTTTCGCCATCAACCCGACAGGAGAGCTGAATTAATTATGGGCATATCATCCGATATCACCAAAAATCATCATATTGATTGTACAAGTACCATTTCAATTGGAGATTTTGTAACCGTAGCAGGTTATCAGTCGCAGCTTCTTACACACTCCATCGATGTGGTGAAGAACAGACAGGACAGCGCTCCGATAGTGATTGGTGACTATGCATTTGTTGGAACCAATGTGGTTATTCTTGGGGGAGCTGTCTTGCCTGCCCGTTCAGTGCTTGGTGCAAAATCATTGTTAAATAAAGCTTTCTCGGAAGAATATAAGTTATATGCAGGAGTACCGGCAAAACTTGTTAGCGATATTCCTGAAGATGCAGGATATTTTCACCGGACTACCGGATATGTTCATTAAAAATAATTAGAAATTCATATGTGTGGTATTGCCGGTATAATAGGTCTTGACGCTGTTTCAGGTCAGGAAAATATAAAAAAAATGACAGCCGCCATCAGGCATCGAGGTCCTGATGCAGAGGGCATTTATGCAGAAAATCGCGTGATGCTCGGCCACTGCCGTTTATCCATCATCGATTTGAGCAATGGTGCGAATCAACCGTTTTATGACGAAAGCCAGCAATACGTGATGGTTTTTAATGGTGAAATCTACAATTATGAGGATGTGCGTGCTACCATTGATTACCAATGGAAAACACATTCTGATACTGAAGTGATATTAGCTGCCTATATCAAATGGGGTAAAGACTGTCTACAACATTTGAACGGCATGTTTGCATTTGCCATTTGGGATAAATCAAAGCAGGAATTGTTTATGGCTAGAGATAGAATTGGTGTTAAGCCATTCTATTTTTATCAGCAAGGACCCTTATTCATTTTTGGATCTGAAATCAGAAGTATCTTAAGCACCGGTCTGGTAAAAAAGAAAATTGACAAGCAGGCTTTATACGAGTATCTTGGACACATGGCTGTAAAAACACCACGAACGATGATTCAGGATGTATTTCAGTTAAATCCGGGTGAATGTGCAGTCTTTAAGGAAGGGAAATTAAGCCGGTCGATTTACTGGCAAATGGATGAGACAAGACAGGAAAATGTTGAGTCATTGAGTTACGAAGAAACCCGACAAAAAACACGTGATTTGTTTGAAGCTTCTATCAGAAACAGGATGGTGTCTGATGTAAAAGTTGGTGCATTTCTCTCCGGTGGAATAGATTCTTCTTCGGTTGTGGCCGCTATGTGCAAATACAGTCAGCAACCCGTTGAAACATTTTCAATTGTTTTTGATGACAAGAATTTTGATGAATCTGAATATTCAAGATTAATTGCAGAAAAATACAAAACTAAACATACTGAATTTGTCTTAAATCCAAAAGATCTGATTGCCAATATGCCGGAATTTATCCATCACATGGATAGCCCTACGGTAGATGGTATTAACACTTATATGGTGTCTAAACTTGTAGCTGCTACTGGAATTAAGGTCGTACTCACGGGTATTGGCGGTGATGAATTGTTTGCCGGTTATACCAATTTTAAACGCTGGAAGGACTATAAAAAATATAAGCCTTTGTTCAAAAACCCCCTTTCCCGCCTTGCAGTAAAACTTTTCAAAATGCTGTTGAAGAGCAGGGCAGTGGCTAAGATAAGCGATTTTCAGGGACGTAAAGGTGGGGATCTTGAAGCCTTTTATACAAACAGTCGCAGTATTTTTCTCAGAGAAGAACTCAGGGAATTATTCGGGCAAACGGAAGATTTAAAAACCGGGAATTGGTTGCATCTGGATTCAGAACAATTAAAACAATACCCTTTGTACAGTCAGTTTTCAATTGCAGAACTTACCAATTATACGCTGGATGTTTTGCTGAAAGATACCGACCAAATGAGCATGGCATGGGCCTTGGAGGTTAGAGAGCCATTTTTTGATTATCAAATGGTGGAATTTTTATTGTCTGTTCCCGACAAGTATAAGGAAAATGATAAAACACCCAAAAAATTGCTGGTAGATGCCATGGGCGATCTTTTACCTCCTGAAATTGTTTACAGACCAAAAAAAGGATTTTCTTTTCCATGGGATAGCTGGATGAGAAATGAATTAAAATCGTATTGTGAAGAATCTATTCAGAGTCTTTCCAAACGCAATATATTTAAAACAGATAAATTATTGGGACTTTGGAATCGTTTTATCAGTCATGATAAAACAATTACCTGGATGCATATATGGTCATTTGTAGTGCTTGAAAGGTGGATAGAGGAAAATAATATCAACGAATAAACCCCGCAATAAGTGAAGGTCTTAAGAGTAATCGCCAGTATGGATCCCGCAAGTGGAGGCCCTTGTCAGGGCATTCGCAATGCCATACCCGAAATGAAAAAGCTTGGAGTTCATACCGAAGTGGTATGTCTCGATAGGCCTGATGCTTCATTTATTGCTCTGGATAATTTTGCGATTTATGCTTTAGGTCCCGGTAAAACCTCTTGGGCTTATGCTCCGCTTCTCATGCCTTGGCTTCTGGCAAAATTAAAAGATTATGATGTGGTAGTGGTTCATGGATTATGGCAGTATCACGGACATGCAGTCAGAAAGGCTTTGCAAAAGTTGAAACACTCCGGTGAAAACAAACTGCCTTCATGTTATGTGATGCCACATGGTATGTTAGATCCGTATTTTCAGAAAGCCAGTGGTAGAAAATTAAAGGCCATACGCAATTGGTTTTATTGGAAACTGATTGAATCGAATATCATCAACCAGGCAGATGGTGTTTTGTTTACATGTGAGGAGGAATTGCGTTTGGCGCGTGTAACGTTTACACCTTATCATCCAAAAAAGGAATTGAATGTAGGTTACGGTATTGAAGCTCCTCCCGTATTTCAAGAATCGATGCAAGATGCTTTTGCAGAAAAATGTCCGGAGATACAAGATCAAAAGTATATACTGTTTTTAAGTCGTATCCATACCAAAAAAGGTGTTGATTTATTGGTTACTGCCTATAAAAACATACTGGAAAAAATGAAGGATTGTCCTTTATTAGTAATAGCAGGGCCGGGAATGGAATCGCCTTATGGCTTGTCTCTAAAACAAACAGTAGACAATCATCCGCAAATGCGTCAAAAGGTTTTTTTTCCGGGTATGTTGAGTGGAGATGCAAAATGGGGCGCGTTCTATGGGGCTGATGCCTTTATTTTGCCAAGCCATCAGGAAAATTTCGGCATTTCTGTTGCAGAAGCTTTAGCTTGTCATCAACCTGTTTTGATTTCTGATCAGGTAAACATCTGGCGTGAAATTGAACAGGCAGGCGCAGGATTTGTTGCAGCGGATACCTTGGAAGGAACCCTGCAGTTGCTTGAAAAATGGATATCGCTCAAGTCGGATGATCAACAGAAAATGTCCGAGAATGCTTACAAGGCTTACGAGACTAATTTTGCCATTGCTCCTGCGGCAAAGCTTGTATTTGAAACCTTGAGTCAACATAACAATTAAACTACATGCACAATCAGGACACATTTACCGGACCGTCTTTTTCGCTGAGCAATCGCATAGGACGCCTTATCTGGGCTTTTACTTCTTTTTTTCTTTTTAAGTACACGCCCAAACCTCTGCACTTTTGGCGTTCATTTTTGCTGCGTTGTTTTGGTGCCAAAGTAGGTAAGGGTGTGCATGTATATCCTAAAGTGGCTATATGGGCTCCCTGGAATCTGCATTTGGGAGACGGCTGCGGAATTGCCAACGGAGCTATTTTATATTCGCAGGATATGATTACCATTGGTGAAAAAGCTGTGATATCTCAGGGCGCACATTTATGTGCAGGTACACATGATTATACAACGAGAGGTTTTATTCTGCTCACTAAACCTATTCGTATAGGTGATCATGCCTGGGTGGCGACGGATGCTTTTATTCATCCGGGAGTGAATATAGGAGAAGGTGCAGTTATTGGCGCCAGGGCAGTTGTAACCAAACATATGCCTGCCTGGATGGTGTGTAGCGGTCACCCATGTGCTCCAATAAGAGAACGCAAGTTTCGCGACTAATCCTAAAGCCCATTGATTAAATAAACTAAAAAATGAAAGGAAATAAACTAAACCATATCGTCGAACTTGATGGATTAAGAGGATTTGCTGTGCTGATTGTTATGTTTTACCATTTTATGCATGTTCCCATGATTTCAGTTAACAGCTTTGACAGACAATTTGAAAATTTTTTCCTATCAGGATGGATAGGGGTTGACCTATTTTTCGTGCTATCCGGGTTCTTAATTACACGGATTTTATTTAACACAAAATACGACAAGAACTATTTTAAGTCTTTTTATTTCAAAAGAACCCTCAGAATTTTCCCTCTGTATTACCTGTATCTCATCATTTGTTTTTTTCTCATCATACCCTATACCTTTCCTAAAATGAGTGAGTTTGAACAAGCCAAAATTTTAATCGCCCAAAAATCGCAAATATGGTTTTATTTCTATCTTTCAAATATTAAGCAGGCTATTCTTGGTTTTTTTCTCGGTTCTGGTCTTGGACATCTTTGGACACTTGCTATTGAAGAACAGTTTTATGTCTTCTGGCCATTGGTCATCAAGTTTTTTTCGATCAAAAACCTGAAACGCATTGCTGTTTTTACGCTTATTGCCTGTTTGGGTTTAAGAATAAGTATGTATTTTTTGCATTACACTGCCGTCACGATTTATTCATTTACACCAACAAGAGTAGACACTCTGGTGATGGGCGGCCTGATAGCCTTTTTGTTTTATGAGCAAAAATTGAAAAACGAAAAACTCATTCATTTGCTGCTCATCATTTTTTCACTGCTTACAGTGGTGATGTTATACGCTTTTGGACCTCGCGCAACCGGACATCCGGTCATTTATACCGTGGGTTTTTCACTTATTGCCATGTCATTTTCTTTGCTACTTACGTCCTTGTTGTCTGAGAGAAAAACTGTTTTAAAACGTATATTTTCTCATCGGATATTGGTGTTTTTGGGCAAATACAGCTACGCTATTTATATTTTCCATCCGCTTGTGCGACAAGTAGTTTTAAAAGGCATTGGTGACCCTGTAATCTATTACGGTACCCAAATTCCATGGGAAATTATGTTTACACTTATCTGCAGCGTAGTTTCAATTTTTGTTGCACTGATTAGCTGGAACCTGTTTGAAAAATGGTTCCTCAAACTGAAAACTAAACCTGCGTTTAGTATCCATAGTTAAATTTACTGTATTAATTATATTGTCATGATTTCCGTTATAATATTGACCAAAAACGAAGAAAAGGACTTGCCGGGCTGTCTTGAGTCTATCAGATGGTGTGATGATGTACATGTGCTGGATTCCGGCAGCACTGATGCAACTGTTGAGATAGCCAAATCTTATGGTGCGTTGCTTGCAGTAAATCCTTTCGAAAGTTTTGGGAAACAGAGAAACTATGCCATAGATCATATCGTCACAAAATATGAATGGATTTTATTTCTGGATGCAGATGAACATGTGACACCGGCATTTTATCAGGAAATGACTCAAAAAGTAAAGTCAGCTTCAGAGGATATCGCGGGATATTATTGTTGCTGGAAGATGATACTGGAAAATCAATGGTTAAAACATTGTGATAATTTTCCTAAGTGGCAGTTTCGTCTGATGCAGAGAGGCAAGGCCAGGTTTACAGATTTTGGCCATGGACAGAAAGAAGATCAGATTATTGGGAAAATTGAATATTTGAAGGAACCATATTTACATTACGGGTTTTCTAAGGGTTGGTTTGCGTGGATTGACAGGCATAATAAATATTCCAGTCAGGAGGCCTTATCAAGACTGAAAGAATTGCCTCCATTCAAAAATATATTTTCAGGACATGGCAGCGTGCGCAATCCGGCTTTAAAATCCTGGTTGAGCAGAGTGCCGGGATGGCCTTTGTTGAGATTTATTCAAGCCTACATTTTTAGCCTTGGATTTCTGGAAGGCAAACCAGGATTTATTTACTGCGTAAATATGTCTTATTATGAGTTCCTGATAAAAATCAAAATGAGGGAATTGAAAAAAAACAAAAATTAATCGGATGAAAATTCTTGTATATAGCTCTGTATTTTACCCTGCCATTGGAGGCATCGAAAATCATTCGCTTTTTTTGGTGAAAGAATTTGTGAAAGCCGGGCATCAGGTGAGAGTGATAACAGAACAGGAACAAGACCCGCAGCGACCTCTCTCTCATATTGAAGTGCTGCAAACGCCGGGGTTTTTAAAACAACTGCAGATGTTTTATTGGTGTGATGTCTTGTATATGCCCAATATTACCCTGAAGGGCGCATGGCTTATTTTCTTTAATCCATTTAAAAAGTGGGTAATCTCTCATAATGATTTTCATTTACAGTATAGTAATGACCTCAAGACAAAATTAAAGTTGACATTGATTAGGATGGCGAACAAAAATATCTCTGTAAGCAAAAGTGTTGCCCGTTTTTTAAAGGTGCCTTCAGAAGTTATTTATAATTGTTATGATGATTCTTTGTTTAAACTTTATTCGGACGAAAGTAGAACATATGACTTTGTATTTGTAGGACGATTGGTGTCTCAGAAGGGATGTGAGTTGTTGATTGATGCTTGCAGTGCACTGGACAAGCCATTTAGCCTGAATATTATCGGTGATGGATTTGAGATGGAAAAGTTACAGTCAAAAGTAGACGAGTTGAGCTTAAGCCAATCCATCAAATTTCTTGGATTTAAACAAAATGAAGAACTGGCTAGATTGCTGAACAGGCATAGAACGATGATAGTACCTTCAATGGATGTTGAAGGATTTGGAATTGTAGCACTTGAAGGTTTAGCTTGTGGCTGTCACATGATTGTGTCAAATGCAGGAGGGTTGTCTGAAGCGGTAGATCAATTCGGAGATGTGTTTCAAATGGGCAGTGTTTCTGAATTGAGTATCTTACTTGAAAAATCCCTTGATAGACCTTATCATGAAATAAAAGAGAATAAAGATTTGTTAGCTTATCTTGCAGAACATTCGAGAGCAAGTGTAGCCGCAAGTTATTTGTCTGTTTTTAATTCATGAATACATAATAGATTAACATTTATACATAAATATGCAATAATAAACTCACCGATTCGCTAACTAAACAATATAAACATGTATTCCAAGACCAATTACAACGGTTCAGAGTTGCCTCCTAAAACACTCTGCCTGACATACGACGATGGCCCCGGGCCGTATACGTATGAAATTGCGAAATTTCTCAATGAACATCATATCCAGGCTACATTTTTTGTCGTCGGGAAATATGCTTATCACAATCCCGATATACTGGCCAAAGTGAAGGAACTCGGACATTTGATTGGCAATCATACCTATTCTCATCCTGATATGCCCTATTACCAATCCATTGATGGGGAATTGCAATACCAGATTATCAGGACAGATTTACTGATAAAAAAGTATCTTAAAGGCAATAAGATATATTTCCGACCACCTTATGGTAAATGGTCTGCAGAAGTATCTGATGAACTAAATTCTAATATTCTCTCATCTATCAACCATATAGGCCCCATCCATTGGGATATTGCTGGAATAGACTGTTATTACTGGGATAACGGTTTTTCTCTTGAAGATACAGTCGATAGGTATATTGAAGACATCAGAGCAAAGGACAGAGGAATTGTGGTGATGCATGATGAAATTGCAGACATGGATATTGTAAAGCCTAAAAATAAAACCCTTGAACTCACCAAAAAACTGATTCCTATTTTGTTGGAGCAGGGATATAAATTTGTAGGACTTGAAGAGATAGAATCGCTGAAGAAAGATGCCGCGGAGTTTGAAAAGTTTAACCTGCGAAGTGTATCGAACGGAAAGTTTATTCAGCAGGCGGCACAAGAGGCTGTGAGTATAAGGGTAGAAGGTAAAAAGGGAGATGTGTTAAATGATATTGTGATGGAAGATTTGGGGTACGGTAAAGTAGCTCTCAAAGCCAGTAACGGAATGTACTTTAATTCAATCAACGGGTCTACCGACGGTGTATTGGCAAATAGCAGCGAAATAAAGACATTTGAAGCGTTTGATCTGATTCAACTAAGGGATAATCAGGTAATTTTCAGAGCGGCCAATGGAAATTATTTGAATATCGAACAGAGAAAAGGTGCAAGGTTAATGTCAAGTGCAGAGTTTATGCGTCAGGCGGAAATCTTTATCTTTATTTCGAAACGCACACATAATGTCAAGCGAATTTCATTCCGAAGGCGTTTGTTATTATTTAAGAAACGAATCCTATTTATTAAATCAAAAATTCTTCAGGCATAAACTGCCACATACTGTCAAATTCTGCATCTGCTTTGAAAACTGAAACCCAAAGAATTTTAATTATCGGCATAAATTATGCGCCCGAACTTACCGGTATCGGAAGATATACTGGCGAAATGGCAGAATGGCTTTCCACAAAGGGTTACCATTGTTCGGTGCTGACCTCATTTCCTTATTATCCCAATTGGAAAGTGCAAAAACCATATAGTGGGACGTTTTATAAAAAGGAAACCTATCATGATGGAAAACTTGTGTTATACCGATGTCCTTTATATGTACCAAAAGTACCGGGTGGCTTAAAGCGTATGTTACATGAAGCGAGTTTTTTTCTCTCTTCTTTTTTTGTTATTTGTTATCTTTTATTTAAACCAAGACATCAGCATATATTCTGTATTGCTCCACCTTTTCATCTTGGTTTTTTAGCCTTGTTCTATAGGTTCTTTAAGGGAGGTAAAATTAATTACCATATACAAGACTTGCAGATTGAAGCTGCGCGTGATCTTAAAGTTGTAAAAGCCGGTTTTGTCTTTACTATTTTATTTGCCATGGAGCGTTTTATATTAAGACGCGCCAATAGCATCAGTTCCATATCTACTGGTATGATTCAGAAAATTTCACAGAAAGCAAAACCAGAACCTCTGTTTTTCCCCAACTGGGTAGATACGGACAAGTTTTTCCCTGTAGTAGAGAGAATTGATTTGAAGAAAGACTGGGGTTTTCAGCCTTCAGATAAAGTGATATTATATTCAGGAAGCATTGGTGAAAAACAAGGCTTGGATGCATTGATAGATATAGCGGTTAAATGCTTGCCGTATCCTCATTTGAAGTTTGTCATCTGTGGTACCGGTCCTTACAAACAGAAACTGGAACATCAGGCAAAAGAAAAAGGAGCACTTAATTTATCATTCCTGCCCTTGCAAGAGAGTCATGTTTTTAATGATTTTCTCAATTTTGCGGATGTACATCTGGTTCTTCAGAAGAGTGAAGCGAGCGATCTTGTTATGCCGAGCAAACTTACCACTATTTTATCCGCCGGCGGACTAGTAATTGCCACAGCGGTAGAAAATAGTAGCCTGTACAAAGATATTACGAATCATAGAATGGGTATAGTGATTCCACCTGAAGACAATCCACTTCTGTATGAAGCGATTTTAAAGGCCACTAGCGGAGCTTTTGCAGAAGAAAGATCCAATGCAAGGAATTATGCTGAAAACTACCTGAATAAGGAAGCAATACTCAATCGTATGCAGGAGATGATTCTTGTTTCATAGGGAGTTTAAAGGCAAATACACACCTTCATCCATTTCTTTTAAGCGCCTTCAGGCGCTTTTTTTATGTCAAAAAGTTCAGGAATAGGCGTGTGGCTTTGAACTTTAACAACTGGTGTAAACCCGCCACAAGACCAATGAGTCTTTACCGTATGCTTGGGTTAGAATTAATATAAAAGCTTGATTTCTGTCAAGTATTTGCATCAATTTGGATTCAAAGTTTGAACAAGAAGTGTATTGGCAACTAACGAAAAAAGCTCCCGTTAAGGAGCTTTTTTCATCTTATAGTTATCGCTTTTCAAAATGCGTTTGGATCGTGGAAAAACATATTTCTTACAGTAAAGAATATAATCTTTAACTCGAGTAGGAATGACCAGTTTTCAATGTACCAGATATCGTATTCAACACGTTTAACCATTTTCTCTACGTTCTTTGTCTCGCCTCTGAATCCGTTAGTCTGAGCCCAGCCTGTGATGCCCGGTTTGGTATAATGTCTGACTAAATAATTGTCGATCAGTTCTGAATAATGTTCAGTGTGTTTAATCATATGCGGTCTAGGACCTACAACAGACATATTACCAATTAAAACGTTAAAAAACTGTGGCATTTCATCCAGATTGGTTTTGCGCATGAATCTTCCGACTTTAGTGATTCTGTCGTCGTTAAGACTAGCCTGTCTTGTGTCTGAACTTTCATTCACCCTCATGGTTCTGAATTTAAGACACCAGAAATATTTATTGCCTTCTCCTGAACGTTTTTGGCGGAAGAAAACCGGTCCTTTAGAACTAATTTTAACCAATAATATCAGGATTGGAAATAACCAAGGGAAGATGAACAGGATAACCAAAAGTGAGAACAGGATATCAAAAAATCTTTTCTTGATACGGTTGATTGGTATTTCAAGTGGTTCAACTCTCAGGGAAACAACCGGGACATGACCATAAAAATCTACTGAAACATTATTGGTTTCTCTAAAGAGTTTGTAATCCGGAATGAATTTTACACGGATAAGGTTGCGCTCGCAGAAATTAATCATTTCTTTGATTGTTGCTGTGTCGAAATCTTTTAATGCCACGTAAATTTCATGGATATGCTGATTTAAAGCAAATTCTTTTAATTGGCTTACCGGGCCTAAAAAGTTTGTTTTTAACCTTTGGGTCTCGCGGTTGTCATCAAAATAACCAAGGATTTTATATCCCTGTGATAGGTCATTAGATAATTCGTTATAAATTTCGTTGGCGGCGTTACCTGCTCCTACTATGACTACATTTCTAAATGTATTACCCGATTTTCTTATTTTCTTTAACATGAAAATAGTTGTCACTCTGTAAACCATAGTCAGGTTCAGAAAATTAAGGAAGAAAAAGAATAATTCAATGTTGGTAACCTTATCAAGTCTGAAAACCAAAGCAAATAGGAATAGACCAAGGAAAAGGTAAATAATGAGCGTCATACTTTTAAGCAGTGATTTTACCAGTTGGTTAACTCTGCTAAATGTAAATTCTTTGAAGTGATAAACCAGGAATAACCAGAATAGGTTAGCCAGGAAAAGGAAAATCTGATAGTCTTTACCGTTGAGGATTCCAAGGTCGCCGTAACTTACCAGAACGGCTACAAGGAAGGAAATGTTTAGGAAAATCAAATCGCCTACAATCAGTATCAGCTTGATATAACGTAAGTAGTTATATAAGTTTAAACTTTTGTCGTTTTTCATGTGTATTTGTGTTTTGTGTTAATATTTGTGTGTTTGTTGTCATTAAAACTTCTGATTCGGGGAGTGATGCGCCGGTTATTTCTTGCGTAAAAAATGACCTGAACATTTTTATCTTAGTATTAATAATCTGTTTGTTGAATTCGTTTTCAATGTCATAGAATCTAATAAATGTATTTTTAAGTTTCATTTAATTGGATTGAATGTTTGTCTACTTTTAATGTCTACTAGGCAAAAATTGAATGTTGGGGATTGACAGAAAATATGCCTTGATGCAAATTTTCAAAATATGTCGTTCGAAAAGCAAGATCGTTTGACTTTGCTGTAAAATCGTTTTTAGGAACAGTTCCGGAAATACAAATGTATTCTGAAACGTTTTCACATACATAGAGACTGTGAACCGGAGGACTTACCTTTAATCTGAAGCTTCTGAAAAGTGAGCCGGGATTAAATGAGAGTTGAGCATCGTTTTTCGCAAAAACCATAGGCATTGCGAAACAGAGAGTGTTTTTCATATATTTGTGTTTGAGTTTTAGTATTCATGGTGACGCTTAGTTTAGTGTGTTTTTTTTCAAAATCTGAGTGTTTTTACTATTCTGCTGATTCTAGTATTTTATACTCAGTTTTCGATGGCGCAATAATACTTGCAATTTTTATGATTTCCAAACAATAAATCAGTCATTTTTGTATATTATTATTTACAAAATTTATAAATGATTGAATATAAAATATTTAAATTTGAAATTTATGCATAGTTTAACAACAATTTAATGCAAATAACTTTGTCTTAATCTATGCTTTTTGATCATTTTGTCCTCAAATCTAATTTTTAAATCTTTGTTTTTTGTAGAAATTGAAAATATTAAAAATATTCATCCGAAAACAAGGTTTTTGGGTTTTTGTTGAAATAAATTGAGGTGATTTTACATCGATGTAATGATGTGATTCGGCAATTTAACTTATTGTTTATAATGATTTTGTTGTTTTTAAATGCAATTGCTTAGTGAAGGCAATAAGCTTTGGAATAGACTTTTGTTTAACTTTTTAATACCATATGTTAAGCATCAGAACTTGAACAAAGGCATTTTTACTCAGTGGGGGCATATGGATTTATTTTTGGAAGTGTAAAAATGAAAAAAAACCTGCCAGGGATTTCTCCACAGGCAGGCTACCATTTTTTATGTTGATTTGAACACTCTATTTTTTAATCAATCTTGTGCTTAGGTTTTCTCCGACCTGAAGGGATAAAAGATAAATACCCTGAGCTAAAGATGTGCCATCGATGGCAATCTGGTTTTTACCATCCACCAGTCCGTATGACTCTTCATACACTAATTTGCCATCCATGCTTATTATTTTTATCTGACATGATTCATCACCTTTCAGATTGTCATAACTCATGTTTAATTCATGGATAAAAGGATTGGGATACACAAGGTAATCCGATTTTTGTAAATTACTGTCGGCGTCAGTTGTCTTGTTTTTTCCTTCTCCTCTTGCCAAAGGTATTTTCTGGTTGGTAGCAAAAAAACTAAGTTTTGCAATGTCTATCATGCGGTCATAATTGCTGTTGCTGCCAATGAAATGAAATCTGATGCTTGTAGGCAGGTTCCAATTGCTGGTACTATCAAATATTTTCACCTTCATGGGTGAAAAACCGGCATATTGTATGGTCATGCCCAAGCTATCACCCATAATTTGAAATGATTGGTGTTTATTGGTGGTGGCATAAAGGTATTTATCCACCTTGTCTACTAATATTTTATTGTTAAATCTTATTTGTGTATTCATGACATTACCGGTTAAATATTGTTCATGAGTAATTCTGGTAATCACTTTTCCGGTGTTGTCCAGTACATCAAAATATGATCCACCGGCATCTGTAGTCCATTTGGCATAATCCGCATCATAGTTAATTAAGCCATCTACTTTCCATAAGGTGTATCCGGTACCTGGGTTCCCCAAATCTCTGGTCACATCATATTGTCCACTGCTTCTCCTGAAGGTCATAAATAGATCAGGTCTTTCATCCACATACGTTTTTGTACCCGTCTTTACATGCCAGTATTGTTGCCAACTTGTACTGTCCTCCTGAACAGAATTTCTATTCCAGCCATACAGTCCGTTAGCCAATACACTTTTGCCATGAAGACCTTCCAGCAAATCAATGCCTTCTTTGTATTGTATAATATTTGAGGGGTATAAGTTTCCTGAAGGAATAATCTGGATGGTCTGACTTGCGCATGACCATGAAAGGGAAGCCACTCCACCGCTGATCTCCATTTTAACGGTATAGAGTTTTCCCGCAGCAAGTGTAATGGCAGGTGAACTGTATTGTGTTAAACTCGTATTTCCCCACTGATTAATCACAAGCTTACCGTCTATCCATAATCTTACGCCTTTGTTTGTATTGGTGTAAAAAGTGTAATCCTGATTGTATACAGGTTTTACAAAGCCGGTCCATCTGGCAGAGAAATTGTTTCTGTTGGTGATTTGTAATGGTGGTATGGTCATGTTGACCGTGCTGTTAAGCAGAGAAACCCTGATGTTCATATTGTTAAGGTCTGCACCATTAAAATAACTGCCAATCAATCCGCCGGAGATGTTTAATGCATAGCTTAATGGGATAGTTTGTTCCTGAATGGTATTTAAACCGCTGATTTTCCACCGGTGCACACCCGCATGCACGCTTTCATCATTGTGGTAGATGTAATAATCTGAACCGTATTTTACCACGGTAGAAGAAAATACATTACCTGCACCCATGGCAAAAGCCTCTATATTTATTTTTTGACCGTCAACAGACGAGTTGCCGAATTGTCCAATCATTAATCCGTTGTCATAAAAATGATTCCAGATATTGGTCTGTCCGTTTTTCCAAAACTCCCCATGGTAATTCCACAGAATATTCCTGTCCAATGCATACACATGTCCTCCTGCGTATTCCACTCTGTTGCCAATATCAAAAGCTCCATC
>Ga0123337_10002451_pt1 | contig 21177 bp, 12 predicted proteins | sample frozenSSSSmetaG_FD_89792 | JGI IMG/M metagenome (GOLD analysis project Ga0123337, IMG submission 89792) | Glacier valley bacterial and archeal communities from Borup Fiord, Nunavut, Canada, to study Microbial Dark Matter (Phase II) -... | ecosystem: Environmental > Aquatic > Freshwater > Ice >...
GTACAGGCAGGTATTGGCGGTTCCTTTAATATCAATTTTCAACCAGGCAGCACTTTTATAATCAGGGATGAGGTAATGGGTGATATGGGTGTTGAAGAGAACAATTCGTTTAAAGATCTGTTTGATATGGGTCTGATACAACCTGGCGCTACTCCTTATACCAACGGCCGTTTGTTGAACCCGTATATTGCAGATTGGAAGCAAGCAGGTTTGCCCATAGCACGAGGGATTACCGTAAGCGAAATAACCACCAATAAAAAAAGGATTGAGCTGTTGCGCGAAAAATATAATTGCGATATCGAGTCGATGGAAGGTGCTGCATTGCATTATGTTTGCCTGCAGCAAAGTATACCTTTCGTTCAGATCCGGTCAGTATCAAACTTTGTTGGCGAGCGGGATAAATCAAGATGGAAATTAAAAGAATCTGTATTAAATCTTAACCTGGAACTTATCAGGATTATTCAACAATTACCATAATATGAAATTAACGCTTGGCTTCTCCCCTTGTCCGAATGACACTTTTATTTTCGATGCAATGGTTAATAAAAAAATAGATACGGAGGGGCTTAACTTCGAGGTTCAGTTAGCGGATGTTCAAACCCTTAATGAAAACGCTGTCCGCGGCTTAACTGATATCACTAAAATCAGCTATGGGGTGCTTCCACTGGTATTGGGAAATTATACACTGTTGAACGCAGGCGGAGCCTTAGGCAAAGGAGTAGGACCCTTGCTGATTGCCAAAAAAGATATCCCGATCAATAAGATCAATAAAAGTATTATAGCGATACCCGGCAAAAACACTACTGCCCACATGCTATTCTCTGCAGCCTTTCCAGATGCTGCAAACAAACGATTTCTTATTTTTTCAGCAATAGAAAAAGCGGTGCTGGAAGGAAGCGTTGATGCCGGTGTTATCATTCATGAAAACAGGTTTACTTATCAGCAAAGAGGTCTGGTTAAAATTATGGACCTGGGTGAATACTGGGAAGAGGTAACAAAGTCGCCGATCCCGTTGGGTGGCATTGTAATGCGCAGCAATTTTACTCCTGCACTTTGTGACCGGATCAACAGTCTTATCCGTAAAAGTGTTCAATATGCGTTCAGTAATTATCCTTTCATTACTGATTATGTAAAGCAACATTCACAGGAGATGGAAGAATCGGTAATGAGAAAGCATATAGATTTGTATGTTAATGACTATTCCATTGATCTGGGGACAGAAGGAAGAGCCGCAGTGGATAAACTGTTAGCAGTGTATGCTGAGATGCACGCGGAAAAAGCAGGTGGTTAAAAAGAACAATGTATAAAGCTGATGACCGGTTACACTTGTCGCTTCAATGCTTTCGAGTAAACTTCTAAACACCGCTTTCTTGCAAAATCATGTTCTACAATAGGAGGCGGATAATTAAATTCCTGGAATTCAGGTACCCACCTGCGGATATACGTTAGATCAGGATCAAATTTTTTTGTCTGAATATAAGGATTGAAAATTCTAAAGTAAGGCGCGGCGTCACATCCGCTGCCACTGGCCCATTGCCAGCCACCGTTGTTGGATGCCAGGTCGAAGTCAAGCAATTTCTGTGCAAAGTAAGCTTCACCCCATCGCCAGTCGATCAATAAATGCTTGGTAAGAAATGAAGCCACCACCATGCGGATACGGTTGTGCATGAACCCGGTTTCATTAAGCTCTCTGATACCCGCATCGACAATCGGATAGCCAGTCTGACCCTGACACCATTTTTCAAATTCCTCCTCGTTGTTTCTCCATTCAATGTTATCATACTCCGGTTTAAAAGCTTTACCCTGGCCTATCTGTGGGAAATTCCATAGCACCATCTGGTAAAAATCACGCCAGATCAATTCTTTTAAATATACCTCGCTTAATTTTTTACTCCTTAAAGCGATATCACGAATGCTTACCGTCCCAAAACGAAAATGAACGCCTAATTTAGAAGTGCTTTCTATACCCGGAAAATTCCTGTTTTCTCCATATTTACTAATCAGTTCTTCTTTAAGCACTAAAGAGGGAAATGACTTACCTGCCTCTTTAAAGCCCATACTTTCTAAAGAAGGAATTTCATGCGGAGGTTGCCGGTAAAAATTTTTAAAATATTTTTTTACCGGGTAGGCTTTTATAAAAAATTCATTTAGTTTATCAAGCCATTTTCTCGAGTAAGGCGTAAACACGGCATAGGGCGAACCATCATCTTTTATCAACTCTTTTTTTTCGAAAATCACCTGGTCCTTGTATGTATAAAGAGAAGTACCGGCGTCTTCAAGTAATTTTTTAATCTCGTCATCCCGTGTGATGGCATAGGGCTCATAATCGTTGTTAATAAAAATTTTATTAACAGCATACTTTTTAATAAGCATCCTGAATGTTTCTAAAGGAGTGCCGTAGTAAACTTCAAGGGAAGAATGCATGGCTACTAACCTGTTTTGCATTTCAACTATTGCTTTGCGGATAAATTCAACCCTGCGGTCTTCTTTATCTTCCAGCTTATCCAAAATTAGTTTGTCGAAAATAAAAACGGGAATAACAGGCAGTTCACTTTTTAATGCATGATATAAACCTGCGTTGTCATCAAGGCGAAGATCGCGGCGGAACCAAAAAATATTAACAGTGTTGTCCATAATTTGATAGGGATAAACACCCGTGAATACAAACATAGAAAACGCTGAAAATGTTGAAGGATTATAAAATTATCCCGGCAATGCTACAGAAGATCCGGGCTGTTTCGGTATTACTATAGTGGGCATCCCGGAACCGGCTAACCCACCTGATACCGTAGATGGCGTTTGAGAGAAAGACTTCTTCTGCTTCAAGCAAGTCGGTGACCGACAAAATTTTTTCTATAATGGGAAGTTGCGAGGCGTCAGGGTGTTCAATAATACATCTCCTCATTACTCCTGCAACGCAACCTTCAGAAAGGGGCGGGGTGATTAAATCAGCTCCTTTTATTATAAAAATATTTGCGATAGTTGCATCACAGATGTTACCATCGGTATTGAGTAATAAGCAATCGTTAAGCTTATTTTGTTTAGCATACAGGGCACCCATCACGTAAGGAAGATAATTATTCGATTTGAGAGGAGAGAATTTATCAGAAGCAATTCTTGCATCGGGAAAGATGTCTATTACTAAACCATTTTCATTTAAAACAATGTTGTCACCAGGTAAATTCCAGGTCTGAATAATATAATTGGTAACATTATTCTGCGCATCGTATAAGCCCCCTTCACCGCGAAAAACCGTAAGCCTTATCCGAACAAGCTTACCGTTGTTATTTTTTTTAGCCAATTCAAAAATTTGCTTTGACAAATATTCCGCTGTCAGGTAAGCAGGTTTATTAAATTTCATCACCTGAATTCCGTCCATCAATCTTTCAAAATGAAGAGTTGCGAGCGAGATAGTACCATTCACCATTTTCATTGTTTCAAACAATCCATCGCCATACCTGAAACCGCGGTTACCGGCTTTGATAATCTCTTTATCATCACGCAGTATCTTACCATTATAATTTAAGTAAGAGACCGGAGGATGTGATGTATGAGGTGTGTGCTTCAATTTAATATTTTAATACATAAATCTACTTTACCTGCATTCTATGATTTTTGAAATGAAGACACTGATATTAAATTTATTATTAGCAAGGTCGAAGTTCAATACCCCATACCTCATACCCCATACCTCTTCACAATTTATCATCCTGCTTCAGTATCCCATGTCGCACCGCGTACATAACAAGTCCGGCCATACTGCGGGCACCGGTTTTAATTTTCAATTTATCGCGGATTGCTTCTACTGTACGCGGACTGATTTCTATTATTTCTGCAATCTCTTTAGTAGTTTTTTCTTCGCACATCAACTTTAAAATTTTTATTTCTTTCTCTGACAATGGCGGGTCTTCACTTATCAAAGACTCCTGTCTTTTAGTTCGCAGGCCGGAAAGAAGTGCCATGTTAGTGATATCATTAAAATAGAATTCCTGTTCGTAACAGGTTTTGATCGCTTCGTAGATTGTTTCCGAGTCGGAGTTTTTTGTAAGGTAAGAGTTTGCGCCGATTTCCATCAACTTAGAAATCATTGAATGATCATTGTGCATCGAGAGAATGATCACTTTAACGGAAGGATAAATTTTACGGATCTCAGGTAAAGCGGTTATACCATCCATTACCGGCATCTGGATATCGAGTAATATTACATCCGGTTCAACTTTAGCAAGCTGTTCTAAAAGTTGCATCCCGTTATCGGCTTCAGCAACCAGCTGAATATCTTTCTTAAAAGACAAAGCAGTCCTTACACCTGTTCGAAAAAGTGCGTGGTCATCAGCAATAGCAACTTTAATAATTTTAATGGGATCAGCTATTTTCATACAGGTGTTATTTCACAATTACCCGACGTAATTGTTGTGGTAATCATCGTGCAAAGTGCGTAATATTTGGGACATATACCTTAGTAAGTTTACGAATTAAGAAATATTCGGAATATACGATAATCGTTTCAGCAAGGTATTTAATTTAAATACCTAATATTTATTTTATCATCAATCGTAATTATACTTTTAATAAAAGTAAATTCTGCAAGACCAAAAACACGAAGTTTTGCGCTTGTTAAATATTACTATAAGATATAGTTTTGAAAACATAGAAAAGCTGGTTGTTGAACAATTTTCAATCCCGAATATTTTTATCCTATATCTCCTGAAGCCCAACGTATTCAATACAGTATTATTGTTTTAATTAGGATACTGTTTACTAACTAAATAATAATTTTAATTGAGCTAGTATTTTTATGATTTATTATTTTATAAACTGATAGCACTGTGTACAATTATACACTGAATAATGCATGTTATAAGTTTAATAAACAAAGGAGCGGAAGTAGTTGTAATATGAATATGATAACGGTAGATTGACGGATAGCTATAAGCAGCCTGTATCATTAGAATCTTGCTGGAATTGACGAGTGATAACCGATAGTAACTTTAAATGAGAATTGATAATTAATTCCTGATAATATCTATCATCAATAATCTTTATTATATAAAATGATCACAGAGTTTTTTAAACAAACAGTTTGATAAAAAAGCTTTCACTACAAAAGCATATGGTTAGTAAAAAAATTACCTGCTTGTTGTGTTCAATGATAAAATAGTAGCAAAAGTGAATGGTGGTTATTGATAAAATTACTAGTACTATGGTCTAAAGTAATTTCATATTTGCTTTTTAGGTTTACTTAATCTTTATTGTTTACAAGAGCAGGTTTTTTTTAACAGTGTAGTGCCTCACACCTCACTTCTCATGACTATTTGCTTTATCAATATGTTTTCCTATTTGTCTTGCCAGGGTATGAGATGTCTCGCTTTCTCCGTACCACTGCCCATAGCGTTTTTTTAATTTAAAACTTATAAGACTACTATCAACGGCCTGTGCAAAATATTCATTATTATCAAGCGGGCTAACCTCATAAAAGACTGGCGTATTATAATATAGAACGGTACAAGTAAATGCAGGTTTCATGAGTAGGGGGTTGCCCTCTACCTTCAATGAACGTACCATTCTAGAAATTACTGATTAGCAGGCAAATTGCAATTGAAACAATTCCCATATCTGGAAAATTATAGCTTACAACAGGAAGCGCATTGTTACTTGTTGATTAGGAATGAACGTAATTTCACCATCAGGAAGATCAGACAAACAATTGCACTATCAGCAAATTTAATATTGTCTGAATCGCTGATTAGGAGGATTAAGGGATTACGCAGAACAAACCTAAATCAGATTTTCAGAAACTTTTAAGACACTTGTACCATCAGCGTAATCCCTTAATCCTCTTCATCTGCGATTCAGACAAATGGGTTTGCGAAAGTTTAGAGACTTATTCCATCAGCGAAATCCCTTAATCCTCTTAATCTGCGATTCAGACAAATAGTTATTCAGTTCTTAAACTTTTTACCGGGTTGGCGATTGCCGCTTTAATAGCATGAAAACTTACCGTACATAATGCAATCAAAATTGCCAGAACCCCGGCGATAACAAATAACCACCAGCTTATCGTGATCCGGTAGCTGTAATCCTGCAACCATCTGTTCATAACATACCAGGATACCGGTGAGGCTAAAAGGATAGCTATAAAAACGAGCCTGATAAAATCTCCTGACAATAACCCGGCGATGCCGGTGACACTTGCACCTAGTACCTTCCTGATTCCTATCTCCTTTGTACGTTGTTGTATGCTAAATAACGCGAGTCCGAAAAGCCCCAGGCAGGCGATAACAATCGCCAGCGAAGTGAAAACGGTGAATACCTGTCCGAATAGTTTTTCGGACTGATACTGTTTGTTGAAGTTTTCATCGAGGAAAGAATATTCCAATGGCCTTTGCGGTGCCAGCGCAGACCAGGTCTTTTCTACCTGCGCTATCACCTGCCGAACGTTTGTGGTATTAATTTCTATAGACAACAACCGGAACTTCGATGGTATAACGCGCATGGTTAAGGGCTCAATTGCTTTTTGCAGTGACTCAAAATGAAAATCTTTAAATACTCCAATTATTTTTCCTTCAGCAGGATACATATCTACATGCACGCCTATAGCTTCTTCCGCATTGTTAAAACCAAGTTTTCTTAAAGCCGTCTCATTGATGATCATTGATTCGACAGTGTCAGCAGCATACTGTGGAGAAAACCGGCGACCGGCAACAATAGGAATTCCGTATTGTTCAAGGTAATTATAATCAGTAAGGTATACAGGTAATTCGGTTTTAACCGTGTCACCATTTTTCTTTGCAAAGTTCATTGACCAGCCGCCGGAATGCCTGTCTCCTGGCACATTTGACGAAGCGGTAACCTGTTTTACTCCGGCTATGGTAAGCAATCGCCGACGGATAGTTTGATATTGACGCTGTACACTGTTATCACCCTCAAAATTTATAACCATCGTTTGTGAAGGCCTGAATCCGAGATCATGTCGTTGCATGAATTGCAACTGCCCGTAGATAACAAGGCTGCATATAATCAGCACTATGGAAACAGCAAATTGAAAAACAACGAGTCCTTTTCTTATGCCGATGCTCCACACAGAAGCTTTTATTTTACCTTTCAGGGCAAGTGCCGGTTCGAAGCCTGACAAAACAAATGCAGGATAGCTGCCTGATAAAAGGGCAATACAAATTAATAATACTATAACCGATGTTATGTGAATCGGCGAATACAACTCAAATGAAAGTGATTTGCCTGAAAAATTATTGAATGCCGGTAAAAATAAATATCCAAGTATTACTGCAAGCGCGAGTGATATTGCTGTCATTAAAAATGATTCAGTAAAGAACTGCATAATCATCTGCAGCTTCGCTGCCCCTGCTACTTTTTTAATCGCTACTTCTTTTGCTCTCCCGGCGGCCCTGGCTGTTGAAAGATTAATAAAATTTATACATGCGACTAGTAATATCATTAATGCCACAGCCGAAAACACATAAAGGTTTGTAATGCTTCCGGTTTTACCCACCTGATTTTCGCGGTCGGAATGAAGATAAATATCAGTCAACTTTTCGAGCGCATAATGATGCGTTGTATTTTCACTGTTATTATGATGACGTTTATCAAAATCTTCCAGTCTTGCGGAAAGTTTGCTAACATCATAGTTTTCCGGTAACAGCAGGTAGGTGTAAAAATTATTTGAATACCAGTTGGTAAAAAGCCAGTCGTACCCTGAACCTTTTTGCTGCGCGGTAGACATTGAAACCAGGAAATCAAAATTTAAATGGGAGTTAGCGGGGATATTTTTTACGACTCCTGTAACCTTTACATTCTTACCATCCATGCTCAGCATTTTTCCCAAAGGGTCATTAACGCCGAAATATTTACCGGCAATTTGTTCGGTTAAAACAACGCTCATCGGTTCATTCAAAGCGTTGGCAGTATTCCCTTTCAACATTCCAAAGCTAAATATTTTAAGCAGTCCGGGATCGGCGTAAAAGATATTCCGTTCTTCAAAAAATTTGTTCTCATATTTAACCAATGCCTCCGTTGAGGTAATCCGGGCGGCTTCCTGAATTTCAGGATATTCAGAAAGCAAAGCAGGCGCTACCGGGGCGGCAGATTCAGCGCTTCTAAGCATCATATTCGGTATTTGCTTGTCATCAGCTACCCGGTATATCCGGTTGGCTTTTTCATGGAACCGGTCGTAACTTAATTCGTCCTCAATATAAAGTGCCATTAATAAAAATGCCGTTAAGCTAATGGCGAGTCCGGAAATATTTATAACAGAAAATAATTTGTTTCGCCTCATAATGCGAAAAGAGTACTTCAGGTAGTTGTTCAGCATATAAAAAAATTATTAATAATTCCTTCATTTAAAATGCCAAATATTTAATTAGTTGATTATCAAAAAAATAAAAAATCATGCTGATATGTAGTGTACGGTTTTGTTACTGATAATGTTCGGTTGTGGTCATACTGACTCGTCCGGGAATAGCTATACATGTTTTTGAATAAATCCTACAAGTCCTATACAAGTCAGCGTAGATTTTGCTGAGCGTTGTATTCGGGGCCAAGGTCTGTATTTTTTTTATCATCGTGTCCGTTTTTCGAGGAAGGGCCAGGGGATTGCTTTTAATGAGCTACCGGTAGCCCTTCCTCGTTGCGGTTTGGTTTGTTGTATTTTTGACTCGTCCGGATGTTACTTCATGCAGGCATTCGGATAATGTCAGGTAACGGTTATGAGAGTAGTCGGAGTGAATCATTTAAAAGTCGTAGCAACAGCGACAGGTATCCATACGTCCTGCAGGTCTGATTGTTGGCCCGAGTCTGAGTAAGGCACCAGGATAAAAGGCTTTTGTTGCCTGTCGTTATTGATAGTAATAGCGTAAGCCTGTTTACCAATCCAGTTTACCGGAAGCACACCCTTGGTTTCCGACATCGAAAATTTTGAATGTTCATTATAATTAATAGTCAGTGAATGTGACTGCGACCGGGTTAAAGATCGATCGAGTGCCAGCACCTGCGGCCCTCTTTTAAAAGCAATGAATCCGGGGTAAGATGGCGCGCCGTCTATCACTTGCAATGGCATCTCAAATTGGATATTCACTTTATCACCAGCTTTCCATATTCGTTCTAATCTTACAATACCTTTGGTAGTAATCACCTGCTTAATACCATTAATTGAAACAGTATAATTTGATGACCATTCGGGCACCCTGAAATTTATAGTAAATTTTTTATTACTGGATGGATGAACAGTATACATCACGGTGCCGCTTAATGGAAAATCAGTTACCGCTTTAACTCCAAGGATTATTCCTGAACCGTCCGCCGTAACGATGCTGTCTTTCATTTCGCCGGCTTCATACATGATCACGGAAAATTCTTTGTTGATTTTTCCCCAGACCAGTCCGGGTATTAAGGAGATCCCCCTGGGGACACTTGATAAGCAACAGGAGAATCCCTGGTCGCATTTATATGGCTTCCTTCCCTGCAGTGGTGTGTAATAACTTACGCAGCCCGTTGCAGGATTTTCTGCTGCAAGAAGATGATTATAGATAGCCTTTTCAATTTCTGCAGCGTACTTAAAATCTCCTGTTATCTGCAATAGCTGCTGATTAAATTGTATCCAGGTTACGGTCACGCAGCCTTCGCCCATATTATCAGTAGTATCCGCGGGCAGTTTGTGATCATCGTTAAATAATTCATGAGCGCTTGCGGTACCGGTTATGTACAGCCTGTTTGAAACAATATCCTGCCAGGCTGTTTGTAACGCTTTAAGGTAAACAATGTCACCGGTTAATTTATAATACTTCAATACTCCCACAAAGCAGGATAACATTTCATAAGCCTTACTGTTGCCTACTTTTGTAACACGGCCATATTGCTGTAACCCACTTAGTAATTTCGGACCGGTTGTAGTTTCCCAGTTGCTTAAAATGTATTTTGAAAATTCAAGATACTTATTATTCTTTGTGTAGCGGTACAGATCGACCATAGGTTCAAGGATGCTGCCTGGTGCCATACCTGCATGGTGTCCGGCAAGGTTCAGATCCTTTTGCCCCGGCGCATTTCCAAACGTGGCGCATATAAGCCCGGCAGCTTTTTCAGCAGCCTGCAACGCAGGAGGGTAGCCGGTTACAGCATAGTATTCCAGCAATCCGAGGATAGCATATTTATGTGCCCACACATCCCATTCGGTCCAGTAATTAGCAGGAAGATAGGTGCCAAGATAACCATCTGGTAATTGCGTGGCGATATATTTTCTTACCATATCATCCATCAGTCTTAATAATCTTTTATCATGCGAGTATGCATATGACCTCGAAGCAGAAAACAAAAACTTTCCCACATGCTCGCCTATCCATGTCTGTGACCCCGGGCGTTTTACAAAGCCGGATAATAAGATTGCAGAATCTATCCTTAGCAATCTCTTTTCAATATTTATGTTGATATGCTCATCAAGTAAACCGGTAAGATGGCTCAAGCCTGCGCTTTGATATTTATCTTCTATTAAATTTGGAACTACCGGTTTCCATATTGGGACAGAATCGGTACTGGCTTTGGCAAGGTTTGCTGCAAGAACAAAAGCGAGAAAAGCAATAAAATTTTTCATGCGCAGGCTTTTAAGTATTTGTAAATATACAAACCTGCCGGTTGTGTGTGGTTTTTTTACACGGAACATAACAGAAGGGGGAAACACAGACGCCAACAAGAAATGCTCTGTACATTCTGTGTTTCCTCCTCCGGCTTTTCTTTGTGTTAAGAAAAGGCTCTACTTAAAATCCATTCTTTTTTTTCCTGCTACCTAACTCATCCAGTAATTCCTTCACGGCAACGTCCAGCTGCGAGTCCTTGTCAGCACCTTCACCCAACTGTCTTGAAACAAAAATATCGACAGGTCTGGGAACCATCTCCATATTTTTTCCTTCATGATCTTCAATTTTAGAAAAGGGCAACCTTACGGAGGAACCATCTATCAGCTGGGCGCTTGAAGTAAAAATAATCCAGCCACCTGTAGGCTCACCCACCACCTTTCCCAGTTTAAGGGCGCGGTAGCCTTCGGTAAAATCTTCCGCGTCGGAAAGCGAATGCTGATTTGTTACGAGGATGGTCGGTGCATCCAATGCGCGTTGCCCTAACTGAACACGCGCAGGTGCTGATGGCATTCCACGGCCTGTCATAGTCAGGTAATTTTTTCTTGCAAACACGTCAAGTGCATAACCATTTACAAAGCCACCGTTGTTGTTACGAACGTCTACCACTACCCCTTCGCGAGAATGATTTTCAGCGTCCATATCTATATAAAGCTGGTTAAGCGATTGTTCGGACATATCTGCCATGTGTATATACCCCAGCCTTCCATTACTTATTTTAGAAACATATTCACGCTGTTGCTCTACCCATTGCTTATACAAAAGTCCCTTTTCGGTAGCCATGTTTATTGGTCTTACAGCAATCTTTTTTGCATCGGTTGCTGCTGACGAAGATGCTATCGTCAGCATTACCCTGCGGCCTACTTTATTTTCCAGTAGCTTATCGATGTTGTCTTGCTTACCAAGCATTTTTTCATCTATCGCAATAAGGTAATCTCCTGCCTTAATTTTACCGGTAATATCTGCGGGCCCGAGTGTAAGCGATTCTATAATTTTAAACCGTCCATTTTCTTCGTATTCCTTCCGATCAAATCTAAGACCTGTTTTACCTATTATAGATCCGCCACCAGCGCCTCTTTCAGCTATAGGACCCGACACTCCTGAATGAGAAGAATTCAATTCTCCTACCATCAGACTTAATATCCGGCGGAGCTCTTCCGGTGTGCCTGCACCTTCGGCCAGTGGTTCATATTCCGTACGCACTGCTTTCCAGTTAACACCATTAAACTGAGGATTATAGAATCCCTTGTTCAGCGCTTCCCATGCTTCCCGGAAAACTTCCACTTTTTCTTTCTCAAAGTCAACGTCCATTTCAGCGGTCACCGCAATTGACCGGAACAGTTTTGAATCAAGGGCTACAGACTGAATCCTTCCCTGCTCCAGGTAATAAACTTCTTTTCCATCTGTCGAAAATTGAGGATTGCTTTTAATACCGGGTGTTGTTGTTAATTGTTTTAATACCGAAGACTCACCTCTTGCCGACTCTCTTGATGATTCATCAAGCGAATAAGTATACAAGTTAGTTTGTCCTGCAAGCGTAGCGCTTAATACCATCAATGTACCGTCTTTATTTAATTCATACTCATTTATATCAACACCTAATGAAAGAAAATTCAGCCGCTGCCTGATACCTTCCATCTGTATCGTAATAGGCACCGCCGGCATCCGGATAATTCCCTGTGATCCCGGGGTATCACTGATTATCCTGCTGGTATCACGTATAACCCGCGGACCCATTGGGTTTACAGGTGAAGAAGGCGAAGTTATTTGTTCGTTGAACAGCTGCTGAAACTGCTCTTCCCTGAAACGAGGTGTCTGTGGTACCAGGTCAACCCTGGCAATAAATGTATTTTCCGTGCGTTGGCTGGTGCTGAATAATATAAATTTCCCATTGGCGCTCCAGCTAACTTTTCCGCCAAACGTATTTGCCAGGAAGCTTACCGCTTTTGGTGCGGAGCCACCAGCTGCCGGAACAACAAAGATATTTCTAAACGTTTTAACCCCGGTTCCCGCGTAAGCGATCCACTTGTTGTCAGGCGACCAGCTTATAGAACCTGCCGAAGCAAATGGTGGCCGCCCAAAGTAACCTTTAGCAACGGTTATATCTGTTTTTGCAGCCAGTTCCATAACATGCAACTCTGTTCCGCCCCGGACGAAAGAAAGTAGTTTGCCGTTAGGTGATAACAATGGCGCCATATCGTCCTGTGTACCATTGGTAAGCTGCGATTCTCTGGCGCCGATAAAATTGTACTGGTAAAGATGAGCTACACTATCTCTTTCAGAAGAATAGATAAGGCTACTGCTGTTTGATGTCCAGATGATCTGCGATTCTCTCGATATGGAATGCGTGACACGAAAAGCATCGCCACCTTCCCGGGAAGAAACCACGAAGACCTCACCGTGAGCAATAAACGCAACTTTCTTTCCATCCGGTGACAAGGAAAGATCACGGAACTGATTCTGTAACTTAAGGTGCTCTACTCCCTGACCTGAAGCTGATCCCAGGAGATCTATTGCTACCACCTCTGCTGACCCGGTGCCAATATTATATTTCCAGATTTTGAAGTCACGCTCGAACACAATTGATTCACCATTATGAGCGATAGAAGGCCACACCACCCTGCCTTTGGTAAACCTGGTTAGCTGCCTAGCATTACCTGCAGCAGACACCCAAAGGTTCTGCGTGCCGGTTCTGTCGGAAACAAAATAAATGGAAGCTGCATCTTTGCTCCACATGGGCCAGAGGTCTTTCGCACCGCCTTTTGTTATTCTTTCATAGTCATTCTTTTTCCCGTCATGCAACAACCATATCTCGGATTCATCAAGATGACTGCGCCCGTTTCTCCACCACTGGTGGGAGGCCACACCTCTTGCATCAAAAGCAATTGTTTTACCGTCAGGAGACGGTGAGGCAAAAAACTCATTCATAAATCGATTGTCACTAACAGCCATTGGAGTACCGCCTCCCGACCTTATTCTGAATACATCCCTCATAGCGGAGATATCATGACTGGCAGTGGCAAAATAAATATAAGCACCGTCATCCGACCATGAACTTATCTCATCGTTACCATCATCATAAGTCAGCCTCTTTAGATCACCGCTCTTAAGATCCAATGTATAAATATCACCATTTCCCGAACGGGTAGAATTGAAAGCCAGGTATCGTCCGTCCGGTGAGTAAAGCGGACGGGAATCGTAATCAGAATTAGCTACCAGAAGCCTTGCTGTGCCGCCCTTTGAAGATACCGTCCAGATATCTCCTCCCGATACAAAAGCTATCTCCGAGCCGTCGGGCGAGATAGCAGGATCGGAATAATATGCCTGCACATTTACTGACCGCTTTAAATAATCCGAAGGTTCAACTTGTGCTTCTATCTTATAAAGGCCGGTAATAAGAATAAGTGATAAAGTAAGTAAAAAGATTTTCATAATGATGTAATTGAAAAAGCAATATGGCTGTCAGCTGTCAGCAATCAGGTGTGGGATATGGGGCAGGAGCTTTCAATCAGATACTTCCGGCTAGTTTCATTAACAACGTCGGCTGATAGCTTGTTGTAACAATCAATAACCAGGGTTCTGAATCATTTTAGCATTAGCATTTAGTTCCGCTACCGGGATAGGATAAATCAGTGCCTGGTTTGTGGGTGCCACGGCAATAGTAGTTAAAGGATTCTGGTTCTTAATTTTTGTCCAGCTCCTCTTAAGCCTTATAAGATCCCATAAACGATTTCCTTCAAATGCAAGTTCCTTTCTTCTTTCCATAAGTATATCTTCAAGCACCTGTGTACCTGTTGAGGTATAACCTGTATAAGAAGGATCTCTTTGAACGGCAACTTTATTTAAATTGATCAGCGCGTTAGGGATATCACCTGTTGAGTAGTATGCTTCAGCGGCGATTAAAATTATGTCGGACAGCCTGAGTATTTTTATATCATCTTTATCAGTGCCATTCGCAGCATTCGAATATTTGTAATTGAGGTACACGATCCCTGCCTGGCCGCTGCGGTTACCGATCGGCATAAGGCCCTTACGTACATCAGTAGCCGAATAAAGGTTATATAGTTCTGCGGTGCCCAGAATGTCACCATAGTTACCACCTGTTGTAAGGTAGATAGCTCCTAACTGATCGAATCCGCCATTACTGGCCAGGTCGACCGCTACTTCAAAAAGGGTTTCGTTTTTAGAACCGGATTGAACGGCAGGGTTGGCCCAATAACCACCAGGTGTATAGGTTGCAGCCGTCGTTGTTCCCGATGGCGACACATAGGCCGATGCGCCAAGCATAGTCCAGCCGCTGTTATTGATGACATCCAGGGCTGTCAATTTTGCATTTGCCCAGTCGCCCATATTCTGGTAAACCCTTGCTTCCAATGCTCTTGCGGCGAATTTTGAAAAATAGGCTGTTCCCCGGTATTGAGTCATCAGACTATATGCTTTTTCAAGATCGGCTATTACCTGGGTATAAACTTCCATCACTGTATTTCTCGGGGGCAATGATGACGGATCGAAATTTTTAATATCAAATACACTTACTAAAGGCACACCTGGATCGTTGGGTGCAACGGTATACGGATGTCCATAGTTTCGTACAAGTTCAAAATGCATTAATGCGCGTATCGCGTATGCCTCACCGATATACTGACTAACAATTGCCGAAGTTGGAAGTGTAGTGGTAATAACAGTATTCGCATACTTAATGGCGATGTAGGCATTTGTCCATAACCCTAACGCATAGCTATCGGCATCGTTAAAAGTATAATTGTTAAGTGTAAGATAACGTCCTGAGTTAGCGGTAGCTACAAAAGTATTATCAGCCATCAAATCACCTTTAACAAGAACGGATCGTCCGTATAAATCAGTAGCGCGAAGGGAAGCATACATCCCATTTACAGCTACGCCAAGATCTGCTTCGCTGGAAATTGCCGCCGTGAGGTCATTAGAAGTAAAAGGCGTTTTATCAAGATAACTTTTGCTACAAGAGCTAAGTATAAGTATGGACACGATAAGAATATTGTAAAGATTAATTTTCGATTTCATATTAGGACGCTTTGATTCTTTTAAAATCCGATATTAATGCCTGCGGTGAAAGATTTGTTATATAAGATATTCAAACCTCCGGTGTTCCCCACGGTGCCCTGCTCAGGGTCGAAAGGAAGATTCTTATCATAATTTTTAGTCCAAAGATTGGTCCCTCTTACATATACTGATAACGCTGTAAGGCTAAGTTTTTTTGTAAGTGAAGAAGGGACCGTATATCCAAGGGCAATGTTCCGGAGCCTTATATAATCACCTTTAAATAAAAACCTGGTAGAGATGGAACTGGAATTACTTGTAGCATTATAAACCTGCCTGGGCACATTAGTAATGTCACCGGCTTTCTGCCACCTTGAAAGGTTAATCGCATACTTACCATAAGCGGAATTAATCTGATCATAAAAATAAGCAGACCAGCCATCATATACATAATTGCCATAGTTATAATACAGGTCGGCAGTTACACTAAACCCTTTGTAGCTAAATGTATTTGAAAACCCGCCGAAGTATTTAGGGGACGCTGATTTACCGGTGATGAGTCTTGCCGCGGCATTGTAATTGTTAGTAGTGCCTTTTTTAGCCGAATCAGCATACCATAAACCATCACCGTTATCAGGATTTACCCCGGCCCACTCGCGCATGTAAAAGGTATTGATATCATAACCGGGTTTCACCAGGAACTGGCCATTGATCAGTTGGGTTTGTCCCTTTACGATATCAGTAACCTTGTTTTTGTTATAGGTTATGTTAAAGCTCATATCCCAGGTAAAGTCTTTGGTCTTCAATGGTGTCGCGCTTACAGTAAATTCAAAGCCTGAATTTTCCATGGCGCCGATATTTTGATTGATGCTGCCAAAGCCTGTGGTAAGGGAAGTTGGCGCGCTAAAGATCAGTTTATCAATAACCTTTTTATAATAATCAACGGTGACGTTTAAACGATTTTTAAAAAAGGAGGCGTCGGCGCCGACATCTGTTTGTTTTGAAGATTCCCATTGAAGTGTCCGGTTACCGATGTTATTGAAACCGCCGCCTGGTTGACCGTTGTAATTCAATCCATAACCCAATGTCTGGCGCCATGCATAGTTGCCTATTTCAGCATTACCTGAAGTGCCGTAAGACGCTCTCAGTTTCAGATCAGTTATCCATTCTGTGTTCGCGAGAAAGTCTTCTTTACTGATATTCCAGGCAATACTTCCCGAAGGAAAAGTACCATATTCATGGGTAGGAGAAAACCTGGAAGAACCATCTCTTCTCAAGGTTCCTGCAAGAATGTATTTGCCCTTATAGTTCAGCGAGGCGTTACCAAAAACGGAGGCGATGGTATATTGTGTTTCATTATTGGAACCAATAATTGGTGTGGCGGCGTTGGCGGCATCAGTTAAAGTAGCTGTTGGAAAATTTTGTGAAGCACCCGTTACAAAATATCCTTTGGAGCTGATGGCTTCATACCCGAGTTTGGCATTTAGCGTAAGGTCGCCGCTTTTCACCAGGTCTGCTTTGTAATCAAACTGGTTTGTCCAGTCATACAAAAAATACCTTTCATTATAAGCATATCCACGGCCATGCGCGGCAAGACCATCTCCATGATTAGGATTATTATACTGGTATTCTTCCAGGTTAACATATTGCAATCCCATCCTTGAGGAAAAGGAGAGGTTATTGAGGATGTTGTATTTTACTTCAAGCTTACTATTCGCTGAAACGCTGTTTAGAGAACGGATATCGTTCTTATCTATGTACAATGGATTATAAAGGGTTGGAAAATCTTTTGATGACCTGCTGATGTTGAATGTACCGTCTGTATTGTAAGGATTTGAAGTAGGTCTTGCGAAATATATTTCCGATACAGGATTTGAGAAGTAACTGCTACCAGTAAGCGGCGTATGCTGCTGGCTGTAAGTAGGTTGAAAATTGAAGGCGATAGATAACTTTTTTGAAACGGTATGATCAAGATTAAGGGAAGCCGAATAGCGGGTAAGATCAGAACCTATTATATTGGCTTCCTGTTTAAAATAGCCACCCGATAAAAAGAACCTTGTTTTTTCGTCACCACCTGACGCGGAGATATTATATTGATGCTGTCCTCCAACCCTTGTCAGCAGGCCAAGCCAGTCTGTGTCAACAGACCCGTCTCCATAAACAAGCGCGGCAGTATCGGCTTTAAATTTTGCAAGCGAAAGCGGGTCGGAAGGACGGTTTGCCATCCATGAATTTACGTAGCCCTCTTTAAAAAGCATCAACCAGTCAGGCGTTCTTAAAGGTATGCCCGCGTCAGGTAAAGTGCCATGATAGTTTTGCCCTGCTTCGGCGGAAACTTTAAATTGCGTCTTACCGGCTTTTCCTCTTTTTGTAGTAATTACTATCACGCCGTTAGAACCTCTTGCCCCATAAATAGCGGTAGCTGACGCATCTTTTAAAATTGTCAATGATTCGATATCATCGGAATTCATATTTGCCAGCACGTTGGTAGTAGAAGTATTTCTTGACAGGTCTCCGCTGTTGATCTGTATTCCATCAACTACGAATAATGGTTGAGAAGAGGCGGTATAAGAGCCGACACCCCTGATTCTTATCTGCTGATTTGCCCCTGGCTGTCCACTGGAAGATACTGACCTTAATCCGGCGGCAGCGCCCTGTAACATCTGGTCGGGAGAAGATAAAGGAATGTTAGCAAGCTTGGATCCGTCCACTTTTGTAGTGGCAGAAGTAATATCTGCTTTTTTCACAGAGCCATAACCGGTTATAACAATCTCTGAAAGGCTGCCTGTAGTAGCTTTCAGCGTTACAGTAATTGCATTAGGCGTTTGGCCGATGGGAATTATCTGTTTATCAAAACTCACCGAGGTAACCATCATTTCCTTAACCTGAGGAGGGATATTCAATTTGAAAGAACCATCCATTGCAGAGGTGGTACCCCCTTTTGAGCCTTTTACCTGCAGAGATGCGTTGGGAACGGGGTTTCCGGCTTCATCTAAAATCTTTCCAGACACAATCCTAGTCTGCGCCCAAATTTGCACGCTGATGAGGCCCAATAGCAAAACCAATGGTAATTTTTTACTCATATACTGTATGTTAATCTTTGATAATTATTTATTATAAACTATTGAAAGACGATTAGGCAGGCTACAAATCCAAAAATTAAATTAAAAATAATTTGATCTGCACTTATTAATTTTAATTTATTTTCTATTTAATATGCAAATATAATAGACAAAAAAACTAGCAAACAAAAATTTTAAAGAATTTTTAATAAAAAATTAATAAATACTAAATTATATTATATGTTTAGGTTACAAACTTTTTAATAAACAATCTTATTTAAAAAACCGGAAATTTTGAAATCAATTCAAAAGACATTTATAAAAGGGGGATGAACACACTGTGACCGGTTACACCGGTTGTTACAGGTTGCGTTGCATACCTTCTTTTAAACACCCTGCCTCGTGGCTTGTCATTAATACGGCATAAAGAAAGTATTCAAACTATGTGGATAATCTTTTCCCTATTAGCAGCTTTCAGCGCCGCGGTTGCTTTCATCCTTACTAAGGCCGGATTAAAAAAAGTAGATCCAATACTGGGCTTTGCAATTCAGGCGATATTAATATTGGTTGTGTCCTGGAGTGTGACATTCTTTCAAAAAAAATCTACCGGGTTGTCACAGATAGATCAACGTTCCTGGATGTTTCTTATTGGCGCAGGAATAATTACCTGTCTATCATCATTGTTCCAGTTCAGTGCACTTAAGCTGTGCGATTCATCAGTTGTATCGTCACTCGAAAAACTATCACTGGTGTTTGCGATAATACTGGCAGTAATATTTTTGAAAGAAGAAATGAATCAGAAAGTTGTTGCCGGTGCAATGCTTATGATAGGTGGAGCTGTGCTTATCAGCTTATCAATAAAAGCAGGCTGATTTTGATTTGATTGCTTTATCAGAAAGTATTTGCTATCAGTTAGCTTTTGGATAGCGCAACGCTACTGCCAATAACCATAATGAGGGGGCAAACTTTTGTTGAGATTACTTTACATTTAGGGAACAAATCATTTCAATTCTATATTTATCTTATTTATTCGCTTGGTCCGGCCGATATTGTTTTTGAAGCAGGTGGCAAACTGTATCTATATAGTTTATCGTTGCAACAAATGAAGGAAATAAAGGTGACGCTGATAAATGATCATGTTGCTTTAAAGCCAACGATGGTATTTACTGAAAAATATATCCAGCATGCTGCTATCGGTCCTGATGGTAACAGGGCATTGATGGAAGCGAGGGGAGAAATATTTTCAATACCCGCGGAGAATGGTTTCATAAAAAATCTTACCCGGTCTTCAGCGTCCGCCGAGCGTTATCCTGCCTGGTCACCAGATGGCAAAACGGTGGCTTACTGGAGCGACCAATCAGGGGAGTATGAACTATGGACAATGGAGCCCGGCAAAGAATCTTCGGCAAAAAAGATTACAAGTTACGGCCCTGGTTTCCGGTATAATTTATTCTGGTCACCCGATAATAAAAAGCTGGCATTCATAGACAAGGTAATGAAGATTATGGTTTATGACTTTAATACAAATAAAACGATACAGGTTGATAAGGGCTTAAGAATGAGTCATGGTAACCTTGAATCCTTCAAGTGCAGCTGGTCATCAGACAGCCGCTGGCTTAGCTTTAGCAGTGATCTCGAAAATTATCATAATAGCATTCGCATATATGATTATACCGATAACAAACTTCACCAGGTAACCAGTGGTTTTTACAGTTGCGCTAACCCCGTATTCGACCCTGATGGAAAGTACCTGTACGTTTTCACCGATCAGTCGTACCAGCCCAATTACAGCAATATTGATAACACTTTTATTTACGCCAATTCCACCCAGGTAGCAGCGATTGCCCTCAGCAAAACGACCCCGTCTTTATTGTATGCAAAAAATGACGAGGTGGGTATAAAAAAAGATGACGAAAAGCAGAAAGCCGATAGCTTGAAAAAAGTATTGAAAGACGCAGGTATCATCGACACAAAGAAAACATCAGCCGCAGTTGATATCGATATGGATGATATAGAAAGAAGACTTGTCATCCTTCCAATGAAAGCCGGTAACTACAGCAACCTCAGCGCAATAAAAGGTAAGATCATTTTCCAGGCAAATCCTAATACCGGCACTACCGATGGCAAGCCTTCTCTTCACTATTTCGATACGGAAAAAAGAGAAGAAAAAACCATCCTTGATGACGTCAACGATTATGTTTTATCTGCCGACGGTAAAAAAATACTTTTAAAAAGACGCAATACTTATGCTATTATAAAACCGGAAGAAAGTCAGAAATTTGAAAAGCCTTTACGCATTGCTGAAATGCAAATGTCGGTTGATCCGGCGGCGGAATGGAAGCAAGTGTTTATGGACACCTGGCGTTTTGAACGTGATTATTTTTATGATAAGAATATGCATGGCGTTAACTGGGAGCTGGTGAAAGAACGTTATCTGAAAATGCTGGAAGGTGCAATGACAC
>Ga0123337_10002453_pt1 | contig 21171 bp, 18 predicted proteins | sample frozenSSSSmetaG_FD_89792 | JGI IMG/M metagenome (GOLD analysis project Ga0123337, IMG submission 89792) | Glacier valley bacterial and archeal communities from Borup Fiord, Nunavut, Canada, to study Microbial Dark Matter (Phase II) -... | ecosystem: Environmental > Aquatic > Freshwater > Ice >...
AATATTACATCCGTTGGAATATTGGCAGTAGAAGATAATTGCTTTTAAAAAGGCATACCAATGCCCAGCTGAAACTGGCCGTTGGTAAATTTTATATCCTGAAACCAGCCATTGTTTATCTTGGCAAAAAACGGGTTCTTCACTTTGTAAGCCCAGTCGAAACGAATAAGAAAATAATTGAAATCGAACCGGAGACTTGTCCCCGCAGCCACGGCAATATCTTTATATACGCTGCTCAATAGGAATTCAGAGCCAGCCTGTTTTTCCGTGCCGTCTGTATTCCTGCTCCAGATATTACCTATATCACTGAATAAGGCGCTCTTTACTTTTATGCCGGCAATGGTGCCCACATTAAACCTGAATTCAATATTGGCTTCCAGCTGTATGTCGGCGAACCGGTCGTAACCACCGCTACTGAGCGTATCGTAGAAAATAGAAGAGCCGATACCCAGCCTTCTTACCTGCCAGGCGCGCATGCTGTTAGGGCCACCGGCAAAGAATGATTTAAAAAATGGAAGCGAAGTTTCTTTGCTACCATCTTTTGTTCTGCCATAAGGCACTCCCATTCCCGCATAACCGCGAAAGGCCCATTCACTTCTTTGCATCACTATTATATGCCTGAAATCCACATCGGCTTTTACATAGCGGTATAAGCCGCCTATACGGTCAACATATTTAAACAAGCCTATTAAGCCGCCACTTTCTTCTACTCGTATTTTTAATGAATTGAATTTATTATTTTTCGAAAACAGTGTTTGGTAGATAAGGTTCTGACTGATCACCAGGCCATTCTTAAAAGAGTTCTCGAGGTTGGGTACGGAAGCGAATAATTTCTCCAGGCTGTCTCTCTTTCCCAGTCGCACCAGTTCTATATTAAAAGGAATATAAAACCAGGTAGTTTTTCTTTGTCCTGCTCTTGTCTCAGCTCTTCTTTCTCTTGTCACCCATTCGTACCCTATGGAACCGTTTATAGATCCCAGGGTAAAGAAGTCCCGGCGGTCGGTGTAGGAACTGCTGAAATTGAGGATGGTCCTTGATGAATTAAAAGTTTCTTCTTTTTTTATTTTGAAAGGAAGGATGAACTTTGGAAAATAAATATTTTGCCCGAAACTTCCCTGCAGGGTTTGAATAAGCCGGGTTTTTGTTCCCAGTTCGATGCCACCACGGATATTGGTAGTTGATTGAATAGATTCCCTGGCGAAATTTTTGTTTCGTAGTCCGATATTTAAGCCGATACCAAAGAGGTTACTGGTGGCGATGGCATCGCCTGAATTACGTGTTGCTTCCAGGTCGATCACCAGGCTTAACTTCCTTGCCGGAAACAGGTTGATGGCCGCGTTTATCAGTCCAAGCGAATCGTTTGGACGGAGGTCAACATTCACCTGTTGCCAGGCTCCGAGCTGGCTGAAGGTATTGATCGTTTTAAAATAATCACGTTGCCTGTACAAGGCCCCTGGTATTAGACCCGTGTTCCTTCTTAAAAAAAGCGGTTTAAATTTATTCCCGGTACTGAATATGGAAACTCCTTTTATAAAGCTTGTATCATACGATCTGCCGGTGGAATCGTCGAATAACCGGAGGTTCGGATAAATGCTTACCCCGCCAATAAAATATTTCTTAAGATGACCCGATCCTTCTTTTGTTCGTTGTTTGATAATTACATTGATCGTTGGATTGTTTGCTTTTTGAGTTAGTTCGTTCAGCAACCGGAGCTGCTCGAAAGGATCCAGCCCGGGATTAATTAATCCTGCCAGTACCGTATCCACTTCCGCATAAATATCTTCCTTGGTAATTTTATAATAGCCATTATTTTTATATAGTTCAACGAGCCTTTCAAGTTCGGCAGACACCTGTTGCTGCGAGTAAGGCTGGGCTTTTATAAGCAGCGATGCCTTACGATTCTTCAGCGTTAGCTGTTGCAAAGCAGTATCGGTAAGGGCGAAATCTACCGAATCGAGCTTAAGATTTTTGCCCGGCGTAACAGTGAAGTCAACGATGACCCGTTGCTGTTTGCCGACTTTTTTTAAAGTAGAATCCCACTGTATGCGGGCCTGGTAATAGCCCATTGAATTCATCAGGGCATTCATAAACACAACGGAGCGGCTGGCGTAAGTGGTATCGAAGACTGCCGGCTTGATAAGTGTTTTCCGGATACCGCCCAATGAGATTATTCTAACCTTAAGACTATCATCAAGCTGATTGGCAAGCCTTAACTCCAGGTCCTGTCTCTCCGCCAGTTTAGCGTTTCCTTCAACTTTAATAGTGGTTTTAAAAACAAAAGGTTTATCGGCCTGGTATTTTCGTGGAACGGTGCAGGAAGTAATTAATAATAAAATTGCCAGTACTATCCCGGACAAAGAAAAAATAAAAGAAGATGTAACTTGCCGGGTATCTTTCATGGTAAGTAAGACTAAAGGAACGATTATTTTTTTATAATCAACTTACGGTAAAAAGCCTACTATAATGATGCTTACAAAATCGCAGGTCAAATATATCCAAAGTTTAAACGACAAAAAATTCCGGAAGGAGTATGGTGTCTTTGTCGCGGAAGGACCAAAGATAATCGGCGAGCTGCTGGCTGCTAGAAATATAGAACCGGTGGCCCTTTATGCTACTGCCGGATGGTGGCAGAAAAACAGCGCCATAAAAAATTCACTTCCCTTCGCCGCATTTTTTGAACTGGAAGAACAGGAGCTCGAAAGAATATCTCTATTGGCTACACCAAACCAGGTGATGGGCGTTTTCAAGCAGCCGGGTGTTGGCCATATTGTTTCCGTAAAGAATACAATCACTATTTTGCTTGATGGGATACAGGACCCCGGGAACCTTGGCACCATCATCCGGATCGCTGACTGGTATGGCGTCACACAGATTGTAGCGGGCAATGATAGTGTAGATGTTTACAACCCTAAAGTGATACAGGCCACCATGGGAAGCATAGCACGTGTCAGCATCTTTTATGATGACCTTGTTGAATTTATCGGTAAGCGCCATGAAACTAATTTATACGCCAGTGTTCTTAAAGGAGAACCGCTTGCTTCCTTTGGTAACATTAAAGAAGGGATGCTTCTTATCGGGAACGAGTCAAAGGGAATTAATGAAACTTTATTAAAGTTAGCCACACATCGCATCACTATTGAAAAATTTGGTGGCGCTGAATCGCTGAATGCCGCGGTGGCTACTGGTATTATACTTTCTCACCTTGTTTCCGGGTAACGTTTAAAGTATCACCTGAACTGTATCGCCTTAACCGGTTGTATCCTCTTAATTATATAAGTGGGAATAATAAGCACCAGGAAACAAATAAGAAAAGTACCGCCGTTCACCATCAACACCTGCCACCAGATAACACGTGATGCGGCTTTGGAAATATAATACATATCCTCCGGCAGCGAAATAAATCCATAACGTTCCTGTAGCCAGCAAAATCCAAGTCCGACAATGTTTCCCAGGGCTATACCGATAACCGCGATGATGGCCCCCTGCATCAGGAATATTTTTTGCACCAGCTGATCAGAAGCGCCTAAGGCTTTTAATACCCCTACCATACGGGTTCTTTCCAACACCAGAATAATAAGACAGGTGATAAGATTCAGTACGGCAACCACCGTCATGATTATCAAAACAATTACGATAGTCTGATCCTGCAGGTTCAGCCAGTCAAAAATATTGGGATTAATTTCCTGCGTGGTACGGCTGTTCCACATAGAAGGAAGCTCGTTGAAGACTTCTTCATTAACAGCATCCATCTTGCGGTAATCTCTCAGGAAGATCTCGTACCCGCCGATCTCATCTTTCTTCCAGTTATTCAGCCGCTGTATCAGTTTGATATCACCAAAGGCAATCAGCTTGTCATATTCTTCTATGCCTGTTCTGTATAAACCCGCAAGGGTAAGTTTCCTTACACGCGGTGGTGAACCATCGGCCTGGATAAAAAATATCAGCACCTGGTCGTTCAATTTAAGTTTCAACTGGTTGGCAGTATATTCCGAGAGATTAACTTCATTACTGTAACCGCTATCGGGGAAGCCGACCCAGTGGCCCTTTGTTAAAAAACCGTTCAGGTTAGAGAAATCATAATTTTTTTCCACTCCTTTAAACAAGACGCCCTCAATTGTCTCACCGGTTTTTAAAATAGCGTTCTTAGTAGCAAAGGGCTGAATTGTTTTAATGGCGGGATTTTTCCTTAGGATGCCGGTAACCGTATCATTTTTTTCAATAGGAGATTCCTGCGCGAAGGCTACTTTGTTTGGTTCAAAATGCTGTACCCTGATATGCCCGAAGATGCTGAAAATTTTCTGACTGATCGTATATTGAAAGCCATTGGTGAAAGCCATGGCTATTATCATTGCTGCCACACTGATAACAGTCGCCGCCGTTGCCAGTCGTATAATGAAACGCGAAAAAGAACGTTGTTGATTGAAAGCGGTGCGCCTGGCAATGAAGGTGGAAAGATTCAAGAGATCAGTTTAATGTTTAGTGTCTTAAATTATTTAAAACTTTAATAATGTTATGTCGATCATAAAATGTTGAAAAACCCGCTATCAGGTATCAGCCTTCAGCCATCAGTAATACATTGTATAATACACTTTCCTCCTGATGGCTGACGGCTGACGGCTGACAGCAGCATTCTTAAAACATTTTATAATTGACATAACGACGATAGTTTAAAGTTGTGGCAAACAAACTTACGAACTCCTCGACTTTCAAACTTAATTTATACTTTGCATACCATAGAGATTAAAGAGTTCATCATAACTATTGATAATGAAGCACATTATTATTTGTATCGCCTTGTTTTCTTTTGCTGTTGCCAGGGCGCAGCTACCGGATCATATTTACGCCGGTAATATTAAGTCGGTTAAGTTTAATGTTTTGGGTAATCCATTGGCATACCCTGTATGGACGCTAGGGAGCGCCGACCAGCTGGAGCTGCACTTTGATGATATAAATGGCGGAGTAAGAAACTACGCTTATACCTATCTGCTCTGCAATGCTGACTGGTCGCAGGCTATGCTCAACCAGTTCGATTATATCAGTGGGTTTTCACAGGTTCGTCTCAGTACATACCGGGTATCTTCTATCGCGTTAACAAAGTACACACACTACCAGGCGGTATTACCCGACAGAAGCTGCCTGCCTTCCCGCTCAGGCAATTATCTTTTGAAAGTGTTCGCGGATGGAGATACTTCGAAACTCCTTTTTAGCAGGCGCTTGCTTGTAGTGAAGCCTGCCGTTGATATTGCGGCGCAGATCCAGCAACCTTTTAACGGGCAGTTTTTCAGAACAAATCAAAAAATACAATTTACCATTAACACCAGCAGGTTGAACCTGATGAACGCCATGCAGCAAATCAGTGTCTGCATTTTACAAAACAACCGGTGGGATACATATATCCATAATATCCGTCCCACATTTATCAGGCAGGGCACCCTGGAATACAATACGGAGAGTGATGCTATTTTTGCCGGCGGACGCGAATGGCGCTGGCTCGACCTGCGTAGTTTCAGGCTGCAAAGCGACCGCGTGGAGAACGCCACCTACACTAACAATAAAACGGACATGTTTGTAAAACCCGACCTTGAACGCGCTACCCAGCGTTTCATTTTCTACCATGATAACAACGGAATGTTCTACAATGATGTGAGGGAAAGCATCAATCCCTTGTGGCAGGCTGACTATGCTACTGTTCATTTCAGGTATGTGCCGCCCGGAAAAGTGCCTTATCAGGGTAAAGATTTGTACCTGTTTGGCGAACTCACCAATTATGGTGACCTCGATTCAGCCAAAATGAATTTTAACGCGCAGGAAGGACTTTACGAAACTTCTCTGTTTTTAAAACAGGGATATTATGACTATGCTTATATCACTGGAAATCCGGATGGCTCAAATGCTTCCTTCGATCTTACTGAAGGAAATTTTTTCGAAACGGAGAACAATTATTCCATACTTGTTTATTATCGGGCACTGGGTGGAAGAGCCGACGAGCTGGTAGGTTTCACACGTGTCAACTCCCTTGCCGGCCGGCAGGCGATAGGGTTTTGATGATAGCCAGGATCATGGTAATAAAAAAGTGTTCTGGAAAATTTGCTGTCAGCTGTCAGCTGTCAGCCTTCAGCTATCAGTCATACTACAACCCAGTGTTATAATAGTATGAAATATAGTGTAAAATTATATCAGCAAGTGACAAATTTGTAATTATATAAATGAGCCTTTTTAAAAAAACATCCGGTTATATAAGAGCCATCTACTGTTAGTGATTCAATCTATTGTAAACTTTCCTCCTGATAGCTGACAGCTGAAAGCTGATAGCAAAACATCTCATCATTCATCATTAACCATTATTTTTCTTCCTGATATAATCTCAAAATATAAATTCCCTATATTTGCGGTGGCAAGTCTTATACGACCAGCTCCTGCTGAACCCCCCAGGGTCGGAAGGCAGCAAGGGTAAGCGGTTGTAGCGGTGCGATATAAGTAACTTGCCACTTTTTTTTCCTTTCATCAAATTTTCCAAATATGAAATTTTTTATAGATACTGCTAATCTTGACCAGATAAGAGAAGCAAATGAATTAGGCATACTGGATGGTGTTACTACAAATCCATCATTAATGGCTAAAGAAGGTATCAGGGGTGAAGCTGCCATCACGGCTCATTACAAAACTATCTGTGAAATCGTTAATGGTGATATCAGCGCTGAAGTTTTGTCTACAGATTTTAAGACTATCGTTGAAGAAGGAAAAAAACTGGCCGCCATACATTCCAACATCATAGTAAAAGTGCCGATGATAAAAGAGGGTGTTAAAGCGATTAAATGGTTTACCGACAATGGCATCAAAACCAACTGTACACTGGTGTTTTCCGCAGGGCAGGCTATTCTTGCAGCAAAAGCAGGAGCTGCGTATGTTTCGCCTTTTTTGGGTCGTATCGATGACAGTGGTTGGGACGGTGTTGAGTTGATAGCGCAAATTTCAAATATTTATAACATCCAGGGTTTTAAAACTGAAATCTTAGCAGCTTCCATTCGTTCTGCTTTGCATATAATCCGTTGTGCTGAGGCCGGAGCAAACGTTTGCACCTGCCCGCTCGAATCTATACTGGGACTACTGAAACATCCGTTGACAGATATAGGACTTGCTAAATTTTTAGAGGACGCTAAGAAAATGGGTTCTTAAATAATCAGAACATATATTCAAACTTTGCGAAACAACAATGAAACAGGTAGTTCACTTTCATCACAATCATCATCTGCCAAAAGAGTAGGACTTGTTTTGTGTATAAAATAATAAAACATTCAAGGGCTTACCAATAGTAAGCCCTTATTTTTTTAGGGTGATGATAGATTTTTAAAGGGCATATTTAGCAGGGGTGAAACAATCAGTATCATGTCAACTAAAATAGACGTTTTGCTATGAAGCTTAAAATCGCTATACAGAAATCCGGACGATTACAGGATGATTCTTTAAAATTATTAAAAGAATGCGGCATTGATATTTCTAACGGGGTAAACAAACTCAAAGCAGAAGCATCTAATTTTCCGCTGGAAGTTTTTTTTCTCAGAGATGATGACATACCGCAGTATGTGGAAGACTCAGTAGCGGATATCGGGATCGTTGGCGAGAATGTTGTTCTTGAAAAAAACAAAGTGGTAAAAATAGTAGAGAAGCTGGGTTTTGGAAAATGCAGGTTATCCATTGCGGTAGGCAGAAATGAAATATATGAGAGCACTCACTATTTAGAAGGGAAAAAGATCGCTACCAGTTATCCATTAATAGTTAAAAATTTTTTAAGAGCGAACAATATTTGCGCTGAGATTCATGAAATCAGCGGCTCTGTTGAGATAGCTCCCGGCATTGGTTTGGCAGATGCCATTTGTGATCTTGTCAGCAGTGGCTCTACATTATTTATGAATGGATTAAAAGAAGTGGAAACAATTTTGATGTCCGAAGCGGTACTGATAAAACACAGCGAGCTTGCCGAAGAAAAGCAGCGGTTATTAGATAAGTTGTTGTTTCGGGTACAGTCGGTAAAAAAGGCTAAGAATAACAAATATATTTTGCTCAATGCGCCGAATGAAAACCTTGACAAGATAATAGGCCTGTTACCTGGCATGAAAAGTCCATCAGTATTACCTTTGGCAGAGGCTGGATGGAGCAGCGTTCACAGCGTATTGAAAGAAAATGACTTTTGGGAGATCATTGAAAAATTAAGAGAAGCCGGTGCCCAGGGAATACTTGTAGTGCCGATTGAGAAGATGATATTGTAATATCAGAATCAGATACGGGATATGAACCGAAAGACAGCTCCGCGTATTGTTAATTTAAAAAGATGCATTACAATGAATACAGAATATATAGTTGACTACAATGCATCGATGCTGGATGAAATGCTGCGTTTGTTTTATAATACGGTGCATACAATTAATGCAAAAGATTACAACAAAGAACAGCTTGAGAACTGGGCGCCAGATGCGATAGATAAAAAGAAATGGGAAGAACGCCTCACTAACAATGTTTGCCTGGTAACTTTTTTGAATAATCAAATTGTAGGCTTTGGGGAATTGTCAGAAGAGGGCGGTATCGATACTATGTATGTTCATAAAAATCACCAGGGTAAAAAAATCGCCAGCAGGATCCTCAGGGAACTTATGGACTATGCTCAGGATCATTCCTTTAAAATACTTACTACGGAAGCAAGCATTACGGCCCGACCGTTTTTTGAGCGACACGGATTTAAAGTGATAAAAACACAAACCAATCATTACGAGCAGTTGGAGTTTGTGAATTATAAAATGAAGAAATACATTGTTTAAAAAATTATAAATACAATGACTCTCCCGGAAGTTGAAAGCCGATAGCTAACAGCCGCCGCCAGAATCAAATACGCAACACGCTCATGCAGCTAATAAAATATCCCGAAAAAAAAGATTGGGAAGATATTTGTAAGCGACCCGCACTGGATAATTTTTCTCTGAAAAAAAGTGTTCAGGCAATACTGGATGAGGTAAAAGAAAATGGTGATGATGCATTAAAGAGACTTACCCTGAAGTTTGACAAGATTGATATGGAGGACGTCGCCGTGACAGCGCTGGAGATAGAAGAAGCTATCCGGCTTGTCCCCGATGATTTAAAGCAGGCCATGCTGCATGCAAAGCAGAACATCGAAAAATTTCATAGCAGCCAGCTTACCGGTATAGAAGTAATAGAAACAATGCCCGGTATAAAGTGCTGGCGCAAGTCGGTAGCAATTGAAAAAGTTGGTTTGTATATTCCCGGTGGCACTGCACCATTATTTTCTACGTTGCTGATGTTAGCTGTGCCTGCGAGAATTGCGGGATGCGGCGAAGTCATCGTTTGTTCTCCCCCCGATAAAAATAAAAAATTACATCCTGCCATTTTATATGCTGCACATCTTACGGGCATCACACGAATTTTTAAAACAGGTGGTGCGCAGGCTATCGCGGCGATGGCTTTTGGCACTGCCAGTATCCCTCGGGTATATAAAATTTTTGGTCCTGGCAACCAGTATGTCACCGCCGCTAAACAACTGGTTCAGCAATCAGGAGTGGCTATCGATATGCCTGCCGGTCCCAGTGAAGTTGCCATCTTCGCGGACCCTACTGCTAATGCAGCTTTTGTGGCAGCCGACCTGCTAAGCCAGGCGGAACATGGAGCCGATAGCCAGGTAATACTGGTCTGCACTTCCGAACAAATGATTGAAGAAGTCATGCAACAATTAACGCTTCAGCTAAAAGTATTACCACGGTCTGAACTGGCAGCAAGGGCACTTGAAAACAGTAAGATCGTTTTAGTAAATAGTGAACGGGAAGCCATCGGGCTATTGAATAATTATGCTGCTGAGCATTTAATATTATCCTGTGAAGAACCTGCGCGTTTAGCGGAGCAGGTAGTAAATGCAGGCTCGGTTTTCCTTGGCAATTATTCACCTGAAAGCGTGGGTGATTACGCCAGTGGCACCAACCATACACTGCCTACTAACGGATATGCACGGGCGTACAGCGGTGTTAGTATAGATAGCTTTGTAAAGAAAATAACCTTTCAGCAACTGACAAAACAGGGCTTGAAAGATCTTGGACCAACAGTGCAACTGCTCGCCGCAGCGGAAGGGTTAGAAGCACATAAGAATGCGGTGACGGTTAGACTAAAGGAAATAGAAGCTGCCAACAACTTTTGAACCAAAAGGAAAATGCTTCTTCCTCTGTAGTCCAAAAATTCTCAAACATTGAAATGAATAAAAATAAATATAATGTTCTCTCTCGATGAGCTATTACGCAACAATATAAAAAAACTTGTCCCATATTCATCTGCAAGAGATGAGTTCAAAGGGGAAGCAAAAATATTTTTGGATGCTAATGAAAATAGTTACGGATCTCCGTTACCGAAATGGTATAACCGCTACCCCGATCCGTTGCAGCAGGAACTAAAAGAAAAATTAAGCGTTATAAAATCGGTGCCGCCTGCAAATATTTTTATAGGCAACGGCAGTGATGAATGCATAGATATTTTGTTCCGTTCGTTTTGCGAACCGGGTCTTGACAATGTAATCATCGTCCCACCTACCTATGGCATGTACGAGGTTAGCGCTAATATCAACGATATCAAAATTAACAGGGTGTCGCTGACAAAAGAATTCCAGTTAAACATCTCCGCTATTGAAGAGGCTGTAGATGACAATACAAAAATGATCTTTTTGTGTTCTCCTAATAATCCTACCGGCAACTCGTTAATAAGGGAAGACATCGAATTAATCCTCAACAATTACTTTGGTTTAGTAGTGATCGATGAAGCTTATATAAATTTTTCCCGTCATCGTTCTTTTGTGCAGGAGCTCGCAGATTATCCTAATCTTGTTGTGTTGCAAACATTATCGAAAGCGTGGGGACTGGCTGCATTGCGTATTGGAATGGCTTTTGCCTCAGCCGACATAGTGCGTGTTATGAACAAGGTTAAACCACCGTACAATATAAACCTCGCTTCCCAGGAACTTGCATTGAAAGCGTTGGAAGAAATTGACCAGGTGAATACGATGATACAGGAAATAGTTTCAGAAAGAGAACTGCTGATTAAACATTTAAACAATCTCCGGGTTGTACAAAATATTTACCCGAGTGATGCTAATTTTATCCTGGTTAAAGTTGCTGATGCCAGGGCTGTTTATGATTATTTGCTGAGTAAAGGTATTGTGGTGCGCGACAGAAGCAAAGTAGAATTATGTGAAGGATGCCTGCGTATTACAATCGGTACCACTGGCGAGAACAAAGAATTGGTTGATGCGTTTACCGATTATAATAATAAGGGTTAAAGGAATGCTAGCAGCTTTTAGCCATACGACTAAATAGTGGGTGCGGCTTATACTATGAATGGTAGCTGACACCTGATAGTAACTTCTTACCTGGTTTTAAACTAAACAAATTTCTTAATACTTAAATCCAAGAATATGTTATCACTAAAAAAATTGCTTCTTTTTAGTTGCGCGGTGTTTTTAGCAGTGTCTCTCCTGGCCAACGATACCACCAGAGAGGTTAAACATTCAGGTTTCATACCGGACGCAGACAACGCAGGTATTACACTGCCCGCTGGTTTTGGCGCATTGTCGGTTGTTGATTCATTGGGTATAGCACGTCACCTGTCAGTAAACAGCAACGGTGATATATATGTGAAACTGGAAAGACTAAAAAATGGTAAAGGGATCTATCGGCTGAGAGACACTAACGGCGACGGGAAAGCGGATCAGGTCACTGGTTTTGGCAATTATGTCGGCACAGGCATCGCCCTAAAAAAAGGTTATCTGTATGCTTCTTCTAATAAAGGAGTTTACCGCTATAAGTTGGACGCCAATAACCAGGTTGATACCGCAAGTGTTGAGCTAATTGTAAAAGGTTTGGTTGACAAGGGCCAGCACAATGCAAAAGCAATTACACTTGATGATGCCGGAAATTTATATGTTAACATTGGTGCGCCTTCTAACTCATGCCAGTTACAAGACAGGGCCGTTGGTTCCATGGGTCAGGATCCTTGTCCGATCCTGGATTCTGCGGCAGGCATCTGGCAGTTTAAAGCAGATAAATCAGATCAGTCTTATGCTGAAGGTGTCCGCTATATAACGGGCACGCGCAATGTAGTCGGCTTAAACTGGAACACTTCTAACAACGAATTGTTCCTGATGCAACATGGTCGTGACGACCTGGCCCGCATGTTTCCTGCGATATATACCAATGAACAAAACGCTGAACTTCCCGGAGAAGAAATGTTAGAGGCGAAACAAAATACCAATTTCGGCTGGCCCTATTGTTACTTCGACTGGCAGCAGGATAAGAAATTATTAAATCCTGAATATGGTGGTGACTCGAAAAAACAAGGCCGTTGCGCAGAGATGGCAAGACCGGTTATGGCTTTCCCCGGACACTGGGCTCCTAATGACTTATTGTTTTATACCGGTACTGCGTTTCCAGAAAAATACCGGAACGGCGCTTTCATTGCTTTTCATGGATCGTGGAACCGCGCTCCTTTAAAACAAGGTGGTTATTTTGTTGCTTTCGTTCCCTTCAAGGATGGTAAGCCTTCCGGTAAGTGGGAGCCATTCGCCGAAGGTTTTGCAGGGAAAGATATCTATAATCCCAGTGACGCATTACATCGTCCTTGCGGACTGGCACAAGGCCCGGATGGGTCTTTGTATATAGCAGATGACGTTAAAGGAAAAATATATAAAATAGGCTACACCGGTAAATAAATCAGCATGAAAAAATTCTTATTAGTAAATTTTATTGTAGCGATGGCTTCGGCCGTATGTTTAAGTTTTGTACCAGCTAAGACGGAACAACCAACTTTAGAAGCTTCCATAAAACGTGGCGAAATTGTTTTTAAAGCTTATTGCCTTGCCTGTCACCAGGCTAATGCTGCGGGTGTGCCAAATCTTTATCCGCCATTGATAAAAAACACCTACGTTTTAGGCGAGAAAAAGGCGCTGATAACAATTATTCTAAAGGGCCTTATGGGTGAGATAGAGGTCAATGGTGCTACCTATAATGGTATGATGCCACCGCACAATTTTCTTAACGACCAACAGGTAGCTGACGTACTAACTTATGTAAGAAATAGTTTTGGTAATAAAGCGGCACTGATAAAACCGGCAGAGGTGAAGCCGGTGCGAGTGAAGCTGAAGTTGTAATAGTTATCAGCTATCGGCAGTCAGCTGTGTTAATAATTCAGCCATACTTTTATATTCATCATAAGTCGATTCCATACGCATAATTGAAAAGGCCGAAATTTATTTGTTCTTTAAAAATATTGTATTGAATATACGACGTTCACAAATGAATTTGTTGTCCTTTGAATATTGTATCTTAAATTTTTATCACCACTTTAAATAGGGAAGCTTTAGCTGAAAACTCCCGCTCTGCATGAAAAGACTTTTATTCATCGACCGCGACGGCACACTGATCAACGAAGCGCCGCCTACCTATCAGCTTGATTCACTTGATAAGCTCACCTTTTATCCGTGCGTATTTGAATTTTTAGGAAAGATCGCCCGCGAACTTGAGTATGAAATGGTGATGGTTACCAACCAGGATGGTCTTGGCACGGAAGCCTTCCCGGAAAATACTTTCTGGCCATTGCATAACCTTGTTATGAAGAGTCTTGAGGGAGAAGGCATTCATTTCACCAATATACTTATCGACAGCACATATCCATATGAAAATGCGCCGACCCGAAAGCCGGGTATTGGAATGTTCGGTGCTTATCTTAATAATCCTGAATACGACATCCCAAACTCTTATGTCATAGGTGACCGGATCACCGATGTGCAGCTTGCGAAGAACCTCGGCTGCAAAGCTATCTGGTTAAACAATGACGCATCGCTGGGCGCTGCAGAAATCACCGGTACAATTAACGCATTGTATGATTCTGGTACTATTGCTTTAGCATCCGCAGAATGGAGCCGGATATATGAATTTCTTAAACTCGGAGTAAGAAAAGTTGTTCATGAACGCAACACCAATGAAACACAAATAAAGATAGAGCTAAACCTGGATGGTCAGGGTAAATCGGCTATTATCACAGGACTTGGTTTTTTCGATCACATGCTGGATCAGATAGCACGTCATGGTAAGATGGATCTTACTATCCGTGTGAATGGAGACCTGGATATAGATGAACACCACACTATTGAAGACACGGCCATCGCGATGGGCGAAACATTCGCGCAGGCGCTTGCCGACAAGCGCGGTATGGAACGATATGGCTTCGCCTTACCAATGGATGATGCTGAAGCCAAGGTGCTGATAGACTTTGGTGGTCGCAGCTGGCTGGTTTGGGACGCAGCATTCAAAAGAGAGAAGATTGGCGAGATGCCCACGGAAATGTTCTTTCATTTTTTCAAATCTTTTTCAGATGCCGCGAAATGTAACCTTAACATAGCATGCAAAGGAGAAAATGAACACCATAAGATAGAAGCTATTTTTAAAGCTTTCGCAAAAGCAATACGCATGGCAGTTAGAAGAGACCCTGTTTCTAATTATTTGCCTTCCACGAAAGGGGTGTTGTAAGATCGACCCTACAGGTTGATACCTTACTGTAACCGGTTGTGTGTTCAGCTACTGTATGAATCTTTAACACAAAATAATTATGGTTTTTCTCCTAACTCAGGCATTATGAAATACTTCTTACCACTGCTATTACTATTTAATATTACCACTTTGTACGCTCAGCAAACAAGCGACACTTTCGGCTTCATCTTTACGAAGGAAATTGCCGCTGGGTTGGCGGCGCTGCCGCTTCATTGTATTGTGCGGGAGTTCCCTAACAAGACCGGACATACTTCTGACAGCAGCACAGACCATGTCTTGCTTCCTCACGAAATTCATCCATCATTCTATGGTTGCTTCGACTGGCACTCGAGTGTTCATGGACATTGGATGCTGGTTAAAATATTAAAGTCTTTTCCCGGCATTGCCGGCAAAGAAAATATCATCGCTACCCTCAGCGGAAGCTTTCAACCGGAAAAATTAAAAGAGGAAGCGGATTATTTCTCGAAATATAAAACCAGCACCTCTTATGAGCGCACTTACGGCTGGGCATGGCTGTTAAAACTAGATGAAGAGTTGTTTACCTGGGATGATCCACTGGCACGTCAATGGTATAAAAATCTTCAGCCGCTCACACAAAAAGTAATAGCATTATGGACGGCATTTTTACCAAAGCAGACTTATCCAAACCGCACCGGCGTGCATCCCAATACTGCTTTCGGTCTTTCATTGGCGTTAGACTGGGCAAGAACACTAAAGAATGATACTTTTGAAATGATAGTAAAACAAAAAAGCCTCGAATACTATGGAGCCAACAAAAATATCCCTGCTAGTTACGAACCTGATGGAAGTGATTTCTTTTCGCCATCGCTCGAAGTGGCGGATCTTATGAGAAGGGTAATGCCGGTAAAGGAATTCATTCCCTGGCTGGCGACTTTTTATAACAAGGAAGGAATAAACAGAATCATACAACAGCCTGTTGTCAGCGACCGTACGGATCTTCAAATCGTACATCTTGATGGACTGAGTCTTAGTCGCGCCTGGTGCATGAAAGGCATAGCCGGCGTGTTACCTGCTTCTCATCCTTATAAAAAATTGTTTATACAAACAGCTGCAAAGTTTCTTCATACCGCATTGCCAAACGTTACCTCCGGCAATTATGGTGGCGATCATTGGCTGGCATCGTTTGCGGTGTATGCGATGCTTGAAGGCTCGGAAGAAATAAGGTAATGACTGAAAACATTTAAGATTTTATTAATCGGGTCTGTTTGGAAATCTCTTCCCCTTGTGTCTCATACCTTCTACTTGCTTCCTGCTAATTGAAAACTCTTACCAGGCAGTAAAGAAATATTTTTTTTGCGTTATAAAATTTGTACTACTATATTTGCAGTAGTAATGACAACTATAAAAATAAATAATAAATGGTGGTGGCATGTAATCTCCGATCGGGGTTAATTATGCTTTAGCAAATTATATTGTATTAAATTATACAAGCCCCGGATGTTTCCGGGGCTTTTTATTTTTAATCCCCTGACAACAAACTTCCTGGTTACAATAGTTATATATAATTGGCTTATGGTGATCAATAATCTAACTAATAATTCGTTTAGATAAAAAACAGTTCAAAAATCCTGGGTAAGCTTATTGTGTATGAAAAAAATAGAGATCACAACCATTTATAAAAAGTTACTGGCGGATGTATTTACACCTGTAGGAATTTACCTCCGGCTCAGGGATCGCTTTCGCGATACGATATTGCTTGAGAGCACTGATTTTCATACTAATGATGACAGCTATTCGTTCATCGGCATCAACGCTATCGCCGGAATAGAAATCACCAGCAAGGAAGCTGTAGAATATAAGCTCCCCGGGCAAAAGGCTGAAAAGATCGCTATCACAAACGCCGCTGAAGTGCCTGGTTTGATGTGGGATTTTATGCAACGTTTTATGATCAATCCTATCTCTGAAAAACCAGTGCATGTTGGACAAGGGCTTTTCGGCTATTCTACCTTTGATGCAGTTCAATTTTTCGATACTATCAAATTTTCCTCCCGCAAAGGAAAAGCGGCGATCCCACTTATGAGGTATCGGTTATACCAATATGTAATCGCCATCAATCATTTTAAAGACGAACTGTATATCTGTGAAAATATGGTGAGAGGACTGGAGAGTGAATTTGAAGTGGTGGAAAGCCTTATCAGAAGTAAGGATGTGCCTGTGTTTCCTTTCAAAATAAAAGACGAAGAGACTTCAAACATGACTGATGAAGATTATGTAGAAATGGTTAAAAAAGGCATTCAGCATTGTTACCGCGGAGATGTTTTCCAGATCGTTCTCAGTAGGCGCTTTCAACAAAAATTTACCGGTGATGAATTCAACGTTTACCGTGCTTTAAGAAATATCAATCCTTCTCCCTACCTCTTTTATTTTGATTACGGCGATTATAAGTTATTAGGATCAAGCCCTGAAAGCCAGCTGATCATTAAAGGAAACAAAGCGGTAGTGCATCCTATTGCCGGTACTTTCAAGCGTACAGGTGACGATATTACCGACCGCCTGCTTGCTGAAAAATTGTTAGCGGATCCAAAAGAAAATGCCGAACATGTTATGCTGGTTGACCTCGCACGAAATGACCTAAGCCGCAAATGCGATGAAGTGTATGTCAGCAGTTACCGTAAAGTAAATTATTACAGTCATGTTATTCACCTGGTGAGTGAGGTAACGGGTACGGTCAGGCCAAACAATAATCCTTTTGATCTGGTGGCGGTAACTTTTCCTGCAGGCACTTTAAGTGGCGCACCCAAGTTCAAGGCGTTGGAACTGATAGATTCTTACGAGCCTACAGCGAGAAGTTATTATGGCGGATGTATAGGTTATGTAGGATTTGATGGAAGCTGCAACCAGGCTATCATGATCCGAACTTTTCTCAGTCAGCATAATACACTCGTTTACCAGGCCGGAGCCGGAATAGTAGCGGCTTCGGAACCGGAAAGCGAATTGCAGGAGGTGAATAATAAACTCAATGCGCTTAAGTTGGCGATGAAGATGGCCGGAGGAAACCTGTAACTTTTAATTATTATGGGTTAGTATATATACTGATTGTAGATGCGTTTTCCAGGCTGATAGCTGAAGGCTGATAGCCAAATAACTTAAATTAAAATTCTCAACATTGAAAATTCTTGTTTTTGACAACTACGATTCTTTTACTTACAATCTGGTCCACCTGGTGGAGAAGATTACGCATACCAGGGTAGATGTTTTTCGCAACGACCAGATAGCGATGGAGAAGATAAAAGAGTATGATAAAATTATTTTATCACCTGGTCCGGGTGTGCCGGTGGAAGCCGGAATATTATTACCCCTCATCAAGGAATATGCCGCCACCAAATCCATACTGGGAGTATGTCTGGGTCACCAGGCAATTGGTGAGGCTTTTGGCGGCACTTTAACTAATCTGTCAAGTGTATATCATGGGGTGGCTACACCGGTAAATATCCTGAAGCACCAGGCACATGGAAGGAACGAACTATTTACGGGTCTGCCTGAAGAACTGGAGGTAGGCAGGTATCATAGCTGGATCATCTCGAAAGAAAATTTTCCGGAAGAACTTGAAATTACAGCGCTGGATAAAAATGGTTTTATCATGGCACTGCACCATAAGACGTATGATGTACAAGGCGTACAATTTCATCCGGAGAGTGTACTGACACCGATGGGGGAGCAGTTGATGAGAAACTGGCTGATTTGAGGTGTGAGGTCGTGAGGTCATGAGGTGGTGAGGTGATTGAATTGCAGTATTGTCATATAAAAAATATTAAACGTATAAGCGTTACGCAACAGCTGGTAGCTGAATAGTAAATGCCAAATTTCCATAATGAAAAAGATCCTACAATACTTATTCGAACATAAATCACTTACCAGGGATCAGGCTAAAGAAGTGCTGGTAAACATAGCTAAAGCCGTTTACAATGATAGTGAGATCGCTGCCTTTATAACGGTATATCTTATGCGCAGTATTACTATTGATGAACTGCAGGGTTTCAGGGATGCGCTGCTCGAACTTTGTGTAAAACTTGAAATGCAGGACTTTGATACAATCGATATTGTCGGTACCGGTGGCGATGGCAAAAACACTTTTAATATTTCTACCTTAAGTTGTTTTATTGTTGCAGGATCGGGTGCTAAAGTTACCAAGCATGGCAACTATGGCGCTACTTCCATAAGTGGTTCCTCCAATGTGATGGAGCAGTTAGGATATACCTTCAAAGTTGACAATGACCGGTTGGTGAAGGAAGTGGAAACAGCTAATATTTGTTTTCTCCACGCACCATTGTTTCACCCGGCTTTAAAAACAGTGGGTCCGGTAAGAAGGAGCCTTGGTGTAAGAACTTTTTTTAATATGCTTGGACCGATGGTTAATCCGGCGTTTCCCAAGTACCAGCTGATCGGGGTGTATAACCTCGAAATGGCAAGGATCTATAATTATCTTTTGCAACAAACCGGTAAGGCCTTTACAATTATTCACAGCCTGGATGGTTATGATGAGATTTCTTTAACAAGCGATGTAAAAGTAATTACCAATGAGGGAGAGCAATTATATACTCCCGAACAGATAGGAAAACGTATGGTGAGTCCGCACGATATTTATGGTGGAAGCACCGTCACCGAGGCAGCCAAAATATTTATCAAAATTCTTAAAGGCGAAGGAAGCTGGGCACAAAATGCTGTTGTGCTGGCAAATGCCGCGATGGCATTACATTGCACCGGTAAATACAGGCAATATGAAGAAGCGTATGAAACGGCAGTGGTAAGTCTGGAAAGTGGTAACGCGATGCGGAGTTTTGAAAAGCTGATTGAATTACAATAGTCATCATCACTGTTACAATAAAAGTATAAATTATATTTAGAACAACATGGACGAAAACATACTGGATACAATAATCAGGCGCAAGGCAGAAGAAGTTAAATTGTCTAAAGCGACTGTTTCTGCTGAGGTACTTGAAAAAAGCGAATTCTTTAATCGCAAAACATTTTCGTTAAAACAATTTCTGCAAGATCCGGCCCGTACCGGTATTATCGCGGAGTTTAAACGCAAGTCTCCTTCCAAAGGTATATTTAACAGTGAAGTAAAACCGGAAGATATTACCCGGGCTTATGCCGAAGAAGGCGCGTCGGGATTATCTATATTAACGGATGAGCATTTTTTTGCGGGTAACAAACAGGATGTTATCAGTTCAAGGACTGTATCGATCCCTATTTTAAGAAAGGATTTCATCATCGATGAATACCAGGTACTCGAAGCTAAATCCATCGGCGCCGATGTGGTACTTTTGATTGCCGCCTGTTTAACTCCGCAGCGCGTCAAAGAGCTTTCACTGTATGCCAAAAGCCTTAACCTGGAAGTATTGCTTGAAATACACAATGAAGAGGAACTGTCGCATATTTGTGAGGCGGTAGATATTATCGGAGTGAACAACCGCGACCTGAAAACGTTTACTGTAGACGTAAACAGGTCAATAGCGCTGGCAAAAAAGATACCTGACGGCAGGTTGAAAATTTCTGAAAGCGGCATCAGCGATGTTAAAACGATTCACCTTTTAAAACAACACGGCTACAATGGGTTCCTGATAGGGGAGACCTTTATGAAGGAACGGGAACCGGCGATTGCCTTTGCCAGATTTGTCCATACATTAAAACATGGTTAATTATGAGAGTGAAAGTCTGTGGAATGACTCAACTGGAACAGTTAGACCAGCTGGGTGACATTGGGGCAACATTCGCGGGCTTTATTTTTTATCCTAAATCACCCAGGTATGTGCTTCGTCATCTTACCACGGCGCAGATAAAAAAAGAAAATAAAGTTAATAAAGTGGGTGTCTTTGTAAATGCTTCCATAGACAGCGTCCTTCAGATGGTTGATGAGTGCAGGTTACACATGGTTCAGTTGCATGGTGATGAATCACCTAAATATTGTGAGAAGATAGCGGATTATATCTCGGTGGTAAAAGCTTTCAGACTTAGTGATAACGACCATATCGAATGGATGATTAAACCTTACATGGGTGTATGCGATATGTTTTTGTTTGATACGGAAGGGGCAGGATACGGCGGCACAGGAAAAAAATTCAACTGGGATATTTTGGAAGGAAGTGTAATTGGAAAACCATTCTTTTTAAGTGGTGGAATTCAATCCGACGATGCTTATAAATTAAAAATATTTGAACAGAAGCCTGTTGCCAATGCGTTGTTCGCCGTGGATATCAACAGTAAATTCGAAATAAGTCCGGGAGTAAAAGATATGGAGAAGATTAAGAAGTTTGTTGAAGAAATGAAGGGAGAGATATGAGTTATGAATTATGAGTTATGAAACATGAGGTATTAAATAAGAAACGGTGATTTTATTACTTCTGAGTTTCAGATAAATAATTATGGACTAATTATCTCGTCTTTCATAATTGATAATTCTTCTCTCATAACTCATAACTCATAACTCATACCTCATACCTCATATTAATACCACAAAAGCAAAACAATGTCATACAGTGTAAACGAATACGGTTATTATGGAAAGTTCGGGGGAGCATATATCCCGGAGATGTTGTATCCGAATGTAGAAGAGTTAAGG